>Ga0302221_10002819_pt1 | contig 10689 bp, 3 predicted proteins | sample II_Palsa_E2_1_FD_193517 | JGI IMG/M metagenome (GOLD analysis project Ga0302221, IMG submission 193517) | Peat permafrost microbial communities from Stordalen Mire near Abisko, Sweden - II_Palsa_E2_1 | ecosystem: Environmental > Terrestrial > Soil > Palsa > Peat permafrost | place: Sweden...
AATTTAATTATAAAGATTAATAAAAACGATTTTTTAACATTAATAATATAAATTATAAAAAGATAAGCGTTTTAACCTTTGTTAATAAAAGCTTTAATATATTAAGCTTTAAATAATTATTATTATGTATAATATATATAAATATAATAATTAATTAAAAGAGAAAGAAGTAATATTATTAAAGATCTAAAGCTAAGAAAGGAACAAGAGAAGGGTGCTTAATATTAGAAAGGCCAGATTTATGACTACGGACCTAATACAGGTCAGGTTTGAAGCCATTCCCCTTACGTGTGACGTGTGAGGGCATGTAAAGTCCGTAATCACGTGGCCTTAGGGGCAGGCCCGTGACATAACCCAACAAACACACCACCGCCCATCGCGATGACCGATCGTGTTTTCGCTTAACGGCTCAAATTTGGCCGCGTTCGTCGGCGGCCTGCTCAATCTTTACGGAGCGATGATATGTCTCCACTGCGACATCCGCTTCATTTTCTGTTCAGTCTTCTTGACTTATTGTCTATATATTGAGCTTCCGTCAGATTTCTTCACGGCTGGGAACCTACTAATGCAAAATGGCTGCTGAGCTAAACGAAAGCGAAGGAAAAGATTGCTCCGATAAAGAACACGATGATGACAAAGAGAAAAGGCAGCAATACTCAGCTATTGTTCGACTGCTGCTGCGGAACTCTTTTCAGCATATAGCTCTTGGACAGACGGTCCTTGGTATCTGGCCATCAACAACAGCTGAACCTGAACACCACCCTGTTAAGAGCGATGTCGAGAGGCTTCCGCCATTTTGTACTTCCTCAAATGCGGGTCACGGGAACCATGAAGCTCTTTCTGCCCCTTTGCCAGACGAAGATGGGGACGACTTGGATATATATGAATACACACCGCTCTCAGGCTATAGATCGATCCGCGTTGTTCAGATTCATGAACCTACAGAGCCGCCCGGTCCAACCGCATCGTCATCAAAAGCGCCGAGTAAGCCCTCTTGGCAAGAGGTTCATTGTTCGCTGGTGGAAGTTAGTGTCGACGATCTTCCTTCATACTGGGCTCTTTCTTATACATGGGGAAATCCACGCTATGTCGTTGACTCAGACGCGGCGTTTCGGAGTTCACGCCTACCATAGTGACTTCAAATCTCCATGAATTTCTGTTGCGATACCGAAATTCTCATGTCCCTTTTAGGAAACGCATGGGATATGACATTCCACGATATTTTTGGATAGATGCGGTTTGTATTAATCAGTCAGATTTGCCAGAGAGAGGAAGTCAAGTGTCAATGATGGATGTCATTTACAGACACGCCACCAATGTTCTGGTATGGTTAGGCGAGCTGGACATATTTATTCGGCCAGCTGCGGAAGCTATGAATGCCCTTCTGGATCTTGAGAAAACTATGGAATCAAGGGAATCCCTGAGATCCATTGACATTACCGTGGACGGAGAACTAAAAAAATCAAGTCCCAAATTTGAAAGAGATAAGCCCGGGGGACTGTTTGGCACTATACGCTTTGATGTCCCGGCAGTGGTTTTACCGGAGCTGGATCGTCCAAGAGGTTGCTTTAGCTCAAGCAATCTATTGTCTATGTGGACCAATTGAGATTTCACTTCCTGGTCTACTTCTCGTCTTTGATATCTTACGGGAAACGGGATGGGAGGAGCAGATCAATAATTTTGCAAGAGCTGAAATAGCACAACAAATCCGACTCGACTCAATACCCAAGACCTTCCGTGGCGTTCCATCTGCGGCGAATGATCCATCATATCGGAGAACCAGACCTGGGACCTGGGTGGGGTAAAACCGGGTTTTACCCAGTAGAATTAGTCCTGGGTACCACCCAGGGCGAAGTCGTATGGGTCGGGTACCCAGGATAATTTTCATTGGGTTTACCTGGGTTTTTCTGGGTTTTAGTATATAAAAATAAAAGTAGTAGTGGTATAAGTCACGAGAAAATATCAGGAGAATTTTGGAGGATATTGAGCGAAAATATGATAGTGAAGCGAAGGCTTTGCCTCTATAAGAGATCTAAGCGATTTTATTGGCTATCGGGGCTTAAAAACATTATTCCAGTGGTGACACACGGTTAAACCGGTTTCCCTAGTGAAAGCTGGGTATCCATCCATCGAACTCGTGATTTCTGGGTAACCACCCAACCTACCTCCTGGGTCTCACCGGTGAACCCAAGTCCCATGTCTGTGGAGAACTTTATACGCCAATGAACAAGATTTTGTCAAAATTCCAATCAGGCATCTCCCTACAATTGCAAACCTAAAAGCTACTTTAGGAATCGAGTGCAAAGGTTTTCAGATCCTCAGATCCTCAAGACCTACAAGCCACCATTGTTGGAGATATTGAGAGAATGTCGAAAGTTCAAGGCGACAAACCCAAGAGACAAAATCTATGCGTTCCTCACGTTATTCAGGGAAGGGGAAGATTCTACCATGAAATATCTGGCACCTGACTATACTCGATCAGTTCAAAGTGTCTATATCGATGCAGCTCGGTATATCATTGAGTCGGATAGATCACTTGAGCTGCTCTCTCATGTGGAATGTCGAAGTCTTTCTTGCATCTCCAAGCTACCATCTTGGGTCCCTGACTGGAGTGTAGATGGACCACCTGTCATATTTGGAGCCGCTCTGCCTAATCTATTTTTCAATGCTTCCCCAGGCTTGAGTTTTGAAACAACAACGTCTATACGAGGAACCAATCTGCATACAAGAGGCATATTTGTAGATACAATAGCCGAGGTTGCAGAACACGCGGACCGCGACCCCTTAGCGTCTATAGCAAAAGTTCTTCTCAGTATTCCTAAGATCTACCCAAATATGACGAAGATCATAGATACAACGGACGAGCGTGGCGTACCATTTCCCCTGGCTATGATCGAACCCGGAGATGACGATTTGACCGAGTTCGCAATTGATGAAGACAGGTGCCAGAGCCGAGTCGAAGCGTTCTGGAGAACATTACTGATCAACGCATGCGGCGGCCACAAACTTGCACCATTGCAATATGGATACGCATTCTCTGACTGGCTCCATCTGTATCTGGGTAACGCAGTTCTTCGAAACATACACGCAGACGGTAACCAGAATTTAGACCTACTCGAAAAATTTGGCGATGTGTTCAAAGACATCGTTGGTCCTTGGGTCAAACTAGCTTCGGAAGAACCTGATGCTGCTATTGAACCCTCTATGGACGAAGAGGTAGATGTCACTGTGGAGTCAAAAGGGCCGATTCGATTCCTACCGCCATACGATCAAGACAAAGGCTATCTCATTAAGGCACTGTTCCGTCCTCAGGATCTGAACATAGATTTTGGCAGACTCCAAGTCTTCCAAAAGCAACTCAATCTAGCCAACTCTCAGCGTACAATCTACAGAACAAGCAAAGGGCTGCTCGGGAACTGCTTCTGTTCTGTGAAGGCTGGTGACGAGATCTGGATATTGCCCGGAGCGAAGGTTCCTCTTATTTTCAGACGAGCTAAGGATGAGGTTGGAAAATACATGCTTCTAGGAGAAAGCTATGTTCATGGCATAAGGCATGGAGAAGCATTGCTTGCAGCACTTTCCAAGGCCATTGCAGCATTTCCAAAGGCCGGAGCTGTTGGCGCATGGGCAGAAGGGCTTTGGGACATGTCTCAGTCTGAAGTGGTGGTAAAGTTCCTAGAACAAAGTCAATTACTGCAGAACATGATTATTATCTGATCCAAGCGGATCTCACTAACAGACAATGCTTGCGCAGGCTCTCTTAATCCCTTGTGCAAGTCCCTGATTTTCTTCCCCATTTTCTTAACTTTTCTTTTGATTTTCTGTTTGGTCAGGATGTTGAATGTGGGAGTATAACTTCGTTTTAATACCCAGGATGGGCGTACTAGTATAATTGCCTTGTGATTAATGCTGCTTTGGGTACGAACTGACATATAAACAATAATGACCATTTAATTAATACTGAGCGAAACTTCAATTTGCCCCTCAACCGGCTCATATTAAAGCTGAGGACGTGTCACGTGCTGTCCCTTTTTGAAATCTAGCAGCTACTTTAAGTACTACTTATTTCCTATAGTCTAGATGTCAAAACTTCTAAATTTTTAAATACGAACACTTTGTCTTTTACTTTATAATTAAGAAAATATGTTTTTAAATATTATTATTATTTATATCACTTAAATGATATAATAGAGTCATACTTAAAAGTATATAATACGTATAATATTCTATACTCATTTGAATAATGACTGACGATTCTATTAAAGCACTACGCAGTCTATATATATTGAAATAATACGTCCCTCTTAATTAGTCAGCGCTTTATAAATAAATGGTTAATATATTAAGTATTGTGATTATACACCAACGGCACTTGAAAATAGAACCACTTTATATATAGCCTCTATAAATGCTTTAATAGAACTATAAAACATAAAGGGAATATATAAGAAACTCTCTTTAAATAGTCCTTTAAGTTACGTTTTACATAGTCTTTTAAACTAGTTATAAGTCTTATTCATAGTTTATAAACCAATCGTAAAACGTTTTAATGAATTGAAAATGAATTATAAATACTTCATTAGTCTTATTATATTTATTTAATGACCTTTAAATTAAGCTTGTTTATATTAAATAAGTTTTTAAGAACTTGACATAGTTTTACTTTAATTATAACGTTTATTAAATTATTGTTATTATTAATTTATTTGGCTTTAATAATCTCATATCGTCTATAGACTTAATATAAGTATATTAAGTCAACTATAAGTCTCTTTTCTTATATTGTATTTAATTTGACTAAGTAATTATAAAGAGACTTTAAATCAATATATAAGACAAAGAGTAATTACTTTAATTATAAGATCTTTTAGATCGTTGACTTGATTTTAACTTTTATATCGAAGTTATAAACTAATATATATAGCTCAGAAGTTAATACGTTATAGATTATTTATTTACACTTAATTAAAGACTAATAAAGTATATTTATAAACTGATTTTAATCTATAAATATAATCATAAAATTGATTTATAATAAGTCTTTATTATTAATAAAAGAAGCATTTATAAATATTAATAAATTAAAGGAATTTAAGTCTAATAATATAAAAATAAGTCCTCTTATTATATTATCAATCTGTCATTAAATGCACTTATTAAACTATTTAATATTTTCTTTTTATAGATTATTATTTACGTTATAAAGAATAAATTATAAACAGATTTAAATTAATAGACTATAATAATATAAACGCGTCTTATATATTAGACGACGTATTAGTCTTTTATATTTATAGTCTTATAAGTCTTTTTATAAAAACTAATGAGATCTATAAACTTTATTATAATAAGCCTTAGATTTTGAGCTTAGTGTTTTTAAATCAATTTAATTAAATTGTCTTCTTATATAATTAAACTTTTATTAAACTTAATTAAAGTCTATTTAATTAATTACTTTTATAGCTTTATTAAAAACTTAGCCTCTTATAATTTAATCTCTTTAATATTTATAAAAGTTTAATTTATTAAAAAGATAATATTATTTATTTAAAGTCTAATGATATTAAGGCTATTATAACACGAAGTTATATGACTATAAGTCATTTGACTTAATTTTTTATATTTAATCGGCTTTTCGGCCTTCTTTTACTCTATATCTTATTATATATCACATCTTTTTAATAGTTATTTAAAAGAGTATATAAGAGACAAAAGTTATAAATTGACTATTTTATCTTGAGTTTATAGATATAATATTAATAATATGTCTTAAATTAATAGTTTCTAACTTTTAACACTTTATAAAGAGGTTTTATAATTTATAAAATTATATCTGATTATAAATTAAACTTAAAAGATAATTATATAAAAATGTCTTTACTTAAAAAGGTATTAAACTATATATAGACTTATAAGATATTTTATAAATAAAGCGTTATAAATTTGACTTATTATAATTTAAATATAAGTATAAATATAATCTATTGACTAACTCATTAAATTATAAGCAATTATATAAAGACTAAGTATTTTCTTTAATCGTTATAAACTTATATAATAAGCTTTGATTTTTTAAAGACTTTATTAATATTAAAGTATTTAATCTTATCGATAAATTATAAATTGAATATATAAACGCTTTATAAAACGTCTCTTTTTATTATAATTATAAAAACACTCTTATTAAATAATTTATTAATCTCTTTATATTATAAGTTTATAAAAGAAGTTTCTTATATTAGAATTAATATGTTTATAAATAGAAGTTATTTTATAAATATATTTATAAAAATTAAATGATTTTTAATTATAGAGTGTTTAATTATAAAATGCTTTTAATGTCACGAACTCAATTTACTAGCCTTTTAATAGTCACTCTTATTTATAATATATATAAATATGATAAATAATCAAGAGAGTAAAAAGTAGTTCTATTAAAGATCTAAAGTTAAAGAAAAGAAAAGAGACGAGTGCTCGATATTAAAGAGGTCAGATTATATTTATAAACTTGATATAAGTTAGATTTGAGACTATTCCCTTTTATAAATAGTTTATAATAGTTTATAAAAACCGTAATCATATATTAAGTCACTTGACTTATTCTCTTCTTATATTAGGCTTAATAAAGAGGCAAGGAGTTATTTATAGCCTTAAGAGCATATTTGTAATACTATCTCTCTCTTTGAATAAAACTCGTCTATGAGTTTTATAAAAGCTTGTCTTTATTATTATAATACTTTAATTTATTTATACTCTCTTTTCAACTCTATAATCAGTTTATAAAGCAATATAAAGAGCTTAATAGTCCTTTATTCTTATTATAAAACTCTTTAAGCTTATGTAAACAGCTTATAAAGTTATATTAAACTAAGTTTAATTTATTATTTATTTACTTCGCTTAATATTATAACTTCTTATAATAATTATAAGAGGTTAAAATCTCTTCAATATTCTATTTATCTTAATTATTAATAATTATAAACAGTTCTAACTCTTATATTTAATTTAATAAAAGGTCGTTAATAACTTTATAAAGCTTATTAATTAAGATAATAAGATAAATTTAAATCGAAGATAATAAATCGATTTAAAAAGCGTTCTTTATTTACTTTAATATTATATATAGACTCTTTATCTATTAATTGAACTTATAATTAAAACAGTTTATATTTTAATTCTTAATAAAGACATAGACTTTATCTCTGATTTAAAAGTTTATAAGTCGGCGATATTTATTCACTTATCGCCATTGACTTTCTTAAGCTCATTAAATTCTATTATAAGCGATTTTCTAAACGCTATATATTTATTTAATAAACTTGACTGCCTTATATTATGAGAATTACTTATAGACATTTATAGATTCATTTATAATAAGCCGGGATTAATTAAAGCTTATATAAGAGACATAGTTTAACTCAATCTATATTAAAAGTAATATAATAAAATCTTAAAAAAGTATAGTTTAAACATAGTCTATAATAAAGATTAGTTCTATTTAATTGTCTTAATAATAATTTATAAATAAATATAAACATTAATCGATTTATTAATATATATTTTCTATTTAATTATTAATTTAAATATAATCAATTATAAACAATTTAATCTTTATTTTTAAGATTTAATTAAACTCCTTTTAAAACTTTAAGATAAATTATAGACTGTGATCAAATATTATTATATTTATTAGTTTATAATAATATTATATATAGTCGAAATAAATTTGAACAGTCTCTTTTATATTTATATTCTTATAATAAGGAATAAAGATTAACTTTTTATTAAAACGATAAATGAATATAATTAATATATCTCTTTTAAACTTATTAAATAAAAACTCTTTAAAGTCTATAAATATATATTATTAAAGACGGTTTAAGATTAAAAGTAGATTAAATAAGTCAAGAGGTTTATTTTAAGAAGTATAAAATCGATGATAAGTTTAATAATTATTAAAAAAGTGATTAATAAATATATAAAGGTTTAATTAATAATAGCGTTTATAAATTAACTTTAACGTCTTTAATTAATTAAAATAAACTATTGTAATAAAGCAGTCTTAAGCGCTTCGACTTTTTTTGAATACTCTCTTTAATAAGAAGTTTTTATAAGAGGGATTGATCAAGGCTAGTAATTAAAAGACCTTAGTTATAAAATACGATTTATAATCATACTGCTTATAATACGCTATATGAGCTTCAATTGACAGTATCTTTTGCGCGTTTAATAGTGTTTCTTGTCAGTGTAGTTTAGTCTTACGACAGTCCGGCTCTCTCTCTTTTATATTATTAATACTTGATTAAATACTTTACTCAATAAGTATACTTTAAAGTCGTCGTCTTTAAAGACTATTAAACGATTTTTAAAGAGAAGTAATTTATTATAAAGCGTTTAATTAAAGTTCTTGTTTATAACTCTTTAATAAAACGGGTTTAAGTTTATATTCATTTGATTAATTTATAAGAGATTATTGATTAAGTCATAAAAGCTCTTAATAAAGTTTGTAAATATAATATCAATTATAAAGTCAAAGTTTATATTTATAATAATTTATAGATCTAGATTTTCAAATTATAAAAGCGTTTATATATAAGTCGAGATTTTTATAGTCATTTGACTATTTATTTCTTTGTCACGGGCTCAAGCTCTAGCCCTCTGGAATCACTCTTATCCGTAGTATATACGGATGCAATAGAATAAACAGAAGAGTAAGAGGTAGTCCTATTGAAGATCTAAAGCTAAGGAGGGAAGGGGGAAAGGGAAGAAGCCAGAGTATATATTCACGGACTTGTTACAAGTCTGGTTTCAAGCTACCCCTTGCTGACGGTCCGTAATCACCGTAATCACCTGACCTCACGACCGTGCTCGTGACATTCTTAGTCTTTATAAATAAATAAGTTAGTCTTATTTTAATTATTAAACTTATATATAATTATAAAATTGAATTATAAAAGTGTTTCAATTTATTATACTTATTTATTAATTAAATCTTTAATTAATATAAAGTATTTTAAGGCCTTATAATCTGAAACGATTTATATTTGAATTAAAATATCTTTTAACTCTAGTCTTTAAGCTTTTAAAGCTCGTATAATAATTAATATCTCTTTATTATAAATCGGATAATTAATCTCAGCCGGAATTATTATTTTTAAATAATAGGCTATAGAATGCTATTTATAACTCAGTTAAAGCTATAATAAGACTCTTTTAAGAACTTTATTTAAAGCGTCTGTCTTTATCATTGACTCATATTAAAGATTAAAATAAGCGAATAATAATACGTCGATTAAACAGTCTTTTAATTCAATAAAGTCGGTTAAACAAGTAATAAACAGTCGGTCCCGGGCCACGGAATACGTATAGTACTATATGCTCTTTAAGATTATTGACTGTTATTATTCTATTGAAGCAAGCTACGTAGTCTATATATACTGAAACCGGTGCTTCCCTCTGATTAGTCAGTGCTTCGTAAGCAGGGGGTTGATGCATTAATAAGTACAGTAATTATATAATAAGTATAGTGATTAAACAAATAAATATAATTTAATAATAAACATTTTAAAAAAAAAGTTCTCTTTATAAATAAAGGCTATTAATAGACGAGTAATCCGTTTATAATTCAAAATAAACTTTCGATAAAAGTTATAAAACCTTAAAATAGTCTCCGTCTTTTTTAAGTCGACTTCAATCTCTTTAATACTTATAAAAAAGCTTAAGTACTTTATATAACGGATATTAAACTCAGACTTCTTAATATTAATTTATAAGCTTATTTTATAAAGCTGTAAAAGTACTTTATAAACGTGTTTTTAATAATTAAACTTATTCTTAAAATAGATAAAAATATTATTTAAATATATTATATAGAAGTCATTTAAATAATCAAATAAGACACCGTTTATAAAACGTTAATATATTATAAGTTTATTAATTAGTTTAAAAGACATCACTTTATATTTATAAGCTTTATAATAAGTTTGAAAAGTAATTAATTCCTTTAAATTTAAATTGATTCGAATTTAATAAAAGACTTATCGAATATTTAGTTTTATAAAGATTTAAGCTTTATTAAGCTTAATTAAAGTCTCTTTAATTAATAAAAGCCTGTATTAATCTTTATAAATCAAGTTATTAAGTTTATAATAGTCGATATAAAATCGTAACGATTTGTTATACTTTTTAATGAAGAGAATTAAAGCTATGAATAATACTTGACTAATCTTAATAAAGCTTTTATAAAGGTTTTTAATTAAATATTACTTTACGGCTTATAGTTCGTTTATAAACTAGTGCCGAAAAAGGGTATAAGATAAGTCGTTTACAATTCTATTTATAAGTTGGATTTTATAATTATATAGACGTTTAAATAATAAAGAGTCAAAAGTTATCTTAAAAAAGACGTTTATAAGATTATAATATGTCTTTAAAAGAGTTTTTTAAATCTATAAATCGTCCGTCTCATTTATAAGCTTCTTTTTAATTAAATAGTCTATCTTATATAAAGAGGTATTAAAGACTATATGTGACGGGTTACACCCGGTCGGTATTCAGACCTAGCTCGTGAGCACAGATCTCTCAGCCTAATTAGGCTTAGCTTTAGGGGCTACGTACGAAGCTCTTTATAGTCTTCCTATAGTCAGACCTTCCTTCTCTCTTTAACAATCGATCCTTATATGTATCTAC
>Ga0302221_10002821_pt1 | contig 10688 bp, 2 predicted proteins | sample II_Palsa_E2_1_FD_193517 | JGI IMG/M metagenome (GOLD analysis project Ga0302221, IMG submission 193517) | Peat permafrost microbial communities from Stordalen Mire near Abisko, Sweden - II_Palsa_E2_1 | ecosystem: Environmental > Terrestrial > Soil > Palsa > Peat permafrost | place: Sweden...
AGCGTCAAATTCGGACTAGTTCCTTTATATAGCTCGACAACCGATTTTTTTAAGCCCTTTAAGCTTTCAAGTATAAAAGCTCTCAATTAGTGCTTTTACTTCTTCTAAAAACAACACTAAATAATAACATTTGCCTTGTTTTTTATTATCCCTTTTTTAACTTATTCGCACAATTATTTAATCTATTAAAAGCTTTACTTTTGCATTATTATATCTATATCAAGTTTCTAGTTTATTATAACACCCCTTAAAAATCGCAAAGCCGACCTTGCCAATTCTTAACTTTAATTAAGTTACTATCTCAAATGCTTTAAGCATATAATTATTAATCTTAAAATTAAATATTTGACTTTACTTAAAAAGAAGAACTATAAGCATTGCAACAAGGGTAAAACAAGTTGCAAGAAGGTAAGCTTAATATTCTTAATTTATATTATAAAACTAATACAAACCTCTAAATTCCCGGTTACCTTTATAAGGCTTGCTATACTTAAAAGGATACTATTATTATCTTTGTTATATAGCTTCGAAATTACTTTAATTAAAAGTCCTTTGCTAAAGAAGAAGATAACTATAATCTTTAAATTATAAAATTCGACTATAATACTTTTAATAATGTTTAAAACTTCGAATACTTTTAGTAAAAGATAAAGTTAACAAATTCCTCTTTATATATTAGGAACTTAAAAGATAAAGACTTTCGGAAAGCCTTATAAGTAAGTTTTCTTAACCTTTTAAGGAATAATGCTAATCTTAGTCTAGGAATACTAAAATATATATATTTAAAGCATAAAGTTAACTGCTAATATTATTACAAGTGCCTCTTTTGCTAATATTATAATACTTTTAGTAATAAAGGAGCTAACTTTGGAGATTTAGCTCTTTTAAGAGGCATATATAATTGTAGTAAGTCTACTAAAACCCTTTATAAAGGTCTAAAATTAACTTCCTTTAATATGTAATTGCTTTTAATAAAGATAAGCAAATACTTAAGTATATTTGTTGCTATTTTACCTTTATATTATCTTAATCGAGAGTATTATTTTAGAGTTTTTAAGCGTTTAATTTTAAGCTTTAAATAGTATATAATTATATAAAGATACTTGTAACAAGATTATATATAATAAACTTTTATTATACTTTATCCTTTATCCCAAGTAACTTTTAAGTTTAATATTTAATTTAATAAGCCTTAATAAAACCTTAAAAAAACCATTTATATAAAAAACTAAGAAAAGAGCATCTCTTATTATAAGCTTTTCCAAGGCTTACTAAAACCCCTCTTTTTCTTTAATTGCTTTTTAAAAGGTGATTTAGCTAATATTAAGTCTAATTTATAATTTTTGTTATACAATTCTAAGAATTTTTTAAAGTTTTAAAGATTAGGGTAAGCTAGCAACTAAGTGTTATAATTATTAAGCTAATACTTTTATTTAATCAAATACTTCTAGTTTTTCTTATTATCTTAATAATTAATAATAGCTTTAACTTCTTATTCTTGCTTCTTATTATTGTTTAATAGTTCCGAAAGCTCTCTAAAAAGGTACAAGTAGGGTTTTTAACCCTTTTTAGCTATATACTCCTCAAAGAGAAAAATATAAAATGTTAAATAAAGACAATTATAGAATATTAATAGCTTTAACTTATATATTAATTCTTTAATATATTACAAGATTTTAAAAGGTTTAATATACTTTAAGGCAAGCTTCTTTGCCTTTAGCTTAATATTCTTTATTAATAATATTACTTAATCTCTTAAAGAGAAGTGCTTATTTAACTAGTCCTTATTCTAATAGCTTTCTTGGTTATTTTACGCTTAATATTAAAGTTTTTAAAGCTTTTTTTTGCTCTTTATATAAAACTTTAAGCCTCTTGCATATAGCTAGTACTTTCCTTTAAATCTTGCTCTTAAGATTTTATAGTAATTAGGGGTAATAACTATAATATATATAAAATAGTATATTTTATAAAACTTAATATTTTAAGCTATTATATGCAAATTTTGCAAAAGATAGCTTATTCTATTAGTTATTCTTATTTGCATTATAATAAGCCTTTAAATAATATTTTAAAGCTTAGTTTTAGCATTTTATTTGTTTATTAGTTTAAATATAAAAGGCAATACTTAAATGCTACTTGCAAAGTATTTAAAAGTAAAGTATAAACTAGAATCTACTAATAAACACTATTCTTTTATCGGAAAATATTTTATTAAGTGTATTAGAGATTAAGAAGACTTGCTTTTATAAGATCTTAGCAAGCTTTAAAGAGTTAACAATTTTATAATATATAATATATTTAATTATCTTTAAGTATTAGTTAACTATTACTAAAATAGCATTAAAAGTAAGACTATTAGCAAAGTTTTTACATGCTAGTAACCTAGTAATAAAATCTATAAAAATCTTGCTTTAAAGCTTTAATAATTGTAATAAACTATTAAGTAAACTATATAATATATGCCTTTTAACCTTAACTTTTTAGCAAATATTATATTTCTTATAATAAGTATATATAGCATTATTTATTTGTTTTTAGTAATAAGTTTTACAATGGAGTTTAAGGGTCTTATTAACTTTATAATAGCTTGCTAAAGGGTTATTATAATAAAGTTTTATAACTTTTGCATATAAAGTAAAGTTATTAGAAATATAGATTCTCTTATATTATTAGAGTAGCTTCAAGTTATTTATTATTTGTCACAAAAAGCAAAGGCAAAGTGATTGCAAATGGTTGTCTAAGGAAGGAAGCTTGTAAGGAGCATCTAGACTATAAATACAGGGGCTGCTAAGTAAGCCTAATCAAGGCGCTAAGCTGGCCCTAATTCATTGCGACATTATCCATATAACCTCTTTATTTATGCTATATTTGCTAAGATTTTTAGCAATAATAAACTTATATTATTTGTTATTTTATTAAGCTACTCTAATAATATATAAAAGGGGCTTTATAAGAGGGGCTAGTGCTATTATCCTTTTAATAATAGTATATATTTATAAATGTGGAATTAAGTGCTTATAATTACTTAATTTTATAACTCGAGGGAGAAATATAAAGTTATAAGTTCTATTAGATAACTTTGCTATAAATAGCTTTATTATTATAACTATAATAGTAGAACTTATAAAGTGCTTTCTTGTACTTTCTTCTTAAATTAAAGAATTCACAAAATAATTTATTTGCTTAATTTGTAGCAAATCTCTTTATATAATAATAGCAATTACAAGAAATAACATATCTCTATTAAAGGTAAACTTTTTAAGGCTTATTAAGCCTTAAATTGCAATAGCAAAGCTTCTTTTAAGTTTATTTTAAAAGGCAAAAAGCTAAGTTATATTAGCAAGTCCCTTTTAATAGTCGGGATATTTACTAAGCTTATTAGCAGTATTTAAAGCACTTTTTTAGTAAATAATCTCAAAATTATAAGTAGTAAAGTATATTGCTTATTATATTTAATAGCTCTTTAAGTACTTTGTTTTTATAAAGTATTTGAGGTTATTATAGTTAGTTAAAACCTTAATTGTGTACTTAAAACCCTTAAAGTAATATCTCTATTGCTTAAAAGCTTATATAATTGCTAGTAACTTAAAATTATAAGTCTAATAATTGCATTTAATACTAGATAGCTTTTAGGACTAAAATGCTATAAGATGCTAATGCTTATATATTTTAGCATTTGCATTAACTTGTTAAAAGAGATAGCTAGCAATAGCAAACTTAGATATATTAGTTTTTATATAAATCTTTTTAAAGGGGTTAAAATAGATAAAAACAAGTACTTAAGTAAAAGCAGCTTTAAGTTCTTAAAAACTTTGTTTAGCATTTAAAAAAAAGTAGTTTTTCGGCTATTATTTATATTAATTAAGAGATTTATAAGGCTATATGATATATACAAGTACTTATAGATAAAATAGTAGTAAAAATTTGCAAATCTAAGAAACATTTATATATTATAAAACAATTTTAGCTTAAGCTACTTAACAATACTATAAATCTTCTTAAAGTTTAGTTTAACTCTATTAACTTTAATGCAAAAGCTTAAGAATTCTAATTCTTATATATTAAACTTATATTTGCTAAGCTTAGTATATAGCTTATACTTGTAAAGCTTGGCTATTACTTAGCATATATGCTTTTTATACTTTTTGTCACGAGCGCCGTACTTCAAGGCCTCAGGAAGGCGTAAAGTAGAAGGGTCTCTTATTCGACTATTCAAAGCTAAGGAAGGAAGCAGGAGTATAAGGCTACTCGCATGCATAAATAACTTAAGGCTCGCCAACCTTACCCAGCTTAGCCTAATCGGGAATAGCGCTACACGTGCCAGCGCAAAACTGTAACATTACCCTCCCCCTAAAAAGAAAGCTTATCCTCAAGCGTACAAAAATCGTACAAAAATCCCTATACTAAACGCCCAATTTACTGCTTTTTTGCCAATTGCCTCTCCTAATTATCAAGTCCTAAAGGATTATTAGGATTATAACTATCAAGATCACAATTATTACCCGGATCGTATTTAGCATTACCGTTACTCGAGTAGTTGTCGTAGTCATTGTCGCTCGTATCGTTAACTGCTACAATCGTAACCTTTTTGCTAGAAACTATAGACTTGTATAAATCAAAAGGACAATTTTGTACCTAATAGCCCTTATTTCTACAGCAAACGCATTTGCCAGCCTTTCGGTATTAATCGCAGAGGGTAGGGGAGGTCGATCGAGCACGCTAAGGAGAGGTAAAACGAGATGTCGTACAAGTAGCGCGCAGAGGAGTAGTCGGGCGAACTTGAATTATATTAATCTCGACTTAGTTGAGGTCTATAGCATTAAACTTATAGTATAGCTATAAAGTCTTTTGCTTTGCTAAAGGGTACATCGATCCGCCAAAGGCTCTACTAGCTAGCTATTGTACAATTTTGATAAAATCGGGGTATATACGAGGAAGGTTTAATTGCTAAGAAAGGCGACTACAAATTAAAAGATAAAGGCCGTTCTTAAAGGTGGAAATCTTATTAATATTTAGCCAATTATGTCCCCTAGCTTTGTATAATACACGCTCAAACTTTGCTATATATGCGTGCAAGGAATCAGTGCCTTATTTTATACTCAAAAGCTTGTCTTTTGCCTCTTACACCTTATTCGGATTGTCGTTTACGCGGCATAGCTAATCGAGGATCGATTTGTAGTTCCAGATTTAAGCTTCCTTTACTTAGGCCAATTGAGGAAGGACTATAGCTTATATATATAAATCGAGGTTAAAGTAAATATAATAAAATTGCGCAATAGAGTCGCTAATCGCTTTGCCATTAACTCGTAGCTTAGCCTTAATCGAGGGGAGCCAAGTGTCAAATTTGTAAGACTAGCTATTAAATTTCTTAAGATTAAGGAGGGAAGATTGTGGCTTGCCGCGGCGGAGGAGCTTATTGCGCAGCTTTTAAAGTTTTGCCTAGAGTGTAGTAATTGTAGCGCGAGCTTTAGCGTCCTCTATTTTGCAGTTGTAAAATAAAAAAAAAGAGGGTTGTAGAATGAAGGTCGAAAAATCGAAGGGGAACGTGAATGTAAGAGGGAGCCCAATAAGCCTAAGATCTCCTAATCGAATCGTAAGGTGTACTACTTATACGCAAAAATCGTGAACGTGAAGGTACGACTTCTCGTCGCTTTTATTGTTTCTCTTAAATGCCGAACCGTAATCGCACGCGTACGCAAAATTAATATGTTTTATATCCTTTGCAAGATTTAAATATAAATAAGCTTTAAATTATGTCACAAGCGCCGTACTTTAAAGCCTTAAGAAGGCGTAAGGTAAAAGGGTCTCTTATTCGACTATTCAAAGCTAAGGAAGGAAGCAAGAGTATAAGGCTACTCGCATACATAAATAACTTAAAGCTCGCCAACCTTACCCAGCTTAGCCTAATCGGGAATAGCGCTGCACGTGCCAGCGTAGAACCGTAACACTTTTTAGAGCTTTTTTAAATATATAAAGATATTATTTAAATATATAATTATAAAATAGTTTAAAAGTCTTATTATAAATATATTAATATATGCTTAAAATATAGCTAGGGCATTTGCTAAGCTAAAGGGTATAATAAAGTACTTAAAATGTTTATAATAAGTATAAAATATTATCTTTTATTTATAACTTTTACAAATATAAATTTAATAATATATATCCTTTAAATTAAGCTTTATAGAGACTTTAGCGCTTATTAAGTAGTCTAGCATCTTATTAATTAGTAGAAAAGGGTGTTAATTTTTAATTATAACTTTATTTAAGCTATAATAATTAATATAAAAGTATAACTTGCTATCCTTTTTAAGTATAAAGAGGATAAAGCCTTTTTACTAAGCTTATACATAGCCAAATTTAATACTTTTTAATAGCATTTGCTAAATATAACTTTAAAGCTTTAAGCTAAACTTTAAAAAGATTATATAAAGGCTTATATAAAGGAGGATTAGTAGTATTAATAAAATGTTTAAATCTTCTTTGCTTTAAAAGTTTATTAGCTTTGCTTTTATCAAAAATATTAGCAAAGTTATTAAAGTATTTTGGCAATTTAATAAAACTTTTTAATAATAGCCCAAAAATCTAGTAAACTAAAATAATATTCGCAACAAATTCGGGTTTTTGGACAAAAGCAATAATAAAATAACTTTTATATTAGCACAAAGACTAATTAATTAAATAATTACAATTGCCTTTACTTATAAAGAGGACTTAAGCAATAGCATTTAAGTTCTTATCAAGCTTTGCCCCAAATTCTTTTAGCATCAAAATCTTAATATTATTAAGCTATACAAGTGTATATGCCTAATATTTTTTAATATAATTATAATATTGCGCAATTATAGCCTTATAAAACTCCATTCTAAAAATTAAGCAATAACTTATAGCTTTGCATTTGTAAAAATAAAGCTTATACAATCGAGTTTTTGCACAATTATTTATAATAAAGATACTAAAATTATATATATAATATATCTTGAATTTATTACTATAAAAGGTAACAAACTTAATATTGTATTAAGCAAAGGGTATAAAACCCTTTAATTTAGCTTAGTTATTATTAAGAAAATTGCAGTTAAAACTAGTATCTTTAAGGCTTAATAGCTACTTAAAAGCTCTAGTATTAGCTTGCACTAAATAAGCTTTAACATTTATCCTTTTATTTTCAAAGTGCTTTTAATTTATTAAGCTTTATAACATTTAAGACTTAAACTTGCCTTTTCTTATACTTTTAAATAAAAAGCTTTATTCTTAATTTGCTTGCATAATTTAATTTATATAGCATATAATAATAATAGCATCTTCTTTGGCCTTAGCCTTTTTAAGGAAATCCTAAGCTTAATTAGTATACTTTAAGCACTTCTTATCCTTAAATATATGCCCATTTTAGTTACAAGTATAACAAGTAATATTGCATTTTGCTTAGCCCCCGAGATTAAGCTTAAAGCTATTTTAAGCCTTATAAGCTTTCTCTTTTCTTTTTCTTTTGCTCTCCTTTAAAGTGTTAAAGGAAGTATTATTATTAGCATTAAAGTTAAAGTTTAAGCCTCCTTTAATACTTGCTTTGTGCTTTAAGCGTTGCCCTTTATTAATAATATACTTTATATATTATATTATTTCTAATTATTAAAAAATAAAAGTAGCTATCTTCTTATAAAGTATAAAGATTAACATCTTTTTAGTTTCTTAGTTTATTAGAGTAGCATTAAAGGTTTAAATGCAACTAGTTTTATTTATAGCTTTAAAGTCGGATTTGAATATAATTATTAAAGTATATAACTTAACAACTAATTTGCTTAAGTCTTATTAAAGGTTACAAAGACCCTCAAAAGCATCTTAACTTTAAGCTTTAAAGGAGTTAATCATATTTGCAAAGAAAGCTTTAAACTTCTCTTAAATAATTAATTTATAAAAGGAATTATTCTTGTAATAAGCCTTTTACAAATTATATAAGTTTTTGCGCAATATAGTAGCTATAGCATTTACTTTACTCGAGTAAGTGTTATAAGTTTATAGTTAGGCCTAAAATAGGGCTTTTTAACTAGTTATAAATATAGTTTACTCTTTAATATCCTTCCTTTAATACAATTTCAGGACCTTAACTTTTAAAATCTTTTTACGCTTAAAACTTTTCTTAAAAATATTAAATAAAGGTTCTTTTTATATTATATCTTTATTTATATTATTAAAGCTTATAATAAGTTATTTGTCTTTAATAAGAAGAAGTGCAATAGAGGCTATATAAGAAAGGACAATTATTAAAAGAGTAAGTTTGATAATATATTTAAAGGGCATTAAGTCCTTACAAATAAAGGAAGCTAATATAGTTATAAAGTAGAGCTTTGCCTTTAAAGTAGCCTTTTTAACCTCTAATATAGCAATGCTAGCATTTATAATAACTTCTTTCTTACTAATTCTATAACATTTTTCAACTAAGTCTACTACCTTTGCCTTTAAAGCAGCTTCCTTTACCTTAGCCTAAGCTAATAAAGCTTAGGCTTAAGCTTCTTAAAGCAATAGAATAAAGCTAAAAAGATAATTATTATAAGCTTTTAAAGGGGACTTATTAATAGTATATAACTGTAATCTATTATTGTTTCTATTGCTTTTATTAATATTAGGCTAATTAAGCCTAATACTAAAACTAGGCATAAGGATAACTTTAATTTAATTAGTAGAAGATATAATTGCTTTATTAAATTACTTCCCGTATTTAAGATAAAGATATTATTAATAAGCAATAAGGTAATATAAACAATTTAGTAGATTTTAAAGAGTATATTTAATATAAAACTAATCTTTACCCCTTTAACAAGTGCAAGTAAATATCCTTAAAGTTTATAGCTTATAAAGATGTAAGACAAGTTAAATATTCCTCTATTATAGACTAAATGTTACTCCGGGAGTTTTAGTGCTTATAGGTTACCTAATCCCTAGCATCACTAGTTTTATATATATAGCTAACTTCACGTATATCACACTTATCTTTAAAGAGTAAATGCTAATTTTACTAGCTTTAAGTGATCTCGAATAGTGTTTTTAAAAGGGGCCTAGCATTCGATAGCGTATTCGATTATATAGCAAACATAATTCTAATATATATTAATATTATATAAAATCCTTTTTGTAATATTTTTGTATTAATCCCATTCTTTAAAGTGTAAAGCAAATCTCCACATTTAAAGGATTATAATTTTAAAGATTGCTATATTTATGATAGCTCTTATAATAATTGTAATTTATCTCTTTTTAGCAACTCGATTAAGAAACTTTATAGCTTGTTTATAAGTATTAGCTCCAAGTTCTTTAAGAATATTTTTATAAACAAGATTTAAAATATAAGCAAAGCACTTAATTCAACTACCTTCCTCCTTTTAAAATCTTATACTTTTTTTATATATTAAGTGTTTTGCAAAATGAGGATTATAAGTATAATAAAGCATTTTATACAAGTGTTAGCTAAGTATATCGTTATTTAATGCATTATCTCCGGTAATAATAATAATTTTGTCAAGTATATTAAGCCTCTTGCTTATTTTATATATTGCTATAGCTAAGTTTTCATTAAAAGTTAATCCGATTATCTTAATAAACATAAGATAAACCCGATAAAACTTTATATTAAGCTTTAACTAAAAGCTATTAATTGCTAAGAACTTCTTCTTATTATTGCTTTGCCATTTGTCGAGTAATAAAGCAATAGTTATACAAGTCTCTTTTAATAGCTTTGTAATATCTTTTTTAATAATAGCAACTTTAGTATAAACCTTATTCGTCATTGCATCTCCTTTTAAAATAAACTCTATAATACCTCTTAACTTTATTATTCTTTTAAACTATAAACTTTTTATAATAGTAAAAGCTTAATAGTTATATAAAACTTAATCGATTAAAGCTTTTTCAAATATCAAGTTATATTTAGCTACTATAGCTATCCATTTAGTAAAGGTAATTAGCTTGTTTAAATGGGCGGTTTCTAGCACGGTTTCCTTATAAATATAGTGTTTATATTTAAAGTGTTAGCTAAAAGCATTACTAGCACTATGTATCTTAGAAGCTAAGCGCTTAAAAGTACTTTGATAGTCGCATTTCTTCCCTCTTTGAATATTGCACATGTATTTGACATCGTTTACTATCTTTTTATTCTTTCTTTTGCCGGATTAGAAAGTTAAATCGAGGACTTTAGCATAATAATATTGCTAAAACTACTTAGTTTTATAGCAATCCTCTCCCTTTTTATCACCCGACTCTTGTGCTTATATATCTTATATATCTTGTGTATTAACCTTAATTGCAATTTATTAAAAAGATCTTATAGCATTTTATTAAGAAGAAGCATTGCCGATTCGAGCTTTTTTCTTTAAGCAAGTAAATGTCAAAGATGCTAAAATAAGGGCCTTATCTAATTTATAGCTATCAAGTTTTACACAATGTGGGTTTTGATTAAATTAAATTAAATTATTAGTACTTAATTAAAATTAAAATTAAATTTTTTATTGTTAATTTAATTTAATTTAATCATAATTAATTATAATTAATTATCGGCTTACTAATATCAAGGGGGAGTGAGGCGCTTTAGCAAGCGAGCGGCCTATACCGAAAGGGGCCTAGTGCCGCGCTATATTACCTTAATTCGACACGATATGCTTTAATGGCCAATAGATAAGCTTATTAATAAGACTAGG
>Ga0302221_10002829_pt1 | contig 10668 bp, 8 predicted proteins | sample II_Palsa_E2_1_FD_193517 | JGI IMG/M metagenome (GOLD analysis project Ga0302221, IMG submission 193517) | Peat permafrost microbial communities from Stordalen Mire near Abisko, Sweden - II_Palsa_E2_1 | ecosystem: Environmental > Terrestrial > Soil > Palsa > Peat permafrost | place: Sweden...
ATAAATAATTTTTATTATATAAAAAAAATTAATAATAATTAAAAAAAACTAAAAAAAAAATATAAAAAAATTATTAATATAATTAAATATTTTATATTATATTAAGTTTTTAATAAATTAATAATATATTATTTAATTAATTAAAAATAAATAAATAAATAAAATTATAAATAATAATTATTATAAATTTAAATAAAATTTAAATAAAATAATTTAATTATAAACTTAAAAATATATATTTAAATTTTAATTATTATTTTCTTATATAAATTTAATAAACTAGTTTATAAAAAAAAAATTATAATATTTTTATATTAATTCGGAAAATTATTATAAAATATTAAATATTTTTTTTTAAAAAAAATCCGGATTTAATTTTATATTAATTTATTTTTAAATAAAGAATAATTATAATAATAATAATAAATAATTAAAAAAAAAAATTATAGTTATACTAATACTTGTCCTTTATGCCCTATTATTAAAGAGCCCGATTTCTTAATATTTTTACTAAAATCCAGACTTTCTTATATGTCATTTCGCGACCCTACTCACACTCGCTTCTCTAAGCACATGACGTACGGCCATTGCTTTTGCTCCCACCCCCGCCGTCACGCTCGCTTAAAAGTATATCCTCAATTACCAGCACAGACCTCCCGCGAAACACCCCTTAAAACACCCAGTCTCAACTCGCAAACAAGCCACGAGAGACGAGGCAATCGGCCGACAACTACCGAGACTACTCCCAGGGCTCCCAGTAAACGCAACGTCCAGGAACGAGAACCCAGGAACAAAACGCCCACGGAGCAGCAAGCACAACGCCCAGGAACGAGGAGCCAGGAACAAAATGCCCAGGAATAAAACGCCCACCAAGCAGCGAGCACAACATTTAGCAAACGCAATACCCTTTAAGACTTTAGAATTATAGCCTTACAGGCGCTATTTCCTGTAATATGGCCTGTAGTATTCCTACTGCACTAGCACTCCCGGAACTCGTGGTCGCCCCTGGTTACTATACTAAGCTTCGCCCTATATGGGCTTTTAGGATGATATTAGCCGACAAGATCTAATATTAAGACAAATTACTAGTATAGAAATTTGTGAAATGGAGGCTCGGAAAACTCCAATATGCGAAGGTCGTTCGATATACTTCTTAGTCCCTTTACTAGGTCAACTAGTACCCCATAACTCTTTCGCTCATAAGCGATGTAGAATTGCAATTGGAATAGGAGATTTTAACAATGGGATACTTTGATCATCGCTGAGAAAGAAGGCGACCGAGCACCTTGGTACCGTTGACTGGAGCTTGTGCCGTGGGCCGGGTGCGTGCCGTCGTCTATATCCTGTTTTGGACAATCGAAGTACTGTAGTGCCTGGAGTAAGTAGAGATGTTGTGTCTCGGACGGCTAGTTGCAGCAAGTCGTTAAGAAAGAGAGCGAAGCAGACATACGTAGATCGCGGCATAAAGTGACGGGATTACAGGGCATGTGTGCTATAACTTGACTACAGGGCCTGTTTTTAGCAGGCTCGTCATCTAAAGAGTCTGAAAATGCCCTATTCTTCTAGGCTCCTGCCCTGGAAGTGTGCTACAAGCAACTGACAAGGGGTCCCATACCTTTTGAGGGTTTGTCCCCTGGAGAACAGGGGCTGCCTCGCTAAATAAGCCTATCGCTAATACCTATAGCGGTGTCTGAGCGCCATAGTTGCTCTATTAACAGCGCTATAATCCCTTGATGTCTCACAGCGTCTCGTAGCGGCGGTTCAGGGCACAGAGGCTAGGATTACAGGGACTTGAAGTGGGCTCAATCGCTAAATTCTCAAGTTTCAGGGTGCTGAGGGCGCAGAGGCCCTGTACTCCCGTCACTTTATGTCGCGATCTACGTGGTGTTAGCTTGACCACGCCCCCTTCGTCGCCCGCGGCGCCGGATCAGATGGCGTTCTTCTCTTACCCCAGAATCTCGGCATAAATTCTCCGAATATGCTTTTGCAAGTTTAAGATAAGATTGTTTAATCCTTTATAAAATGTCGGGTCGTATCACTTGTTTCGTGAGGCAAGGGAGTCGAAACTTTTACGTGGCTTCTTTTAACTTGCTACGGGCTACAACTAGCCGGGCGAGGAAATTGAACCTCATATCTGCAAGAACAGTGGGAATAGTGGCCAACGCATGCTAAATCCAAAATAGAACCATGATTTGTTCACGGTATGATGAAAGGCATTGTCAGGCTCAACCCAGGCGAGCCAGAAGCTCTTGGTGTGAGCCAACTGGTAATTGATTCGTTCGCAATCCCGCGATTCAAATCTAGACCGCTGTGTCATCTCGTACAGAAACCCTTGGCGTCAAATCAGAGCCGCAACATCTCCACAAGGCGCACGGCACGGCCCACACCTTCTCCGCAATGGAAACTTCTTCCCAGGTTTGGTACTGGCTTGAGATTTGGATCGAATATTGCAATTGCAGAGAATACCAGGGGCTTCTCTGCTCATCAGGGGCTGAAAGCTTAGAAGGATTCACCGCTCAACCGCTCAACTTGAAATTTGAGGACCTTAACACCACAACTTCGCAAAAATAATACGATAATTGTGATAATTCAAGTATTTTTCATGCTACAGAAATTTTTTAGAATTTTCTAAGGACTTTGAAAAATCGTCAAAATTTTGGTGGGGTTGGCGTGGGCGTTTGAGTGGTGAACCCTTCTATCTCACGGGTGGATTCGCCCCCCAGAACGATTGACGGCGTGCAGGCGCCACAAGCCGAGCTGAAAAGCTGAAGCTAGCCAGGTCAGCTTGCCATCTATTTCAGTGCGGTTCCCTCCCACCAACGCTCTTTTCTCTATGTTTTCTCCCTCTAAATTCGCGACTTCGCTGCCATGGCGAGCCCTTCTGGAAGTTTCTCCAACGGCGGAAAAGACGCAACCATCGGTGCGACGGAGGATGAAATGGAAAGGGGTGAGAATTGGCGATTTTTGAAGAGACATTCAGGCACTGGTCTCTCTATTACCGGGCCCAAGAGACGTATGTGGGATGCAATATACCAGATATATTCTTGAAGCTGCTAATTTCTTCCAAACAGATTCATCTCTCCGAAAATCTACCATGAATGGACATCTGGGTCCTCCCTCCGGAACACCATATCTCTTGCTAGCAAAGAAACCCCCCGAAATGCCACTCAAATCTCAAGTCATTTTACTGCGCTATGCTGTCACACATGGTGATGATGAGCGCGCTGCTGTTTACATTGACCAGCTGGAAAAGAAGGGTATGCTTGAATCTGCGGGATTTACAACGCAGGACGCTGCTGGCAATGGCCTGCTCCAAATTGCAGCTCTCGGTGGACACTCAAAGATCGCGGAAATGCTTTTAGTTCGAGGAATCAACATCAATTCAGTTGATCGTAATCATGGCACCGCATTGCAAGCTGCTATCTATATGGCGCGAACAGGCCTGAAAGGGGTCATTCGATTGCTACTCGATTGGGGAAAAGCGAAATCCCCTGAGGGCAAAGCCAGAGGCAGAATCGATGTCAATACGAAGGGCGGCTATTATGGTTGTGCTTTGCAAGTCGCTGCATACAGGGCCAATTCGGGGCTGGTGCGCGAGCTTATCAACGATTGTGATCCTAAAGCAGATGTAAACATTTCTGGCGGGAAATTTGGCTTTCCTCTTCAGGCGGCAGTGCGAACTGGTCGCCGAGCTGTTGTTGAGCCGATACTCTCCGTTGGAACAGATCGGGTGAACATCAATGCCAAGGGAGGAAAATATGGAACCGCGTTACAAGCTGTAGCAAGGGGAAAATACAGGAAAAGGGAGACATTGCCAGAGATTTCTAGAGCACAGGTTCTGGGCCAGGACGTAAAAAACACATTGGGTGCACCCATTGACCTTCATAACAATGCTGGCGAGGAAGATTATCGTGAAGTTGCCAATATCCTGTTTGACAAAGGTGCGAAGATGGATGGTGGAAGTGGAATATTGGATAACCCCATAAATGGAGGTGAGTACTGATGTTTTGATCATCTCAAAATTCTTTCCTCAGACTTATATCAAGATAACCATAACTATCGGACAATGACTAACTCCATATTCACGTTCAGCTGCAAGCTCTGGTGACCCGGAGATGCTGCAACTAATGTTATATCATTTCAACAATCCGGATTGGAAAGTGGACAAGGACAGAGTACTAACAAAAGCATTGCTAACTGCTATCACCTTATCACCTGAAAAACAGTTAAAGTTGGTTAAATTACTTGTCCAGAGTGGCGCCAGCATTCAGTATAAGATATCGAGTTCTCTACCCAGTCTACCGCTCGAAGCAGCTGCTTCGAAAGATCTACTCCATGTTGTCGAGTATCTTTTAGAAGAGGAAGATAATCACAAGCAAACAGTTGATCTTTCTGCTGAAAGTGGGATACACGGGACGGCCCTGCGAGCTGCGATCGCTGCTGAAAGCGAGAGAGTGGCACAATGCTTGATATTTCATCAAGCGAAGGAGTTCAAAATCCAGCAGCTCTCAAAGGCCGAATTATGGAATTTGTCAACCAGAACACCAAAAAATGAGCCAAGAAATATGCAAATCCTGGCAATATCGAGTGCCCAAGCAACAGTGGGTCCAGCCAATTCGGCACCTGCTGGCTCCAATGAAACGCTCTCAGCCAAGGACATTGAGAATGTCCGAAATCGGGCCGAATTGATTTGTAGAGACGCGGAATATGGGAATATTCTGCAACTGGCCACTTCCCGAGGTCTTGTATCGACGGTCGATCTTCTTCTCAAATATGGAGCCGATCCAAACATACAAGACACCTCAGACAGAAGAGCCCTACACATCGCTTCGTGGTTTGGCTTTCCGGGAATCGTCGATCTTCTTTTAGAATTCGGAGCCGAGATAAATGCAAAAGATGAGTGGGGCGCAACAGCTCGAGACCAAGCTGAAGAGTCACTCGATCGAGACGGCCATCCTGGTGGAAGTGAAGACGACCTTCAGAGAATCCGACAGACGTTTGCAAACAAACTAGGGGAAATCAACTGCGAGAAAACTGGTACGGAGTTCAAAGGCCCGAAAAAGATCAGAACTATTAAGAAGTCAACGACAGTGGCTCAGTCTGGGAGAGCCGAAAAAGGAAAGGAAAAGCCAATGTCTGAAGAAACGAAGGTGGTCTCAGGAGAAATTGGGATTGGCGCAACAGAAACCATACGAACACCCGCAGAAGATCTTTCCACGGTAGTCAAAGAAGCATCCACAGGAACAGATCCAAGCTCAACAGAAGTCAAGCCAGAGAATGCAGTGAAAGTGTTTCCAAAGGCTGCAGGGTCACAAAAAGCGAAGCCAGTATTCACAATGCCCTCTTGGGTTCCTGGACTTGGGTTTAAGGCGACAATAATCGATATCTGGGAATCCGAGGCAAAGACTGATTACGGAGAGATCGAAATCCAAGAATGTCTTTTGTTGAAGGAACCCAAGGTTGACGAGATCCTATATCACAAGGCAATCATAGATGCCATCATGAAATATGACGCTAAGCCGACGGGAGCAAAGCAAAAAGTGAGATGGATTCACCTGCCTACAAATAATGTACGTTTCCTTCAACTATCATGGCTAAGGCGTATGCACTAACTAAATCAGATGACTTGGGCTGAAGTACGCACATGAATGCGATTTTCGAAGAGAAGCTTACATGAACAGATGTTGATAACGAGTCTTTGTAAGGAGAAAAATATGCCAGTGTATAAAAGTTTCTGGGGATCCGACCCTTTTTACACTTCACCAGACCTTTCTCCCCATTCTCGCTTTATTACGCCCCAATGCGGAAGACTAATACAAGGTAAGAAGACGCCTAGGAATATATCAAAATCTCAATGCTGTAAGCTGATTTACTCCCTAGATGGGCTGAAACCTGAAGAAGATCTGAGCAAGAAACCTGCCCCATTATTCATGGCTGTGGGTTCCGCTACTGCAAGTTGGTTTATTTACTGACAAAACATAGATGCCGTATATTCACTGGGAAACTGATCTAGCTCAGACCCATGTCGCTGAGTGGATCGAAGAAGTTAGATTGGACTCCGAGAAGACAAGCGGAGCTCAAGAGAACAATTTTTGGCCTAGCGAAAAAAATCGCCTCGAACCTAATCCCACAATTGATCTTGCTGAGCCTCAAACGATTACTTCTAATACAGAGGATGTTAATATTGAAACTCAGGACGTCAAAGAAAACTATCGGGAACTTCTCAGGCGCTATTTGTTCAAGCGGAGGCCAGTCCATTTACGTCGCACCCTGGACCAATATTACTATTCTCATCTTGCAGATACGAACTTCCGAGACAGTGATCAAGTTGTCATGCGTCAGCTGAACGAGGAAAAGAAGGATCTCCAATTGCGAAGTAATCAGAACTACCAAAAGCTGGAAAAAATCGAAGAACAAGAACAAAAAATAGCGGATAGCAGCTTCTTCTCAAGAATTGTTCAAAAAGCTTGGCGAAGCCGGCCAATGAGGCTAGAGGAGGTTAAAAACCAGCTTTTCAAAATTGAGCAGACACTTTATCGGGACAACAACAGCCCTGTTCTAATGATTGATCAGCTATGGCTGTGGGTGGTGGACGAAAGTTTGTTACATGTCACTTGACTATATGCTGATACGCCATGCTGACTTGATTCTTCTCAGAGACCGTTGTTACTTGCTTTCCACATCGGCTGCAGTCTACGCGAGACAATGAAGATCTTGATGGGGAAGACAAGACAGATATCTTGAAAACCATCGCCACGTACCTTCATAGTCCACGACGGCCAGAGATCGAAAACTCAAGTGACCTTGCCGAATTGATCTTCTGCCAATGTGTGAGCATACTTCACCGAGCAGATGTGATTCCCGAACTTGATTTCCTTAAAAATTACTCGATCCGATCAAACATATGGGTACTCCATCCCTTTTCAAACCGCACCTTGGTGGTAAAATTGCTGACTCAATATACCAGGCCGACGAAGTCATGCAAATGCTAATCCAATTCGTAAAAAGCTTTGAAAACTTTATGGTCTGGATTAAACAACAGCCAGCAGAATCCGAAGAATCAATCAGAAGATTCGAAGAAATCTTCAACGTTACGAAACAGACACATTTACTCCGGAACATTCAGGATATTAAAGATGAACTTTGTATGCTCGAGGCAGTCTTCCAAGATCAGATGGATGTACTTACTGCTGCTGGAAAGGAGATCGACATAGCTAATTTTCAATGCGTTGACGGTTGCAAAGTGGAGGAAGCTGTGCGACGGTGTCCCCATCGTAGCATGGCTTTTGTAGATCAAAGCAAGAAGCACTGGACGCAAATAACGCGTATGCAAGCTCAAGCCGATCAGGCTTATGACACTGTAAGATGCTCAATCACGAGCTCCCCAATGTGTATCGGACCACGATTAACTTCTTTATAGCTCAAAGACCTTTTGAATCTCAAGCAACAACAGGCAAATGTGCTCGAAGCGCGTGTCAGCCGCAATGAGGCAATTTCATCAGGAGAGCAGTCTAAGACCATCATGGTCTTCACTATCGTTACCATTGTCTTTGTATGTCCAGCCTGCCTTTGTTTATTTATAGGAAGTCCCATCCCGGAAAGTGCAGTAATCTAATATTTACTAGTTACCTCTGACTTTTGTCACAACAATTTTCACACTGCCCATCGCTGAATTTAAACGTGTCGTGCTTCCTGCGGATCAACCTATGCCACCGACGCCTTTGCTGCCTGCATCCTTTGTGCAACCTTTTTTAAGTACGCCTTCTCTCATTTCTCCCTCAATGTCACCGAAGATTTTCTGCACTATCTTCGGTATATTTCATGCTGACGCATAACCTTCACATAGTTGGCGTGACATTTGCAGTCGCAATTCCGTTGATTATAGCGGCTTTCAAAATACAATGGGCCATGAATACCTACAAATTGTTCAAGTTATGGGTTTCTGAGGAATTGAAGAAGAGAAGAGAGGAAAAGAGGAAGGCTGAGAAGGAGCATTATTGGCCGGACTTTTTGGAAGACAATGAGAAGGTGGAGCAGGATAGCTAGCTATTATTACCAGTCCATTCCATGGCCTCTTATTCAGTGCTGTGAGAGTTTGGAAGTTTTGTCGGTGGCATTTGGAGTGATGATCCATATTTAAGGGGGATGGGTTGTGGGGGTCGAGTTTCGACTGTTTAGTGATGCCAGGTTGAAAGTTAGCGATTGGGACTTGAAATTTTGTGACCACCCTCTCCCGAAGTGTTTTGTTTCTATCAATGTCTGAACTAGCTTGAGTTTGTAATTTTAATAAGAAGCTTCTGGTACAAATTACTTGAAACTCTACTGCGCATCATATGCGATAGACTGGCTATACCGCTATAGTTTCCCACTACCATGCACCTTCTTGACGTGCTCTTTCAACTTGTCTTCCCTAGAATAACCTCCCTACAAGCCACGACTACGCCTATAGCTAGCTACAAGGCAGAAATATTTTATCGGCTTTTTATTTTTATTATTAATATTTATTTTTATTTTTAAACTTTATTTTATTAAAAAAATAAAGTTTTATAATAATTAATATTTTAAAATTAATAAAATTAATTAATAATAAGATTAAAATAATAATTTTTTAATTTATATTTATAATAATTATTATATTAATATTAATAATATTTTTATTAATTTTTATTAATTTAAAAAATTAAATAAAATTTTTATTTTTAATAAATATAAAAATTTAAAATTATAAAATTTATTAAAAAATTTATTAAATTAATTATAATTACGAAAAACTATAATAATAATATTTTAAAAAATTTAAAAAAATTTTAAAATAATAATTAAATTAATATTTTTAAATTTTTTTTTTTTATAAATATAAAAAATATATTCTAGTCCAGTCAAGAATAACCTCCCATTCACGAATGACATATACTAATCAAGAATAAGCTAAAAATATAAGCTTCTCGAATAATATCTTTTATTATAAAACTTATAATATAATCTCTAAAAAATTTATTTTTAATAAAATTAATATTTTTAAAAAAATTATTATTATTATTATTATTTATTATTAAATAGTTTATAAAATTTAATAAACTTAAAATTATTATAATTTTATTAAAATTTTTTAAAAACTTATCTAAATTTTTAAAAAAATATTTTATAAAATATTTAATTATTTAAATATAATTTATATTAATAAGAATAAAATTTTATAATTATAGGATTTTAATAATATATATAATTTTTTTTTTAAAATTATTATAATTATAAAGTTTATTTTATTTATTTTTAAAAATAATTTAAATTATAATAATCTTAAATATAATATTATTAATCTCTTAAAATTCTTTAAAGATTAAATATTTTATTAACTAGAACTCTTAATGTCACGTGATCTTCCACGTGACTATAAAGTAAACCTTTAAGCTTTTATTTAAGATTTTAATATTAAAATAAATAATTATTTTAATAAAAATAAAATATATTAAAAAATAATAAATTAATATATTAAAAATTATATAATAAAATAATTTATAATAAAAAATATTATAATATTAAAATTATTTTATAATACTTAAATATTAATTAATATAAAATAATTATTTAAAAAAATTATAATTATATTTTATAAATATAAATATATAATTTAAATAAAATAAAAAGTCGTAAAATAATTATTTTTTATTAAAGAATTTATAAAGATAATAAAAATAATAATAAATTAAATTAAAATTCAAGGATTTATAATAAAGTTTTTTTTAAAAAAAATAATTAAATATATTAATTTAATAAATCGAATAATTATTTTTTATAAATATAAAAATTATATATTATAAAGTATTATAAATACTTTAAAGAAAATAAAAAATATTTAATATATTATTATAATTTAATTAAATATAATTATAAATTTTTAATAAACTTAATACTTTAAATTAAGTTTACTTTAAAGTATAATCTTATTAAAAAAAAAAGAATAAAGAGATTAAGGACTAATATTATAAGAAAAGTAATAGAGATATAATTAATTAAAAAAATAAAGTCTTGTTTTTTATTTTTAGATTATTCTTAGCTAGTATATACTAATTAAGAATAATCTTATTTTTTAGCTTATTCTTGACTGGTATATGCCATTCGTGAATAGGAGGTCTTAGTGTATATTCGTGACTAGCGGGCCTCCCATTCACGAATGGCATATGCCAGTCAAGAACAAGCGCTAAACCCTTCCATTCGTGAATGGCGGGGGTCGAATTCGTGAATGGGATAATTCGTGGTTAGATTAGAATAAATATTAGAGAAATAAAAAAAATAAAAAATATTAAATAAAATATATTAAATAATAATATAATAATAAATTATTAAATTATAATAATTATATATATAAAATAAATATAAATTAATTATAAATAAAAATATAAAATTTATTATTTATATATTATTAATTATATATTATTAATTATATATTATTAATTATATATTATTAATTATATATTATTAATTATATATTATTAATTATAATTTATTATTATAAAAAAAATTATTATATATAATAAAATAAATTATAATATTTAAAAATTTAAATTAATTATTAAAAAATTATTAATTTTTTTTTTAAAATATTATATATATAATTATTTAATTTTAAATAAAATTTAATAATTTAAATTATAAATAATAAAATTA
>Ga0302221_10002830_pt1 | contig 10663 bp, 8 predicted proteins | sample II_Palsa_E2_1_FD_193517 | JGI IMG/M metagenome (GOLD analysis project Ga0302221, IMG submission 193517) | Peat permafrost microbial communities from Stordalen Mire near Abisko, Sweden - II_Palsa_E2_1 | ecosystem: Environmental > Terrestrial > Soil > Palsa > Peat permafrost | place: Sweden...
CGAGCTTCAATCCGTAACCTCTCACCAACAACGGCGTCAATCTCATTCCCATTCTCCCACCACCTCGTTTGACATACACCGATATCGATCATGGCGAGAGGAAAGAAGGGCAAGACTGCGAAGCAAGCCAAGGAAGGCGATGCCGTTGCTGGTGCCGTTCCGCAGACAGATGTTATTTCCCGGCGACTGCAGCCCTGCTCAGAAGAAATTCGCGTCTCCTTCAACTTCATCCAACGATTCATCAGGGAAGTGGAAAAATATGCCCCCGGCCCCACAAGACAAGACCTTACCATTCCGTACGACGATGTGGTTCGAGCCCAACAGCTCTGTGCTGGTCTTTTAGAACAGAATAATTCGATAGCCATGGATTCTGAAGCTGGAGCTCTCCACCCGCAACGTACAGCGTTGAGTGAGCTCGCCAGAGCAAAGAGAGAGCACACCGACGCTGTCTTCAAGCCTAGTGAGGTTAGAGCCCTCAAAAAAATCGTTGGAGCCTTTCCACGTAACATCACCATCAGCTATGAGTCCTTAGGAAAAGGGCAAAAGGGGCATTGCCTCCGTCTTATGACATCTGGTGAAAAGAAAGCCATCCTCAAAGGCCCTGAACCTGTCTTTGAGACTGTTGGCCATCTAAAATTGATGGCGAACGCTGCGAAGCGCGAGGGAATTGAATCAGAAAAATTCGACGAACTTTTGAAAGATCCTAGAAATTTTCGGGTAGATCTTAATGAGCTCATTGAACGCTTCACACCCAGTACAAGGGCAACTACGGAGTCCACGTCCAAATGTGTTCACCGTATACCATATGGCGAGACAGAGCTTGAAACTCATTACTTCGAAGAGGGCGACCCCCTCCAAAAGCCAGTGGTGAGTATTTAATATTCGAGTAAGCAAAAGTAAGTCTCACAGAAATAGGTTGACAAAGAGGCGCTGGTGACCGAAGACGAATGGCGTAACGAAGCAAAGATCCTCCACAACATATTGGTGCGGCACAGAGAGATAATGGAAAGATTTATCAAGCGAGTTCACCAATGCGTCCCTAGATTTTCTACAGCAGTCGAGACGGAGACATTCTTCGACCGATTATCGGAAGGCATTGAAGATCTGAGCAGGAAGAAAGATGCTCTTGCCGCGGAGAACAAAGACCTTCACTTAGACATCGTGAAGAAATGCAACGAGAAGCACAGCACAGACGCTTTTTGCGCGGCTGCTATGCAATGGTTCCCTAATTTGCAGAAGAAATATGAGGTATGTAAAAATAATTTTACCTTCTACTATCAATGTATCTTCTCGACCTTGGACAAGCTTTCAGATTCCGCTCTATCAAGGACAATCTCGAAACTGTTCCCCGTACAACTTCAAAGCTAACATGATCATAAGAGTATCTCAGCCAACGATATCGATGGCGTCTTTAATCTTATCTTGGGAGGAATTGCAGAAATGGAATCTGCGGAAGACAATGCAACCAAGTGGAACGCTCCACTGCGTGACCAGATCATGGAGATGAAGAAGAAGCTCGCCGCAGAAGCTAAAGCCTTGAAGCTGTCCCAGGAAAGTCGTGATCAAGATAGGGCAAAGCACATGCAAGAACTGATCAAAAAGGAGGGCGATGCTTTCAATCATTTGCAGCAAGCCAAGAAGGTAGCAGCTGATTTCGATCAGTACAAGAAGAGCCAGCAAAAGAAGGTCGAGCAACTCACAGCAGAACTTTCGGCATCCAAGTCTGCGTTGGATTTGAAGACCATTGAGCTTGAAGCTACGGTTTCCGATGCTGATAGAACCCACAGTGAGCTCCAGCAACTACGCAAGCATTCGGAAGAACGTGAGACCAGACGCGTCGAGGGGGAAGCTGAGGTTGTCAATCTTCGAATTCAATTGAAGGAAGCACACTCTAGTCTACTCTCGAGTCGTACAAACCAGCAGATCGAGGACGATCGCATCCGAAGGGCTGTACAAGGTGCCACGCATGCAAGAGATGAACGTTTCAAGAATTTGGAGAAGGAGTTACAAGACCTGAGGAATGAGCAAGCCTTGTCCGAGCAAGCTCGTAAGAGTGATGAGAAGAACATTCGAGAACTGTATCAGGACAAATACTCCTTGAAAGAGAAGAATCAGGAACTTGAGGAGAAGCTGTTTGGCTGCCGTACAAGAAACATTGGAGCGAGAAGTCACTGACGGACGAGCCAAGATCAAGCGGTTGGAAGACCGACTCTCCTTGTCACGTGCTACTTCTTAGACCGGAGGACCTCCATAGGAGAAAGTCCAAGGCCTTGCGGGACATCCAGGAGGAATTGGAAATGTGTCTTTCTCGCTCTGATTGTACTTGACCTTGCCAAAGCGCAATGATCTGGATCTGAGAGACGTTCGCGAACCTATGAAATTGCAGCGGTTCAATGCTACAATCATAGTAACTTGGATTCTGTAACCTACGAATCCCAAAGTGCAATAGTGACCAAATACGCCCCCATTCTTGCGAGTTTGATCTAATAATCAATAGTACCGCCCGTTATTCCTAACACCAAACCTCCCAGATGTAACTCCAAAAATTCACACCAAAACCAACTGACTGATAACAAAGTTATACGTCTCTATCGATCAACTGCGACTCCATTGGAACCATAGCATTATCTCCCATTTCCCCCATAGCCCTCTCTTCGAATTCATGTACCTCGAGATTCTCTTCTTTATACATCCTATCGGCATCACTCTGCGATCCCGTGTTTGCACTCCGACTCGTACCCTCACTAATCGTCTCCAGGACATATCTCGTTCCTCCTTCAATGTCACCCCCTGTCTCAAACTGAACCAAGTCGGAAGTTTCGACAGGTGGGAAGAGGTTTGGTAAAAATCGAGAAACCAGAGGTTTAAATGTGCTTATGGAGGCACAAGTTATCGCGGCGTTGAGCTCGATGCAAGTCCAGTCCGCTACGCAGACATTGTCCCATGTTGGGTCGATACCTATGGCAGCTCCGATGAGCGTAGGGATGCGGAATCCGGAGATAACGCAGACGCTAGTTAAATATTGTTAGCAAATCTCCAGGATCAGGAGCATAACTGAGGGTGGGTTGGATTTAGAGTTAGACATACACAAAGCCGAAAGTAAACACAATGTAGAGACTGATCTTCTGTGCTTTCGGCAAAGTCAAAGCATAAATCGTTTTCAGCGGTAAAGCAAATATGGCCACGTCCGTCGCGATGTTGATGGAAGTGTTCGCAAACCACATCGGTGGGGTTGACATACAATGCCCTGGAATACTCTTATCCCAGAAGCGTGCGATGGGATAGCAAGGGAACACGCTGCAGAAGAAAAGCCATGCCCCATAGGGGATGACTATTCCCAAGAGGACGTAGCAGCCGTAGCGAGTTCGAGAAGTGTCGAAAAGGCGGAGGTAGAGGAGGAGAATGGAGATTTTGGTGAACGTCAGGCCTTGGCCATAAGCCACGACGGTGATGTACAACGGCTAAATGGAATTAATTCTCGGGAAGCGTTCGGAAAGGCTACAAGACGTACGACGAGATTATCGTTACCTGGTCCATCGAAGTCGAATGCGCCATGACCCAAGGCATATTTTGCTTCTACCAATTCTCAACTCCGTCCAAAATGTTTTGGCGTTAGGTGACCGCACTTACGGAAACAAGTCGCAATACTGGTGCATATTGAGAAGAACTGTGCATAGCAATTAGCGGCGTGAGAGAGCTTGGGCCATGTGAAGTCCAGAAATGCGGGGTCTCACCAACGCAATCACAATGCACAAGTCATCTTTCCCCAGAAAATTCAACATCCTTGACCGAACGATGAGACGGAGGATAACAGCGACTGTTGCTATCGCTACTGTGATGATCGCACAGAGGATCACACCAACTGCCGAAGAATCTAGTTTTGCGGTCATTTTGGAGACTGGAGAGAAAACAAAATTGCTCTAATGGAGGCTGGTAAGCAATATTCAACAGCGGTCGATTCCCCATAGTATCTGCCCAGAGACAAACCCGGAGGAGAGGATGATGGCATCTTTATGGGGTACGGACATTGCCCTTGAGGGCATACACTTGGGGCCTTGGCTTGGAGATAGCTGTAAGGTGGCGCTCCTCTTAACCCTGGGAAAGCCATGTGGCGCCCGCCCTACTCGAAAAGAAAAAATTATGGTCACACATACGCGTGTTGTGCAGCCTCGGGTTATCCCACGACTTGACAGGAACCCCATGCGAAAAAGTAAATAACAAGCTAGCGAGTCAAGATTAGCTAACTTCTTTTCCCAAACTACCAAGTAGAATAAGATCTCCCACAGCTGTGCATCAAGTCCCCTTTCTCAGCGGACCTAGGGGAAATATCAAGACCTTCCTCACAGTACTTCGTACATTATTTCAGCCATTTTGCTATGCAAAACGTCCCTGAAAGACTAAGGAGGCTTTTACATGCAAGGAATTTGAATAAGTTCTCCGGAGAAAGTGAAGATTCAGCATGTTCCCGTGGCCAACATCTCCTGCTTGAACGCTTTCTCAGCGCTGGGCCTGTTCCAAGGTGATATTGGGGGCGAAGCCGAGATATCGGTGAGGTTACGCCACCCTGCAATCTCTTGCGGAGCCGGGGCTAACTTTTAACGGGCCGTAGGGACGCCACGGATTTCCCGCTGCTCCCGTGTCTGTTTCCATACAATAGGGACCAATCAAAACTTTTCACTAATTCTTGTACAGTAAGAAGGAGGAGCGGAGACCAGTGTACGTTTGGGTGTGGGGCTGGGTGAGTGTACTCGCTAAGTTTTGAATCATGGATCAAGTTGTGTACAAGTTCGCAGAGCCAAGAGCAACTATGTAATTGGATTACAAAAAAAGAGGAAAAATGGCTCGAGGGTTCCCCCGGAATGAAGACAACCTTTGCTGGTACTATACGTAAAGGCGGCTGGTTATCTTTGAATCAGGTGCAATATGCTCTGCCATTTTAAGGAGACTTTCTACTATCCCCCCCCATTAACAAACGTTAAATCCACCCTTTTACAGGGGGTTTTCACAGGGATCGTGACAGGGGGTTTTGACCAATAAAAAATAATAAAAAATAATAGAATCTTCTAGACATCTCTATACACACACTTCACCGCTTTCCTAACTAAGTGACCGCTTTCCCAATAGGTCAGTATTGTGTTGGACCTCCCTTTGCGTCAATAACAGCTTGACATCTCCTCCATCAAGACATATATAAGCTCATAATAAATTCAGTTGGAACAGCCTCCCAAGCTTCCCAAATTATTCGTTTTAAGTCAGGTAATGAGATTTTCGAAGCGTCGTAGTAAGCGGCGAAATAATGCTTTTGAATCCAATTTTTCATCCAATTCTATACGTGCTCAATAAGATTAAGGTCCGGGGAATAACGAGGGAATTTAATAAAAGGAATTCGACGTTTTGCTAGGTTCTCTTGGGTTTCGTAGGACCGGTGGGAAGGAGCGTTGTCTTGCATCCAAATAAAGTCTTTATCTGGATTGGCGTTCAGGAAGGCCTGGATATTATTTAGAATCACCGCGTCGTATTTGAAGGAATCGATACTGCCCCATTCCTTCTCCCAAAAGACTGCCGGGCCCTTTCCTCCCATAACAATCGTGCCGTGAAACATCCAGGAGGGGAGCTTGCGATACTTGTGCTGAACGCAAGCAGGATCAAAACGATCAGAGCCGTCCTCTTTGACTGTAACGTACTGCCTTGTATGTGCTCCTCCCATTGCCCAGACTTCGTCAGAAAAAATCTGATTAAACAGTCGTTCAGGTGTCCAAGTTATAGCTTCCTCCGCAAAGTCGACGCGTTCCCGCATAACGTCTAGATCCTCCGAAAACCCCTTCTTTATAGCTACACGTCTGCCGTATCCTACAAGCTTAAAAGCAGTCCGTACTGCGTATTCCCTACAGTCTTGTAATCCAAGGCTTGGCGGAAAGAATTCTGGTATGTTTCGGAAAGGGATATATCGGCGAGAAGGGGATTGAAGGAACCAGTTCTCAAGCTCGCGACGTTTAGGTGTGTCGATTTTTGGGTTATGCCGGCCCGTGCGGTGTTTTTGAGGAGTAACCCTGTGTTCTTTAGCCCATTGGATCTGCCGTAACGTATAAGGATACTTTGCTATGATTTCTTTAGGCTTGTGCCCAAAATCAAGAGCTGTTTTGATCCGTATACGGTCACTGCGCGTTAACTCAGCAGCTCTTGGGTTTTTGGGAGTACGCGGAGGTGATGGCGAAGGTAACGGCGAAGGTGAGGGTCGCGGACCGTTTTGAGAGTCCCAGGACTGAGTTGTTAACTGGGAGAAGGGTGTAGGAGGTCGTGGACCGTTTTGAGAGTCCCAGGATTGGGTGGATAATTGGGATAAGGGTATTGGAGCTGGTGGAGGAGTCTCTAAAATTTCAGAGGGTAAGCGGCGACGTGGTGGTGTATTCAGTAAGCGATGAATATCCATAGTGAAGTCTGAAAGTGAGGGCTGCCAGTAAAGTCTGAATAGCTTCAATTTTGTGGAGGATTCTGCCGGTTTTTAAAATACACGTGATATGCTAGAAGGTTCTGTAGGCTTAAAAGAATTAATCTTATTGGTTAAAACCCCTGTCGTAACCCCTGTCATGATCCCTGTGAAAACCCCCTGTAAAAGGGTGGATTTAACGTTTGTTAATGGGGGGGGATAGTATTAAGCATGTTTGTTTGCTAGAATCCAATTGGACATAATCACAGACCCAATCTTCATAGTCTGGGGAACCTCGCACCCATGACACATCCGAGGGTTCGGTCCGGCTTGACACGATCCACAATGCACCCCTGTTTAGCTAATCAGATCGTAAAAACAAAAACCGGTGGCTGGCGGGTCGTCAAAGAGTCGTACCCCGAAGCCATGTTCGTGGGAAGGTCAATGAGCCACTTTGACAAGGAGGGATGGAAGCGTGCTTCCGCATTTCGAATCGTAGACATTAGAAGCTTGAGCTAGATGTCGCTCCAAGGTTTTCAAGCTTCATTCATCTGATACTCAGTCTCAGGTCCCCGGGAAAGGGAACTAAGACGAGGAAGCATTCATTCAATACCACGAGTTTGAGCTGAAATCATGATCATTGAAATATCCAAACTTCTAAAGAACCAGGGATGCAAATTCGTCGCTTGCTGACTTGGGAGTACAGCGGGGTTGTGAGAGCCAAAATTCGTACTTGGAAGGCCTCGAAAGTTTGAACACTATATACATTTCAAAGATCACTATCAGTTATCGTTTCTTGTACACTGGAGTCTGGGACATCGAAACCACCATTTCGTTTGTTTTTCTGAGGCTTGAGTGAACTCCGTGGGTGCCTCTGAAGAGGGGTTGCATTCACACGGGGCGGAGAACTTTGAGGCCTCCACAGAAATTCAGCATTACTTCCGAACGACTCTCCTATTCCCCATGGTAAATCACTGGCTTCAGCCGTAGCACTGTGAATGTTTTGAAAAATTGGCTGGATCTGATTGGAGGCGAGGTACCATTTGGTTGCTGATCGGGAAGTAAATGTCTAGAACACATTTCAACCCAGCATGGTCATTCCACACCATTGTTCAGGCCAGAGGGAACAAGTATTAACTTGAGAAAGGGTTGCCGGGAAACTCGGTCCCTTGCATTTTCGGAGCAGATTCGAGTTTCAGTCATCTACAGAGAGAAGAGTGATTCCCACCTAGCTGCTAATCGAAAATGATGTAAAAGACGAATAATCTCATCTCAGTCATCAGTTTAGGAAATGGGAAGTCTCCAGGCTTTCCCACTGTTTTGATTCATATGTTCCAGGAATTGCTCAAAGTATCCCATTTAGATCTTGTTCATTCTCTTCTCTCACATCTATCAAAGTCTCCAAAGTCATAACCATAACTTCATAATCGTTACACCCAATCATCGAGGGCAGCCCCAAGAGGAGTTATACATACACTTATCTTCACCGTGTACATCATGAAATTAACAAGCGCAACCCCAAGCTTGACAATTATCTTTACGCTAGCCCTCGCCTTCGCCATCCTAGCCAGTTTACAGGCAGCTACCGTTACTGCTTCGGTGATATCTGCCTCACGGCTTGATACGAATTCCAGTCTCCTTCATCGACAGGCTCACAGAAGCCAAGACCATGCAGTCCTTTCAAGAGCACTAATGAAGAGAGGCATTTGGTATCCCGGCTTAGCTGCGATAGTAGCACTCTCCATCGCAGGATTGGTTGTGTTGGGGCTAGCGGTCTACTATTTACGTAAGGCTATGGGTATTAATGGTCAAAGGAGGGTGATTCAGAACGGGTGAAAGCGTGTTTTCCTACGTTGGTTGGAGAATGGTCGTGAAATCTCTGTATTCTAGGTGGCGGGACATGGGGTGGCAAGTCCGAGCCAGTGATACAAGAAGACGTCAGGGAATGGATAAGCTCATTGGCTTCTCAACATGTGTTCTCTGCGTCTCATGCTACTCCAACTTTGATTTTATTTGCAAAATGTGAATGGAATGTAAGTGAAAAAAAATCTGTCTCGGAACTACCAAAAAGAAAGAGGCATATCACAAGGCCAGATCATGAGAAAGTGGAAGCGTTTCTTTGCTACAAGTATAAAATTGGAGAAGCCAAACCTCTTGAAGTATTCTGGAACTAAATCTTCTAGTATAGTGAAAAGTCATTCTGATATTAACTATAGCTATCTATCACCTCATTCCAGGTTTCCAGTCCACCCTTTTCCGTAACCTAGAATATCGGTCTATGATAAGGCAGGATACCTTACTCTCCACCAATCGCAAAGGCATGTAACAAACCTCGCTCTCTAAGTATCCTTTCTAGTTTAGTCTATAGAAGGTTGTCTAATCCTCTGTTCGAAAAGTAGTTAGCAAATGATAGTCGTTGACGCCTTGGCAGCGACAGGAAGAACGGACGAGGGGCACAGAAATAGAAACAAAGAGTAAATAAAGTAGTTTGGCAAGATTGAGACGAGCACTGCAAGCTGAAGAGACCTTTAACTTTTGAAAGAACTTGAAAAAGGTTCAAGTCCATGTCAGCCAACCTTGGAGGACTAGAAGGAGGATGTAGAGTGTGCTTGTTAGGTTGCGCAGGGCAGGATTATTCTTTTATCGGCTTTGCCTCCAGCTAAGCGAGAGGCAAAATCTAAACAGGGAGTGAATTTGAGAACAAGTTGGTTGAAAGAGACAGGGAAGGAGCGATGCAAGGCCAGGAGGACTGGTGTAAAAGGAGTCCATTTGCCAAATCTAGGTTGGCTAGATCCGGGCATGGAAAGGAAGAACTTATCTTATTAGTGCCCGGGACGCGGGAAATGAGATTCTCTTCGCATAGTTTACACGGGATCAGGTAAAGGCAGGCATTCTTTGGAAGCAGCCGATTTCTGGGTGCTTGCAAGCTACGTGTTAGAAAATAGGATAAAAACTAGAGCAGGTTATCGCCAAGCTCTTCTAAGTTAATAACGGGGCTTAAGTGCACAATGCGCTCGCCTTGCCACTACCCGATTGCTGTATTACAGCCCATTACAGGTTTAATTAATGCGGGGGTGGTGTTTCTGTGTCTATAGGAATTCGTGGTTACTTAAAATTGGAATGAACGAGACCCGAACAACTTTAGCACTTGAATATTCCACTTGGTTTGGGCACAAGTTTAAAATAGGCTACCAACTTCGCAGCTTACCATCAACCAATCATTTGCTAAAGCAAGCCTTTTAATCTCAATACTTTTCTTTTGCACCTTATAGCCGTGGCTTTCCTATTTACCCGTCTTACTTAAACCTTGGAACTATAGCTAATCTTTTTATATCCTCGCTTAAAATAAATAAATATATTCCCTCTTTAATTTATATTATTCTTCGGCTTTATATAATATCTTTATCGCTATTTATATAATTTATACTTTAATATTTTATAAATATATTAAAATATATTTTTTAATTAAAGTATAAAAAACTATATATTATAAAAAGAAATATAATAATAAATAAGATTTTATAAAATAGTCTAAAATTATATAATTTTAAAACTATATAATAATAATTTAATATAAATATATAATAATAATAAAAAGACTTAATGTGACGGCGCTGGCTGGCATGCCGGTCACGGGACCAGTTTTGGGTCTGGTTTCACCAGCTGACCTAGCGCTGGCGCTGGCGCAGTGGCTGTTTTGTCGTCTTCTCCTTAAATTCCTCTCTTTTGGCTTCTTCTCTTCTTTCCTCTCCAGCTTAGTATTCTCAATACAACTGGATTCCACCTGAACGCAGTGCCTAGACTTGTGCAGTGATCCCGCTGTCACACTTAAAATAAAAAAATATAAAATTAGTTTATAAATTATATTAAAAATTAATTTTTATATTTTAAGCTTTAATAACCACGTGATTATCTTTATTTTATTATAATATAATTTTTTTTAAATTAATTAAAAACATTAAAATTAAATATAATAAAATATATAAAAAAAAATTTTTATTATATATTAATTAAATAAATTTTATTTATTTATTATAAAATATTTAAAAAAAAAATAAAAAAAAAGATTTATTAAATAAAATAATAAATTTTTTTTAATATTTTATAATTAAAAAAATATTATATATAAATAAATATATAAAAATAAATTTTTTATTATTATTTATTAAAAAAAAATATATTATATAAAAGTTTATTTTAATAAAAATAATTAAATTAAAAAAAATATTTTTTATA
>Ga0302221_10002832_pt1 | contig 10658 bp, 12 predicted proteins | sample II_Palsa_E2_1_FD_193517 | JGI IMG/M metagenome (GOLD analysis project Ga0302221, IMG submission 193517) | Peat permafrost microbial communities from Stordalen Mire near Abisko, Sweden - II_Palsa_E2_1 | ecosystem: Environmental > Terrestrial > Soil > Palsa > Peat permafrost | place: Sweden...
TAACCCTAACCCTAACCCTAACCCTAACCCTAACCCTAACCCTAACCCTAACCCTAACCCTAACCCTAACCCTAACCCTAACCCTAACCCTAACCCTAACCCTAACCCTAAAATATAATAATAAAAACTTAAAAAATATTTTAATAAATATTTTAATAAATATAATTTATTTATAAATTTATTATTATAAATATATAATTTTTATAATTTATATTATAAACACGCGATTAATTTTTTATTTTAAAATATTTTTATTTTTATTTTTATATTAATATTCGAACCGGCCCTAAACCTTAACCGACCCGCGATACACTGGACCGGCAATAGTAGGCGACGGCGACAAAGCACTTGCCTTGGCAAACCTCGTTCAAAAAGGGATGACCAAAACTGACTGGTACAAGGGCTCAACGGAGATAATGGAGGAAGCCATGGGCCATACTTGGTTGGCTATCAGGGAGGGTCCCGCAAGATTCAATCATATAATCAGTCAGGAGGTTGTCCCGCAAATGGCGGATATGGTCAAGCAAAATAGAGCCATCGAAAAAGCGGTGAATGAAGGTAAACGCGTCCACGTAAACCCAAAAGAACTAGTTAGCCCGAAAGATTGAAAGAAAGTTGCAACACTTGTTGGGGGTTCTATAGCCGTAGCTGAAACAATCATTGGCGGACTAGTAAGTATCCCCTCTCTTTATTCGTCCTCGAATTTTTTCATTTCTGCCATTTTGGGGCTTCAAGACAAATTTTGTCTCTTTTCCGAAGTTTTGGCTCCCGATCCTGCTAAGGAACGTATGCTAACTTCGCTGGAGTGGCTCGGTGGGATTTTAACACGCAAGAAGAAACGGTTCGACGAAAAGACGCAAAAACTCGAGGATTGTAAGGGAGATTGCAAACCTGTTTCTCAACACTCGTACAAGAAGGAAGCCTCGAAGCCGAAGCCAATCGTAAGCAAGACAAGCACTTTCAGGACTGTGGCATCTGTCACTTCGATCAAGACCATCACGTCTGTCGCCAAATCTGTCCCAACGCCTCAACACTCGAAACTTACAACTTCGAGGTCCATTTCAAGCATCCAGACCACAACATCAGCGTCAGCTGTCACAACATCTAAACCACCAAGTACTATGTCCACTCGTACCTCAAAGCCACTTTCCAAGTCCACATCGTCGTCGACGTCTCTCACCACGACTTCCAAACCACAAAGCAGGTCATCAATCTCAACTGCCACAACTTCTAAATCACGAAGTACCATGTCCACTCATACCTCAAAGTCTCTGTCCAAGTCTTCGGTCTCCAAATCGTCGTCAACTTCCCTCACCACAAGCTCGAAGAGTAAGAGTAGGTCATCAACTACATCTCAGGTTACAACCTCATCCAAATCTTTCACCACCAAAATCCGCACAACTGCTTCATCTTCGTCGTCAAAACACTCGATTTCATCTACAGTTTCCAAGTCTCAGATTTCAAGCCCGAGTCTTACGTCGAATCTAAGCACTTCTTGGACGGCGTTTAAACCGACTGAAAGTGGACGAAAATCGGCACTAACCCTCGCAACACCCTCAATTCTCATTCCGAACACTGTCCCAATTTGGCAGCCTCCACACAGATATCCTGCCTCTTTAAGTTCGGGCAGTGTGACATCTGCTGCAACGACTCGAGTATCTACCTCGGGCGATTTAGCCCCATCAACTCCTACAGCCGTACTTGACGGTACTGTTGCAATATCAACTTCCAGCGTTATAGCCTCGTCGACTCCTACAGCGGTACTTGACGGCACAATTCCAATTTGGCAGCCCCCACACAGACAACCTGCAAACGCATCAACACAAATTGATACCTCGAGGAACGACACAACTACTGCCATTCCTGTTAATGCAACTATTCCAACATGGCAACCTCCACATAGAAGTCCTACAATTGATACACCAATCAATGGAACAGCAACGGATTCAAGAATACGACTTCGATCGCCGTTCCAGCTAACAGCGCTGTTCCGGACAGACATCCTATGACTGCGACATCAGGCAATGATACATTCTCGGCGCCGCGAAATTGGACAAGCACTTTTCTAACGCCCACTTCAACTCATTCGGCGACAAAGAGCTTAAACCTCACAACCACGACTCCTACTAGAGTTACGTCGAGTACGCAACGAGCCAGCTTTACCTCAAGCACTTCGACATCAGGCTCAAGAAACAGCACAACTCACGGCCTCTCGCACTCTCTCACAAACTCGACAACCTATGAAGGAACAAGTACCAAGGTTATGAGCTCCTCGATGACTTCGATTCCTCCAAGAGTCACCAATCCAATTTGGCAGATTTCAAACCTCACTAACATCGCTTCGGGAAATTGGAATGCTTCAGATTCGAGAAATCAGACCTGGCAAGGATATACTCAAACGAATTCTTCAGTTGTTATTTGAAGTAATGGAAGAGTAGCAAAATTGGAAGTTGTGAAAGCAATGGTTATTGTGTTAAGCAAGTAAAATTGTATTTTGAATTTGTCCGAAAAACCTTCACGATTGTTTAAAAGTTTGAATTGTACACTTTTTGGACTCCGAACCAATCTCGGATGAGAATGGATATAGGTCAAACGCACTGTTTTCTTCATCTTCTTTGTTTTTGTTTCAAGGAATAGATGTAAATAGTCTAGGTTAGAAATAACTTCAAAATCTTCACTTCATATCCCAGTGAAAATATTGTGATTTGGTAGAGGTAATCAAGAGGTAACGTTGGCTGCCTAGGCTCTCCTATCGTGGACGTGCTTGAGCCTCAAAATCCAGAGTCTTATTATGCGCCTCGATAAATGGACAGAAACTCAATTGCTAACTGGAACTCGCGGGAATCGGGGTATAGAAAGACTAACGCTAGACATCACAACGCTAAGCACGACGCAAACTGACAAAACTGCATCTCGTATCACTTCAGCACCAGTTACATGCACTGGTTGAAGGTCCGAAGACCTCGAGGTCTCCAGTCCGGGACTAGACATCACCTTTCTCGGACATTCGTGGATGACCTTTTCCCGCATAGTGCTGTCCATGAGATTCATTTCCTTCAGCATCCTCCTCTGGCAGCCCAAACACCACACTTGTAGCCAACCTGACCACTCCATCGACAGGCTTCTCAATGGCAACAGCTAACGCCAGCTGACTAGGCGTTCCGAAATCAGGAACAGACAAAAGCAATAGGCCACTAAAACAACATTCAGTTAGCAAACTTGCTGCCCTCCCCATCAAAGAGTATAGTAATGCAAAAGCGCTCACAAAGCAATAAATCCCGAGATAACAGCAGCTGTGGTCGAAGGCGGCAAATTGCAAGGACACCACAAACATCAACCTGATGCGCAACCAAACTCAACGTAATCAACAGCCCCAACAATATAACCCCATCTATCGTAGCAGCTGCGCTTTTCTGAATCCACGACTCTTGTGCCTTGGCAGATACATCCTTTAATCTTGGGTGCACCACTTCGATCTTTATGAGAACGAACTGGCTCCCAAAATGTGATCCTAACACAATAACTTGTCGCGCGATTGCGAAAGAGAGGAATACGATGACGCCAGCATACAGAGGTCCATGAACAACGAAGATGATGAAAGAAGGGATTGCGAGAACAAGTGCAAGAGCTCGGAGAGTCAGGGTTGGCTTGAACGTGGTCGCGAAAGGGCGGGTAGGAGATGTGGCTGCGAAGCCGTAGAGAAAAGGGGTCTCTTCGACGTCTTCGTGGTCGTAATTTGATTCGAGAGAGTTGCGATGAGGATCGGCGAGGAGGGGAGTTCGTGAAGAAGCCATTGTGAGTTGCTAATTGCTATGATTTTCCTGGAGAGAGAACGGATGGGTTTGAGGCGGATAGGAGAACCCTGAAGGCGTAATTCCGGCGCTTCAGGGCCATTGGTTACTGGCCGTGGCGGGGCATGTGGTGGGGTGATAGTGGGGTGAAGCACGTCCTTCTTCAACCTCAAGCCTCCGAACATCAGTCAGGCTTTGTTCTTCTTGCTTCTTCAATCTCAATTTGAAAATTTGATTCCGTTGCTGCTTGACTTAAGTACAATGGCAGATCTCAAAATCTAAAATCGTGTACGTCTGTCTACGATTGATTTCTGACTTTGGGCTGGGATAAGCAGAGGGTGGTCGGTGGCGCTCCCTTGAGATGCAAGGAGTCCTGCGGGTTTTATGCGATTGGTTTGCATCTATCAACAATGACCAAAGAGATTACTTATCTAGCTGATTCAGCTTTCAGCTTGCGTCGTGGTGTTGCTGTGTTGTCTGCCGCGTGTCGTTCTTGCTTAAAATATCGGATGTCCACTGTCTTCCCAGTTTGCCCTCTCCCTCTTTCTGCATCTTACAACAATTCACCAAGTACAAGGTCCGTGACATAATCATGAACGAAGCAGCCACACTTGATTACATGCCCATTGTTCAGGCGACCGATACAGTTAAAGAGGACGGGAAGAAGAACTCACTTGATATTAGTATGTGATATTCCAATTCAAGTCAGAAGTCAAAACTTATGCATTAACGCATCACCCAGAGAATAATGAATCGCTTTGGTTAGCAGCAAAAGATGGTGATATGGACACTGTTCAGCGTCTTCTTGCCATGGATCCTCCCCCTGATGTCGACTTTGTGAAGCATTATACCACTCCGCTGGAAATCGCTCTCGACTCCAAACATCTTGAGATCGTTAAGCTTCTGTACATAAACGAAGCTTCGGCGCCCCAAGATGCTCTTGATCGCGCTTTGAAGAATAGGGACATACCTATGGCCGAGTTCTTCATGGACATTTTTTCTCATGCTATGATAGATGGCAGGATAGCGCTTGAAAGCATCGATTGCCCACTTGTCCCGAACGATATTCCCAAGATACTTCTCGAACCAGTAGAAAGCGTAGATGATCCCCGCAGGGAAGGCTACACTACTCTTCATCTAGCAAGTATAATGAACTTGGGTGGGTATGTTGAATGGCTCCTCGATAACTTTGATGCCTCGAAGACACTTTCGGGTAAGACTGCTTGGGACTGTGCATTAGCAAATTCGGCTTATGATGCGATCGGTGCTTTGGCACGGAAAGAAATTCATACATTAAACCCAGACGGCAGTGCCAAGCTAACTTTCTATTGGGCGGGGCATGAACTTACGGTGCTTCAGCTGAACGAGAGTATTCTGCCATCTAACTACCTGCCGGGAGATTCCTGGTATCACTTCTGTGATGGTAATAGCGTGAGTAGGAGCCTCAGGGGATTCACAGGGTGGTGTGCGTGCTGACATGCATCAGAAAATATTACTTTACGTGAGAGCTTCACAACTCGACTAGGTTTAGTACTATGACTGACATGTGGCCGATATGCAGGGCTTGCTGCGAGTGATATCAAAGAGCTCCCGTCTTTATCAGCGGCAATGCTACGAAAGCATTCAGATGGTAGAGCAAAACTTCGGCGAAGACAATACAGCATGTCACTTTCTCAGCGCTAGGGAAGCATCCTGCGTGTTCGACAATCTAGAGACTTCGAAACAAGGTGCAGCCGATCAAGGATCAGATTATTATAGCTTTGTATCAGTCGTGGTAAGTTTTAGTTGCAACGTCTGTCAACAGTAGGCTATTAATGCCTCTAGATGCCATATTTCTACTCTAGTACTCTCACAACTCTCCAAAGTCGCGAGAACTACGAAGGCCTTACCCGCTACCACTATTGCCAAGGTCAAGACCGCAATTTGCTACGTAGACATTTGCCGCAAACCTTGGACGAGTATTGCAATTCAAGCTTAGATATCAACGTACTTAATGATCGAAATGTGGATCAGGTAGTACATCGTTATTTGACGGACAAACCTAAAGCATCAATAAACACACCTTACCACTTACCGAGTATTGTTACCGTGCCGCAAGCGTGGATATGGAAGGTCAACAACAATCTCTTCACGGCTTCGCCTCCTAGCACTGCTGACGACAGCTTTCTCGTCGACAAAATGGATCAGAATTGGCATTTGGTCTTTGATTCAAGTACTTATAGATTGAATCTACCCGGACGTATCGAGCTTTTTCTCGGCATGTTATTATCTGATCTTGTAGACTGTCTTGAACGTCCTGTCAACACTGGACTATCTGCATCCATATTCAGCATCTTCGAGAAAGCTATCTCAAAGTTATCTGACGACGTAAATGAATACACCGAGATCACATCCGTCGAGACGATTAACATCAAGATGGAGAGAAAATTTCTCCACGATATCGATGACGTTCGCGAAGAGCTCTCGATGATTTCAACAGTCCTATTCCAGCAAGAAGAAGTTTGGAAAGAATTCGTAAACAGAACATGGCCTCAGTACTGGCCCGATGGACCAAATGGTCGCTTCAAACCCCCCGAGAGGCTTGAAGTAACGGTTGACGAGACCAGCAAACACCCTGTTCCTCCAGAAGTCTGGAGAAAAATCCAAAAACCTCAAAATCAATTCGCCAAGTTCAAACGGCAAATTTCGAAGTTGGACGCAGACGCTGAGCGTGTAGCGAGGGCTATTGATCGTAAGCTGGACCTTAAAGCAACGCATGCAAGCTTGAAGGAATCACATACGACAGCCATAATGAGTGCAGCTATCTTTGGATTCACAATCATCACCATCATCTTCACGCCGTTGTCGTTCGCTGTAACTCTTTTTGCTCTACCGATTGATCGATTTCAAAAAGATCAAGTCCCTTCTGTCTGGGGTGGCCAAACAGGCATGTATTCGACAAATTATGTGGGGAAGTGGATAGGTGAGTGTTCAGAAAATAAGCGTTCGATATCCGGATCTCTGATCTTTTCTAGCAACGGTTGAACTTGTCTCTGTCACTCTCACTCTAGCTCTCATGTGGATCATGATAGAATATGGGTTGGATGTCCGGATAACAGAAAAGACATTGAAATGGGTGAGGGTGTTTCTAAGACTGGAGCCCCCAGACGAGAGAACGACCAAAACGAAGAAAAGAAAATGGGGTAGAAATCGAGCTGCTCCCGACAGCGACGAGGAGAAGAGATTAGGCAGAGCAAAGTGACAGAATGGAAACACACACAGTACGTGGGATGAAGCCGGCACGACGGGTTTCTTGCGTTCCCTATTATTGTCAGCAAATAGGATACAACGGATGGGGAGGCGTTGGTGTTTGATGTTGGTAATTCGTAAGTTGGAGAACATTCAATCAACCAGAGGAAGCTCGGTGGCTAGTGGGCCTCGGCGGACTTAAGAATCGAAAAATAAAATTCCATATTTCAAACCGCAAATTCTAGTCCAGTAAAGGGGCGGGGCAAAATCACTCCGGGAGCATTTAAGGTTTCTCCAGAAAAGGCGGCGTAAAGTCGCTCCGGCAAGCGTGTGGAATCAAGTACGCGAGGGCCCCACTGCCGCATATAGGAGATAAGACTGACCTGTGGATCTTGGCAGTCTCGTGGAGCCCAACCAATCGATTCTAACCTGGCAAGGAGGGTAAGTAAATCCAACATGCAGTTTATCTGACGTGAATGGATCTTGAATGCGAATTCCGTTACCAGATGCTAGAATCTGCGATGATGATGATTTACGTACATTTGACGTTGGACTAAATGTTATAATAACTAACTTTGCCCCAGTGGTACTACTTGTGTTCCAAACTTCTCAGGCGTAACACTTCCAAGTCCTCCATTTACCACTAGTTCTCCTCTTTTTTCCAGGTGCACGATATCTTCTAGAAAATATCAATTCCAACCATGGCTACCAAAGGGTTTGATGCCAAAAGCACTGGTCAAGAAGTGGCGGCTGCCTTCAAAGACCAAATAAAAGGGAAGAATGGTGCGTATTGTTCAGCGATCTCTTACTACATCACAGAAACTGAAAGCTTAACCTGCCGCAGTCCTCATTACAGGGGCGAACCCGCTCGGACTAGGAACAGCAACAGCACGAGCAATTGCGTCTGAAAATCCAGCCCTCCTCATCCTTACCTCCCGCACAAAACACAAAGTCGACGAAGTGGTGAAGAATCTCAACAAGGACTTCCCCGCAGTAGCGATCCAAACACTTGAACTGGATCTCGGATCCCCCGAATCGATCCGAAAAGCTGCGAAAGAGTTGAACGAATCAATCTCTCACCTCGACATCTTGATCAACAATGCCGGCCAAATGTCCATTCCGAAGCTGACCCTCACACCACAGGGAATCGAATACCAGTTCGCCGCCAATCACATCGGTCACTTTCTCTTCACCAATCTCGTCATGCCGAAACTCATCGCAGCAGCAAAAAAGAACGAGCCGGGAGCAACCAGAATTGTGAACCTAACATCAAACTGGTATCAATTCAGTCCAGTACGATTCGACGACATCAACTTCTCAGGGAATCCAATTCCAGATGAACAACAACCTGACAAGGAGCACTTGGCCCAGTTTGGGATTGATACCCAGGAAGTATATATTCCCGAGGTTGCATATGGGCAGAGTAAGACGGCGAACATTCTGTTTGGGGTTTACCTTACAGAACATTTGCAAGCAAAAGGGATATTAAGTATTGCGGTGCATCCGGGAGGTATGAGTTTTCGTGCAATAAACATACTCGTTGCTCCTTATTTCTCAACCCGTGGTACTGTAAAATTACTTGGCTAAATTTTATTACAGTGGTCTTTACCGAGCTTGGGAGGAACTTACGTCAAGAGGCAATTGATATGATTGTGGAGAAGGGTTTAGTGGATAGGGTTCAACAACAAGGAGCTGCTACAAGCGTAGGCTACCGGATGCTTTGTAGGCTTAGCTGCTTGAGCTTCTCTGACGGTAGTGTTCTGATCTGAACGATCGAACTGACTAGTGTCGGTTTACCTATAACGCATAGCAGTCGTCACGTTTTCGTGGGAATGCTAAATGCGTATTGTAGGTGGTTGGTTAGGAGAGGAGGGGTAGTCAACCTGGTGGTTGATATACCCGTTCCTCGTGGTCTAGCTAAGCCTAATTGGGACTAGCCGCGTAAATTTGGGCGCGCTGTCATATGACCCTTAAATTTATAGTTACAGCTATTCCGACAATTATATTATTTATAATTTTTTTAAAAATAAATTATTTTATAAATAATATTTATAATAATTTAATAAATTTTTATTTTTTTAAAAAAATTAATAATTATAATAAAGTTTTTAAATAAATTATTATTATTTATTAAATAATTAAATATAAAAATAATATTTATTATATTTAAATAAATTTTAATATTAAATTTTTTTTTAAAATAATTTATAAATTTTTTAATATAAGAAAAATATATATTTATTAATTAATTATATTTAAAATAAATATTAAAGTTTAAATAATTATTTATTTTTATAATTTTTATAAAAAAAAATTATTTATTAAAATTTTTAAAATTAAATTAATAAAATAAAAATAAAGTTTATATTTATAATTAAAATAAAAATATTATATTTTTATTAATAAAATATATTAAAAAATAAAATAAAAAATTTAAATTTTTATTTTTGTGACGGCGCTGGCTGGCACGCTGGTCACATGACCGGTTTTGGGTCTGGTTTCACCAGCTGACCTGGCACTGGTACTGGCGCAGTGGCTGTTTCGTCGTCTTCTCCTTAAATTCCTCTCTTTTAGCTTCTTCTCTTCTTCTCTTCTCCAGCTTAATATTCTCAATACAACTGGATTCCACTAAACTATATACTCTTCGACCGTTGCGGTGATCCCGCCGTTATAATTTTATAATAATAATTTAATTATTATAAATAATTTTTTTAATTTAATTAATTATTAATATATATATATATTAAATAATAATAATAATAAATTTTTAGTAATATATTTATAATTAATAAAATATTAAAATAAATTTTTTTAATTAAAATATAAATTTAATAAATTTATAAAATTAAAATTTATTAAAAAAATTTTAAAAAAAAATAAAAAATAAAAAATAAATTATTAATTTATTAATAATATATAATAATTATTATATAAGTATAAAAATATTAATTATATAAAATAATAATTAATTAAAGAAAAAAATAAAAATATAATAATAAAATATTATTATATTTAAATTTTAAATTAAATTATACTTAATTTAATAATTATATATAAGTGCCGAGGTATACCCGCTTGACACGTGACCGGCATAATTATAATATTATAATTATATTAATATTAAAATTATTTTAAAAATAATTTAAAAATAATATTTTTATTAAATTAAATATTAATTTTTTAAAAAAGTTTAATTTATTTTTTTGTTTATTTAATATATTTATATATTTATAAAAAAAAATTTATTAAATATAATAAAATTATTTTTAATATAATATTTTTTATTTAATTTATTCTTTTATATTTAATTATAATATATTTATATTTAATAATTATATTAAAATATTTAAAGATTTTATTTTTATTATAAAGTTAATAAGATTTAATTTATTTTTAATTTATTTAATTTTTATAATTTTATATTATTTATAGATTTAATAAAAATATATAATATTAATTATAAATTTTTTTTTTATATAATTTTTAATTTAATAAAATATTTATAAAATAATTTTAAATTTATATAAATAATTAATAATAATTTAAATTTAAATATTTTATTAATTATAATTTTAATTAATACTTTTATATTAAAATTATAAATTATTTTATAAAGTTTAAATATTAATATATTTTTAA
>Ga0302221_10002833_pt1 | contig 10658 bp, 1 predicted proteins | sample II_Palsa_E2_1_FD_193517 | JGI IMG/M metagenome (GOLD analysis project Ga0302221, IMG submission 193517) | Peat permafrost microbial communities from Stordalen Mire near Abisko, Sweden - II_Palsa_E2_1 | ecosystem: Environmental > Terrestrial > Soil > Palsa > Peat permafrost | place: Sweden...
TTTAAAAAATTATTACTTACTTTTATTTAATTTTGATTATCTGTTTAAATACTTTATAATATAAGTTCATAAGTACAGATTGATCGTATTCTTAATGTATTTTGTCTTTATTATAGAATTATAACTATTATTTTAAATCGGTCAATATTTTTATTATAAGCAAAGTGTTTTATTTGTTATAGCTATTTATAGAATATTGATAGCTTTGTTAGTATATAAACTTTATGGCCTTCGATCTTTCTTTTTATAGCTTTAATTTATCGGTTACACGACAAAGATCAAAGAAGAAGTATAAAGATAATTAATAGTATTTTAATTGAAGATCTAAGTACAAATAAATGAGGGTATTCATATAGTTATATAGAAGTATACAGAGCTCAGCTCTATAGTTTATAACTGAAAGAGAGCTTAAGGAAGCTGAATAATAGTCTTAATATAATTAAATAGTTGAATAATTAAAATAACTGAAATAATTGAATAGTCGGGATAGCCGACGATTAATTAATCAGTTTAAGATCAGGGATTAAAAAGCAGGAACCTTATAAACCAATTAATATACTCCTTCAATTGTTATAGAAAAGAAACAAGTGGATAAACTATATAATTATAATGAACTTAAGCTTAAATCAGCCTTGAAATAAAAGTATTATAATGTGAAATAATTTATAATACATATAAAAGTTCGTTTAATTAGAAAATAATGACATTATTTAAACGAATTATTAATAGCCGAAATAAGTGAAAATAATAAAAATATATAATTTAAAAGTATTATTAATTTCGACTACTCTTTGATAAAACCGGTTATATTAACGATATTGAATTAATTGACGAAGTACTTATATTTCTGACGTAATAAAGCGTTTATTAAACTATTAATAATTATATTATTAATAAAAGTCTATTCGATTTTAATCTTTCTTATTTATACTTTTTAATGAAGTTAATATTAAATAATATCGATATAATAAAGCTTTATAATTAATTTAAGAATATCTTTAATTATTAAACGAATAGTTTGAAAGTTATTATATAAAACAATAAAGTCTTCATTAATATTTAAGTCGATATTAACGAAAAAACGTCTTTATTATAAAAGTTAAATATATACGTGAGTTAAAATTAAAAGCTTAGCTTTAATAATAAATATTATAATAATTGATTGTTTGACGTACTTTTAATCAATTATATTTTTAAACAATTAAAATAAATATCCTTTAATATTATAACGTATAAAAACGTCGTCAATATATAAAGTATTATTAACAATTATAAAAACTCGTCGCTTTTTTATAAAACCACCGAATTTTAATATATAAAAACACGTATTTAATAAGTAAGTTAAATTATAATTTATAGTTCATAAATGATCAAGATTAAGATTTATATTGAAACGGGTTAAAATAAAACTTATTTAAATATTGTCCGTTTAAGTAATCATAAAAAAGTAAGTAATTAAATTTATTTATTATTAATAGTCATGAATTTTATATAGTATAATAATGTCTTCGTATATAATAAAACTGTTTATTAATAACAGCGTTTTTAATACTTTACGATTATTAAATGTAATATTATATTATATATAGATCTTTCGAATATAAGAGTCTTAATTTAATTAAATACGTCTTTTAAATTGATCGCGCGTTATTTTAATATTTAAAAACTATTTAAATTCGCTTATATCTCTCATTTTATACTCTTTTATAAGCTTGGTCTTAAAGTCGAGAAATGCGGTATAATATTAAAAATAGACTATTATTATAATATCGTCGACGTAAAAGAATACGATGATTTGATCATTAATATATAAATAAATATATTCAAGAATAAGTTTAAAACTAAGCCGTTCTATAGTCGTTATAAAGTGGTTGAATTAAAGTAATAATAAGCGAAGTATATTATATAAAGCTCGTATTATCCGAAAACAATGACTTTTTTTAAGTCGATTATTAAGATTAAAAGTATATAATAATTCATTGAAAAGAGTATTATAAAAAGTGTTCATTATATTTAATTGATATAGTTCTAAGTTAAAGAATATTATAATAGTGATTAAACATCGAAATACTCGTGATATAAGAGTTATTATATAAGTATCTTTATAAATAAAACGGGTTAAGTCGTCACGGATAATTAACTTTGTTTTATAACGTTTTAAAAAACCGTTAATATCGAGTTTATATATATAAACTTATATATTTGAAATGATATATATATTGTTTATTTCCTTAATTATTACTTTTTTAAAGGTGTCTTTAACTAATAACGAATCGTACTCCTTTTATATAATTATAATAAAACCTTTTTTATAAGAATGATTTTCGAATTAATGAATATTTTTTAATAAAAAAAGAAGTTTAAAGTTATAAAATCGACATAGATTATAATTAGTTCTTGTCATAAAAGCGGTATAATACTTTGACTCTTGATTTAAGTATTAATAAACTAATAATATAATACTTCGTCTTATATTATACTTCCCTTCGATTATATTTTTAAAGACTATATCTCGTAATATTCTCTTAAAAGTATCGAGCCCTTCACTCTCTTTTAAGATATAATACCCTTTTGATTTAATAACTTTTCTCGGCTTTTTTAATCCTTTAATAAATAAACTAATAGTAATTGAATTGGTTTTAAAATCAAGAGTTATTATAATAATGTTTTCAATATTAATAATATTAATTTAAAACTGTCTTATAATTAAAATAAATAAATTGCTATTAATAAACATTTTAAAATTAAAAATTTAAATAATAATTTAACTTTTTAATTTTAAAGTCAGATTAAATAAAGGCAGACTTATTATATTAAGAATTATAGTCGTAAATTTAATAATAATAACGTTTAATTAAAAAATTTTTATTATAATAATGTTTCTATACGTTTTTAAAGTACTTTTAAAGAGTTGTAAAGGCCTTTATATTAATAGACCGATAATATAACCTTTTAAATCATCGATATTTAATACTTTATATAATCGAATAATCTCTTCGATTTCAAACTCTTTTTCTTCATCGAGTTTATATTATTGAAAAAAGTCAAAAGTAACGTCTTTAATTAATATAATACAATATTAGAAAAGTATTTATACGCGGTATATATTAATCGAATCGTATTTATAATATTAATTAATAAAAGCTCGATCTTTAACTTTATTTATTTTAAGCTTTTTTTTAATATATATATAAGCTTTAAAACTAAATGAAATTAAATAATATAATATAACTTTTAATTTAAATAATTTCAATTAAATATAAAGGAATTGAAATAAAGTCTTTTAATCGAGGATTCTTATAAATATACGATTCAATAAATATCTTATTATAATAACTGCCTTTAATTATAACTTTTTTAATAATTTAAAGTCTTTAAAAAAAAAGTAACTTTTAATATAATTATCTTTTTAACTTTCTTTAAACTTTTATTTTAAACTTATATATAAAGTGAACTGACTTTAATAATATATTTTTCTTTTATAATTTAGTCGTTATAACGAGTGTTTTAAATTAAAGTAAATAAATTGTCATATTGTTATATTTTAATAATTAAATTATATTGTCGAAATATATAAACTATAATAGTTTTTAAATATTTAATCATAGAATTTAATTTATTGTTTAATAATATAAAGACGAAATAAATTCGAGTATAATCATTAATTATATATAATACTCGTTTTTTATTCTTTAAGTTATTTTTTATATATATTACGTCTTAATTAACTAAGTTAAATAATAAAGTTAATCGTTTTTAAAATGTTTTAAAAACTTATTCTTTTACGTTTATAAGCTTATAACGTTAATATATTGAAGAGTTAAATTCTTTAGTCGTAAACTCGACATTTATAGCCGTTTTTAATAAATGACGAAGTGTTTTAAAGTTTAAATGACTTATTATTTCATATTACTCTTAAAATAAAGCTCTTTTCAATATAAGCGAGTCTATAGATTTATAAGCTCGTATAATGACTAACTTATTTTAAAAGTCAAGAATCTTTTTTAATAAAAGTTTACGGTTTAAAATCAGTCTTTTTTAAATGACTATAGTTTTAATAATCGTAAATATTATATTATCTTTTAATAGTTTATATTTAATAACGAATTGATTATAAATTACAAATATTAAATAAAAGTTATATGTCTTTTTTACGTAAATAAATTATAAGTTCTTTATATTATAAATAGTCGTAATAAAGTAATATTAATATAAAATAATGATATTAAAACCACGTTATATAAATATAAAGTATATTACTTTAATTCTTTTATAATAATAATTATAATTATAATAATATTAAAACTTTCGATAAATATAATACTTTTTTTAATATATAAAACGTCGTCGTTTAAAACTATTCGAAGGTTAATAAACTTTGATTTATCGTTATAAACGTAATAAGTCGCTTTTAAATCTAATATAAAAGAATTATTGAATATATATTATTAATTAATAAAAGTATTAATAACTTTAAAAATAAACGATTTAAGTGAAATAATTGATTAAGTCGTGATTTTTAATGAATTAAAGTTTATATTTATAGATTTTAAAGTCATTATAAAATCAGTCGAATTATATAATATTCTTTAATTTAATATAATATTAAACGATAAAAGTATTTAATTTCATAAAAGTAAAAGAGGTTTTAATAATCGAAGCCTTTTTTTCAAGCTTTATTTTAACTCGTTTAAGAGTTCTTTTAACTCGTTTAAAAGCTCTTTTAATACGATTTAATACTTTTATAAGCGCTTTTTTAACTTTCTTCTCGATTTCGGATTTTAAATTCTAATCTGATTTATAAACCTTTATAAATAAATAAAAACAGTCGATAAATAAATGCGATTCGTTATAGAAATAGTCTTTATATTGTTTTAACTTCTTATTATTTTTGTTTTGACTATTCAAAGTTATTTTAAAAGCACTTTTAATCGTAACGTCAAATGTTTTATAAAAGGCATTAACTTTAAGTCGAATAAAAGTAATAAAACGATATTCTCGATATTTTTAAATTAATTCTTAAAAATTAAAGCATTTACCGTCGATTATTTTAATCTCTTAAAAGTCGGAAAACGATAATGAAATATAATAGATTATAATTAAAAAAGTATAAAAAAGTTATTGATTTATAATGTTAAAGATATTAAATTATTTGCACTCGTCGTAAAACGTTTTTAATTTATTTAATTAAAAGTTGATTTCAATATCTCGTTTTAATATAATATAAGTCTTCTTTTATTTTATAATATATTCTTATTTTCAAGCGTAGTTTAAAACTACGAATCGATTTTTTAAAGACATTAATATATCATATATTGAATCCTTCCCGAGGATATAATAAAAGTTATTAAAATATATAGTTTTTATAACTTTAATTCGAAGCCGTTTTATAGCCTTAATATATTCTTCGTAAAATCTGAATTTATAAAGATATATTTACGTTTTTAAGTTCAATTGAGTCTTCTCCGCTTTATTAAAGTCTTTATAAGTGATATTAATAATAAGAGATCTTTTAAAAGTAATTGTAAATAATATATTACTTTTTAATTAAAAGAGTCCGTTGTTAAAAAGTGTTATAAAAAGTCGAATATCAGTTATAATAAGTTTAATTAACTATATTAATATTAATAAGTTCTTCTTTAATTTATATAAGTCAATATAAAGAATTAAGTCATACTTTTATATTATTAATATAATGACTATGAATTATTTCGGTTAGTTCTTCGAGTTTTTTAAGACTATTATAGTTTTAATAACAATTATATTGACGAATAATGAGTTATTAATAAGAATTGAAGATATATATATTATTATAAGTCGTATTTACAAGGGTATAAAGTCAGATCGTAATGATAATATTATTAATTTCGGATTAAATAATAAGTAAGCGTTATATATTACATCTTTTAAAAAGCATAATATCAAGGATTAAAAATATCAAATAAAAAGAGTTTTAAATCGATCACGATCGTATTTATAAACGTATAATAACGAATTCTATAAGTTATAAAGCGAAAACTAAGTTTATAATTATCAGTTATATAATAAAGATTAAAGAAGAAGTATAAAGATAATTAATAATATTCTGATTAAAGATTTAAATATAAATAAATAAAAGTATTTATATAATTATATAAAAGTATATAAGGCTCAACTTTATAGTTTATAATTGAAAGAGAGCTTAAAAAAACTGAATAATAATCTTGATATAATTGAATAATTGAATAATTGAAATAATTAAAATAATTGAATAGTCGAAATAACCGACGATTAATTAATCGGTTTAAGATTAAAAGTTAGAAAATAAAAATCTTATAAATTAACTGATATAATTAAACCTTTTAAACTTTAATAAAGTTTAATTATTATAAATAATAAGTTTTCTTATATTTTGTCGATTAATACTTTATTTATTGTTATGAAATAAATAGTTAAATCAAAGATTAAAAAGGTTTTTAACCTTTGAAACGAAGCGATTATAAAAGAAGTAAAAGTTAAAAAGTTGATTAAAAATAAAAAGAAGTTTGATATAACTCGAAACGATAAAAAGAAATAAGTCTTTAAAATTAATATTCGGACTTATAACGACTTCTTTTAAACAATTGAAAATAGTATTGAAATAATAAGTTGTTTTTAATAAATTATTTATTATTTTAATAAAGATATTCTTTTTAATTTTAAAGAGTTCTTTAAACGACGGATTTTAAATAAGATCGTAAATTAAACAAAGTATTTAAAAGTAAAAGAGTTAAAGATTATTTATAAAAGTATTGAAATTATATTCTTTATATTAAAACGAAATATTCTGATTATTAATAATAATAAAATTAAAAAGATAAAAGTATTATTCTTAAAAATAATTTTAAACTCTAAAGATAATAAAACTCTTAAAAACTTTATAAAGAAGTTTTATAAAGATTTAATAGTTTAAATAATAATTTTTATTAAAAAAGTATATAATTATATATTGAGAGTTAAAATAATAAAATTAATAAAATTAAAAGTTAAAGAAAAGCCAATAATAAATATTAAAGTTAATAAAGTTAATAAAATAAATTTATTATTTAATAATCTGTTAATAAATAAAATTGATAATATAAATATTTTTATTAAAAAAGAACTTCAACTTTTTTTAATAATTCGCTTTTTTTAATTAAAAAAAGTCTAAGTTATTAATTTATTTTTATTTAATAAAAAAGTCGAAACTTTATAATATAAAGCTTTATAAATTCCTGTCTTATTAATTAAGTCAAAGTATTAGTCTCTTTTATTATTATTATTACTTTTTTTTCTTTTTTTAAAAACGTTTATATTTTTATAACTTTAAACTCCTTTTACTTTAAATAAACACGGCTTTAAAAACCGTATAATTTTATCATTAAAGACATTAACTCGTTAACTTCATAAGTTAATAAAATAAATTAAGAAGTTCATTAAAAAAACTATTGATAATAATTTTGATAAAGTTTTTAAAAGTTATAAAAATGAGATTAAAAAGATACATTTTAAAAACGACGAATTATTAAAAGATTAATTATTTTAAATAATTAAAAAATCGAAAATAAAGACATTCTTTTGTTTTAATACTTTTTATATTATTAATTTTTATGATTTTCATCTTTGAATTACGAGAATAATAACGATTTTTACTTTCATATTTATTTAACGTTTAAAAACGTATTCAATTATCTTTTAAATATTATACTCGCGGGTTTTTTAATTAAATAATAACTTTGAAAATAATTATTCTTATTTATAATATTAATGAAGTTTGAAAATCGGTTTTAAAAGCTTTTAAAATAAACGATTTACGATTTAAATCATGTAATTTATTGACTTAATTAAATAAAGCTCCCGTTTTTAAACCTCGTTTAAACTTTATTTAAACCGTATTATTATAAAAAAAAAAGTATATTTATTTAATAAAAGTTCGATATAATTTTCAGAAAATCAAAACATTATAATATTATATATAAATTTAATGTTTAAAAAAGTGTTAAAAGTTATTTTTAAATATAAAGAATTATTTAAATTAAATAAATTAAAAATAAAAAAGTTCTTTTATTTTTATTCGGTTTTATTTATATAAATAAAAAAGATGATTCGAGTAAGTGAAGTGAATATAAATAAAATAATATATAATATTAATATTAATTAAAAATCGAAAATATAAGTTATTAAAACGTATAAATTATAAATGAAAATTGAAACTGTTTTAAATCGAATACTTTATACTTTATATAAATACTTTTTAAGTTTTAATAAAAAAGTCTTGACATTATATTAAAGTAATTACAACTTATTATTTTTTATATTTTATTTCATCGTTAGTTTCTTTTACTGTCTTAAAATCTAAATACTTTTCTTTTAAATTATATAATATATCTTTTTTATCATCTTTTACCTCTTCTTTTTTATTTTATTTTATTAATTATATTAAATCATTGTCAAGATTTAAATTAATAAATATAATACTTATTATTCGAGTATATATCTCATTATCTTTTTAACGAGAGATATCTTTTTCAATTATATATTTAATATTAAATAGAGTTATAAGCTTTTAAAGAATAATAATACCGTTTAAATTAATTTAAATCTGTTATAATTGTTTTCAAAGATATAAATACATCTCTTTATGATTTTATTCTTAATTAATCCTTAATATCTTTATTATGTCAATTGTTTATCTCTTTTTATTAAATAAACTTTAATATAGATTTATTATCTCATTAAAAAAATAAGAATTAATATCATAGTCTTTTATTAAACTGTCAAACTAATTTAAAGTAAACATATAAAGCTTTTTATAATAATATTAATTACTTTTAAAGTAAAAGAAGAGTTTTTATAGTTTATTAATAAAAAAATAATATTTATAATGTTTTTACTTTCAAATCGGGAAGATATTATAAGTATAAACAAACTCGTCAATTCGTCGTCGAATAAATTGTATATATACGTATTTAATAACAATCCGATCAAAGCGTACTTTGTCAAAGTATTGATCTTTATTGAGCTTTTGAAAGTAGTCTTTGACTTTATTTAAACAAAAGGTTATTAAAGACTTTTATTACTTCTCAATTTATATATTCTTTATTGACGTCTTTTATAAAAATACACGCTTAAAAAAAGCTTTAAAATATCGATTTCTTCTTTTTAACAATATATAACTCGACGAAAGAAAACATAAGCTTATATTAATAAAAGAATTTCAATACTTTTATTTATATAAAGACAACGTAATATCTTTTTTAATCTTTAAACTATTCAAAGATATTAAATAAAGACATTAATTACAGTTTTAATATCGTTGTTATAATAGACTTAAAAGACATATTTTAAATATCTATCGATAAAAATATATATCTCAATTCTTTAAAGCTTCAATTTATTATATTTATTTAATGAACTTATTTTATTTAGACTTATAATATTTATTCATTTTTTCCGACGAGGTTTTTGAAAATCGCGAGCTTTCAATTTATTAAGATCAATCTTTTAAAAGAGCTTTCGAAGGTGATATTGGCTATAAAATACGTTATGCTTTTATAAAGTTGACAAATAAAGTCCTCGGCTATACCGCGAAGCACTATTCTCTTTTATTCTACGTATAATAGCCTTTTTTTTCTCATTTACCTCTTTTTTGATAACTTTATAACATATATATTTCAATTTATTTTAAACATATAGCTTTTTTAACTGTTGATTTATAATCTCGAATAGAAGTTGAAGAGAAACATGTTCACTATCTACAGCTTTAAGCATTTCTTTGTGATTCGCGTTATGAAGCCATTTATTATTATAGAATTCGATTAATTACAGGTCTTTGTATATGTTATATCGAGGGGCAAAGGACGGGTCTTCTTTTTATTATGCTTTGATTTGACGTTCGAGGGTTCGATGGGAGGATGGTATATCGTCGTATCTGTCGAATAAAGACTGCCAAATATCTTTAACAGACGTGCCTCGAGTACGTAGACTTTTAATTTCACTTCGATATACACCTTAGTCGAAGGAAATAAGAGGCATTATTGAGTTGTTGATAATCAAAAATAAAGACCAAAAGCGAGGTGGAGAATATCAATATTTTTTGTAGGTGTAGGTGCCAAGAATTGGAAATGCAAATTGGTGCGAAAGTAGGGCTAAACCCGAAGGAATGGTCATAGCGCTGGCTGACCAGTGGCAAAAAATCGTTGTGTCGCAACCGAGTGTAATAACCAGCGATAGAACTGTCTGAGAACACTCTTCGGGAAGAATTTTCGATACTCTGGATAGTCCGGATCGTCTGGACAGGAGAGACACTCCAGCTCAGCACGAAGTTTAGCGCACGAGAAAGGACCGGCCCCGGAACTAGCGACTTGTGGAATGGAGCTGGTCTGCATTGCTTGAGCTTGTCGTTGACTGGGGAGGCTACGGGCACGGAGAAAAAAAAGAAGGGTTTAAAACGCTCTAGCGGCCGGAACTCTTTAAGTTGGCGCAAGAGCGTAAAAGCCTTGGAAACTTGAGTTTGATAAATATGACTAAGCGAACAAGCCAAATCCCGTGACATCGCTTCCTTTCGATTGGTGATTCAATTAGATCATGTGACTAATAAAGTCCAGCTATTGATGAAGGGCCGTAATAGGGGGGGGGTTAAAAGCGTAGCAGTGGGCCGG
>Ga0302221_10002835_pt1 | contig 10654 bp, 1 predicted proteins | sample II_Palsa_E2_1_FD_193517 | JGI IMG/M metagenome (GOLD analysis project Ga0302221, IMG submission 193517) | Peat permafrost microbial communities from Stordalen Mire near Abisko, Sweden - II_Palsa_E2_1 | ecosystem: Environmental > Terrestrial > Soil > Palsa > Peat permafrost | place: Sweden...
TTTATAATAATAATTTAAAGTAATATATATAATAATTTTTTAATTATATTAAATTTATTATATAATATTATATATATATATATTTTATTAATTTATTTATAATAATTAAAATAAAATTATATTTATATCCGGTTTATAATTCTTTTAATAATAATAATTTAATTATAAACTTTATAATAATAAACTTTTAAGATTATAATAATATATTATATATTTATAATTTATAATAATAAATTTTTAAGATTATAATAATATATTATATATTTATAATTTATTATATAAAATATATTTTATAATTTTATTTTATATATAAATATTATAATTTTATATTATATTCTTTATAATTTTTTTAATTTTTAAAAAATAATAAATTTTAAAAGTTTATTTTAAGATTTTTTATATTTTTTAATATTTATAAACTAATAACTTATACTTATACTTAATAAGTTTTTTTTTATTTCCGAAAGTATATAAATTTATTTTTAAAATAATAATAATTTATAAAAATTAAAATTAAAGTCTTTTTATAAATTCTTTAATTATTTCTTTATTATAATATTTATTATATATTATTTCTTGATTTAATTATTTTATTCTTTTATATTTAATAAAGAATTAATGATTATAATAAATTATTTTCTTTTTTAAATATTATTTTTAATTCGTGTTTTTTATTTATAAAGTATTTAAGTTTCTTGTTTAAAGTATTTATTTTAATATTTTTTATTTCTTTAATATATAAGATTTTAAAATTATATATAATAAATATTTTAGTTTATTATATTTATTATTAATTAAGTTTTTTTATTATAATAAAATAAATAAAATTTTTATAATTAATATAAACTTATACTTAATATTTAAATTCTTTTAAATATATTTATTATTCTTAAAAAATATTTATAATTATTAATAACTTTTTATTATAAATCTTATAATTAAGTTTTATTAATGATAATTTTCGAGAATAATATATTATTAATTATTATTTCTTATATTTATTTAATTAATTTAATATTATTCTTAAAGTATAATTTAATAAATTTATTTTTATAATAATTAGTTTTTTTAAATTAAATATTAAAAATATAAATATATATATAAAGTCTTATTTAAATTAATTAAAAATATTTTATATTAAATATATTTATTTAAAATTTTTATTCTTTTTAATTAATTTTATAAAAAATATTATAATAATAAAATATTCTTTAATAAATCTTTAATAAAAATTTATAAATCTTAAAAAATATTATATTTCTTTTATGTTAATTAATCTTTTTTATTTAAAAATAATATTAACTTTTAATAAATTTATAAATAATTTTTTAAAAATAATTATATACTTTAAAAAATTTATTTTCTTTTAATAAAAAATTTTTTTTTTAGTTTATAAAATAATTAAGTCTTAAATAAAATTATTAATATCTTTTTTATATTTTTTATATATTTTTATATTATTTTAAAATATATTATATATATTTAATTTAAATATTCTTTAAAAATAATATTAATTATTTTTATATATATTATTAATATATTAATAAATTTAAAAAATATATAATTTAATATTTAAAATAATTATATTTATATTAAAATATTTTTTTTATTCTTTATTTTTTTTATATAAATAAAATTATATACTTTATATAAATTTAATTTAATAAATATTTTAGTTTTATTAAATTTATTTTATAACTCGTTTATAAATAATAATATATAATAATCTTTAATAATAATTATATTTAATTTTTTATAATCAATATAAAGTTTTTTTTTAATATAAATAATATTAAACTTTTTATTAATAAATTTAATAATTAAATAAATTCTTTTTTTAAATTCTTATTAATATATTTTTTTAATATTTTAAAGTTAATTCTTAATATTTAATAAATTAATAATAAAAAAAAATTTCTTCTTTTAATAATATTTTATAATCTTATTATTTATATTAAAGTAAAGTTTTAATATTTATTTCTTCTTTAAATAAATTTATAAATTTATTATATTCTTTTAATATTTACTTTAAAAATAAATTATATTCTTTTTTTAATATATATTTAAATTTTGTTTAAAAAATAATATATATTTCTTTTAAGTTTTATAATAATATTAATCTTAATTTTCTTTATTATATATATAAATAATAATAAAAATATTAGTTTTATATTAATATATTTTATTCTTAATTAATATTTAAATTATAATATTAGATTTAAAATATTCTTAAAATAAACTTATATTATTTAATAAATATAATATTAAAAATAATATATTTTAAATATTCTTTAAATATTTTAAGTATAATTTTTATAATTTTTATTTTAATTATTTTAAATTTTTTATTAATAAATTCTTTATTAATTATTTTTAATTTATAAAAATAATATTTAATTCTTGTTTTTAACTTTAAATATATTATTATCTCTTATAATATAAAATTCTTTATAATTCTCGAATTAATTATAATCTTAATTTAATTATTTTATTTAATAATAATAATAATAATAATAATAAACTATTATTTTTTTATATTAATTATTTTATTATATTCTTATAATATATTAATTTATTATTTTAATACTTTTAATAATAACTTAATAATTTATATTTAATATATTTATTTAACTTTAAATTTATAATTTATTTTTAAAAAATATAATTTATAAAAGAATTAAATATTATTTTATATATTTATTTATAGTTTTTAATTTCTTCTTTAAACTAATAATTTTTAAGTTTTTTTTTTATTTAATTTTTTTTACTTTAATATAATTTTTAAGTTAAATAAAAATAATATATATATTTAATTTTTTTTAATTTTTTTTATTTAATTTATTAATAATCTTAAAATATTACTTTTTAATATATTTTTTAATTAAGTCTTTTAATAAAAAATATTATTTAGTTTTTTTTATTTAATATTTAATTTATTATTATTATATTATAAAATTAATATTTATTTTTAAATATTATTACTTTACGAAAATACTTTTCTTTAAATTATTTTTTATATTTTTTTTAATTTTAGTTATTCTTTAAATTATATAAATAATATTTTTTATATAATCTTTAATTATTATTTTAACGTTAATAAATCTTTTTCGTTTATATTAAATTTTATTTAATTATTAAACTTATTAATATTATTAATTTATATATATATATATATTTTTTTAATTATTTTTTTTAAATATTTAATAATCGTTATTAATATTATTAATTATATTTTAATATTTTATAAGTTCTTAAATATTTTTTTATTTATTTAATTATATATATTTATTTAAATAAATTATTATTTTTATTTTTATTAATAATATAAAATTATTTCTTTTTTTATAATACTTTATTTTTTTAATAAAATTTTATTATATATCTTAATAATTTATATTCGAAGTATAATTTTTTTTATATTATTTTTATATTTTTTTTTTAAAATAAATTATTTAGTTTTAATTATAATATTTATTCGAAATTTTCTTATATTTATATTTTTATAAATATTATTCTCGTTTCTTAAAATTATATTTATATATATAATTATTAATTTTAATTATTAATATAATAAGTTTTTATAAGTCGTTTAGTTTTTTAGACTTAATTATTTTATTCTTAATTATATTCTTAAAGTTAATATAAAACTAATATTATAAAAAAAAAAATTTTATTAAATTTTTATTATTAATTATTAAAATTTTATTATATATATAATTATTAAACTTTATTATTTAAAGTATTTTAAATTTTATTTAATAATTATTTTTAAATATTTATTTTATATTTTTATTAAAGTTTTTTATAATATAAAAATATTTAATAATATTTATTTTTATAATTATAATATATTATTTTTATTTATTTTTATATTTTATATAATTAATCAAGAAAAAATTAATTTAAATAAAAATACTTCTTTATAATATAATAATAATTTATAAAATTTATTAAGTTTTTATTTTAAATTTATATTTATTTTAAATTATATAAAATTTATATTAAATTAAAAATAAATTTAATTTAAATTAAATTTTTTAAATTTATTAAATAATTTAATTTTAAAGTCTTTAAAAACAAGATTTATTTTTAAGATAAATATTTTTTGTCTCGTTAAAATCTCTTTTTTATTAAAGTTATTTTTAATAAATATAATTAATTTATTTTAAATTAATATTATTATAATATAATATTTAAAGTATAATACTTATAATTAATTATAATAAAAATAAACTTTAATATATTAAAGATTAAAGGATTTTAAATAAAGAATCTTAATAAATTTAATAAATATTATTAAATAATATTTTAAAGTATTATATAATTATAAATATATAAAAAATATTATTTAAGTTAAGTATAAAACTCTTATTTATAAAAGAAGTCTTATTTATATAATTTTTTATATTTTATTAAAGTCTTTAATTATAAAGTTTTTATTTATTTAAAGACTTTTTTTTCTTAAACTTTATTATATATTAGACTCTATCACGTGCTATACTCTATCACGTGACTTGTTTATCTTATATAATCTCGTTATATATTATTAAATTCTTTATAATATAATATCTTTATACTTAAGCTTTAAACTATAATAATAATTTATAATATATTTATTTTATTTAAAAATCGAGATTTTTTTATTCTTTTAATAAATTTAATATTATAATTATTTTAAAAATAAAATTTTATTTATTATATTAATATAAAAATATCGAGATAATATAACTTTAAAATTAAATATTTAAATAATATACTTTAATATATTTTTTTAAAAATTTTAAAATAATTAAAAATATAATTTTTTTATTTAATTTTATTATAAAATTAATATATTTATTTAATAATTAAAAGTATTATATTATTTAAATAAAAAAAATATATATTAAATAAAGTTAAAGTTTTATTATAAAAGAATAAATTATATTAAATTAATAAAAGTTTATAATTATTTAAATAAATTTAATAATAATTCTTTTATTAATTTTTTTTATAATTTATTTATTATAAAAAAAATATAATTTTATAAATTTATAAATAATTTTAAAGTTCTTTTTATAATAATTATAAATATATTTTTATTTTTAAATAATCGGTTTATTATTTAAAAATATAATATTAATATTTTATATTATATAAACTTTAAAAAAGTTTTAAAGAATATATAAATTTTTTATTTTTTTTTAAACTTTATTAATAAATAAAAATATTTTTTTAGTTTTAAACTAAAATAAATTATTATTTTAATTTTTTATTAATAAAGTAAAATTATATTATAAAAAATTATTTAATTTTTTTTATTATAAATAAAAATAATAATAAATAAATTAAATATTAAATAATTATATTTTAATATTAAAATATAAATATAAAAAAATATAATTTAATAATATTTAATTAAATTATTTTTACTTTTATTAAAAAGAATTTTATTTAATTAAAGTTTTTAATATTTATAAAGTTTTTTAATAATAAAATTTTTTTTATATATAATTCTTTTTATTAATTTATAATAATTATATTATTTTTAAAATTTAAAAATAAAACTTTTAGTTTTTATTTAATAATAATAAACTTTAAATTACTTTTAAACTTATATTATTTTTTTATTAAAAAAATTATTAAAGTTTAAAATTATAATATAAAGTTATAAACTAAAATTTATTATTAATAATATTATATAATTTATTATTAAAATAATTATTTTAATTATTAATTTTAATATTATTAAATATATAATAATTATAATAAATATTTTTATTAATATAATTATTATATTTTATTTTTTAAATTATTAAATAAAGTTTATTTAAGAATTTATTAACTTTAAAAATAAATCTCTTTAATAATTATTAATAAAATATATTAATAAAAAATAAATTTTTTATTTTAAAATTATAAATTATAAATAAAAGTTTATATTTAAAATAAAAACTTAAGTCTTTTATATATTTATTATATTAATTTTTTTATTTTATTTTTTTAAAAAAAAATTAAAAACTTTTAAATTTTAATAAAATTAAAATATTTTATTTTTAAATAAATCAAGATTAAAAAATTTATTTATAGTTTTATAATTTTTAAAAACTTTTTTTATAATAAATTTAATAAAATATATAAAGATTAAATTATAAAAAAATAATTAAAATTATAAACTTTTATATAATAAATACTTTAATTTATTTTATAATTAATTTTTAAAGAATAACTTTAAAGTATAAAATAATAAAACTTTATTTTTTATTTAATTTAAATATTATATTTTTAATATTTTATATAATTTAAATTATAAACTTTATTTTTTTATTTTTATTTTAAAATACTTTAAAAGTAATATTTTAATAAAATAATTATTAATTATTTATTAAACTTTAAAAAAAATTTAAAAATATAAAAAATTTATATAATAATAAAAACTTTAATTTAATTTAAAATAATAAATTAATTATATAAATTTATTAACTTTTATTAATATTTATATTTATATTTATAATTAATTTTATATTTTTAATTTAGTTTTTAGTTTTTTATAAATATATTAATTATTTAATTAAAATTATATTTTAAAATAAATAAAATAAATTATTATATTATTATTATTATTTTTTATAATATAAATTAATTTTTTTTTATAAAAAACTTTTTATAAATTATACTTTATTAATAATTATATATAATAATTTAAAAATATAATATTTAAAACTTATATTTAAAATAATAATAATTATTTTAAAGTTTATTTTTAATTTTTATTTAATTTATTATTAGTTTATTATAAAAGAATTTTATAAATAAATAATAAAGTTTAGTTTAATAATATTATTATTATAAATATTTATAATATTATATATAATATATTTAACTTAATCTTTTTATATTTTTATATTTTTTAAAATAACTTTAAAGTATTTAAGTTTAAATTTATTTAATAAAAAAATAAATATTAAAAGAAATTTTTATTAAAGATTAAAAAATAATCTTTATTAATCTTATTATATTAAAGTATAAATATAGTTTTTTTTTATTTTTTTTATTAATAATTTTTATTTTAATATTAAAGTCTTTATTATAAGATTATATAAAGAATTCTTTTATTAATTTATTTTTAAGTATTAAAATTATTAAAATAATAATTTATATAAAATAATAAATAAAAAATAATTAATAAAATAAATTTTTATAAAGAGATTTAAAAAGTTAATTAAATAATAAAATTAAAAAAGAGAAGTATTTAAATTAAGACAAGCATGAAGTAATAAAGAATTTATAAAAAGAAAAAAAATATTTTCTTTAAAGATATTTATATTAATCTAATTTATATTATAAGTAAATCATTAAATATATTTTTAGAAAATATTTACTTTAAGTTCTTTAAGAACTTATTTAAGCTCTTTAAGTATTATCGTCAAAACTTAATAAAAATAATATAAAAGAATAAAGACTAGATTAAGTATAATTAATTAAAAAGCGAGAAGTTAAAACACGTGACGATATGGTAAATCTTGCTTAGGATGCTTAGGCCTACTCAGGTAAGTTACTTAAAGTACTTAGATAAATTGCTCAAAGTACTTAGGGTACTTGGGTGAGTTGCTCAGGTTGCTCATGTAGCTTAAGTAAGTTAACTGAGCCGAGGGTGAGCCGAGGGTGATTAGCACCTGAGCAAGAGCAGCAAGCTTACTAACTAAATGCGATGGAGAAGAATGGGAAAATTAATTGATAATACCCCGGTATTAGAGGAATCGTGGAGTTGTATACTGGGACCGAAGCCTTCTCTAATTTCCAAGGCTCATTAATGATGAGGCAACTATGTTGTCAATTTCCCATCTTTGCTATTTATTTTCTGCAAGTGTTTCTTGTTCTTCGTCTCACAGTTAATATTTTGTTTTTCTATTGTCATTTTCTCCACTATTGTTAGTGTAACAGCTCGCTTCTCTTTCAGACTTATCGCGTACTGGCACATCATCAGGAAGTGTTTACAAATTACAAAAAACAGATCAGCACAAACCAAAAGTTTGCCTCTTGCAATGGGTCAGTACGTCCCTAGCGATCACCGAGCGGAAGCTAACTTGAGGAGACAGCAGAAGAAGTTTGTAGAGAGGAGCATTTTGCTATCGTTTTTGGGAACTGAAAGCGGTGCTGAGCAGGGGACTAAAAGAGGAATGTCCATGTCATGTGATGTTATGAATCCGGCATGCATCTAGCCAACAAGACCAAGGAAAGGGGTAGTGCAGAGTGAAATCCTAGGGAGACGAATTTGCATCTATCCTCTAAGGTGTTTATAATTGGCTCAGTGCATCGGTCAGTGTTCAAGTGGGATACAGTTGTCAGGTGATGAAGTGCCGCTATTCAAGGCCCAGCAACAGGCAAACTCACACCTAAAAGCAAGCACGAACAAAGGCTTAGTTCAGCGTAAAGTCTTTGCAAAACCTAAGCGAAAAATAAAAAAGATCTGCGAACAACGAACAGGAGGTGAGTTCAAATCTGTGAGTTATGTAGCTAGCCGAAAGCGTTTGCAGTTGTAGTTGACTCAGTGTATGGGTCAGTGTATAAGTGGGACATCAATGTCCGGTGTTGCAGTGCCTCTAATTAGGGCCCAGTAACACCCGAACTTGCACCTCAAAGCAAGCACGAACAAAGACTCAGTTCAGAAGGAGTCCTTGGGCATTATCGGCAAAGAATAAGGGACATCCACGGGAAGCTACTATAAGCGAAGATCAAACCTATAAGTTTGGTAGGTAGCCAGTATAGGTTAGTGTCTCATCGGGTCACTATTGTTAGATATTACATTTTTACTATTTAAAGCCTAGCAACACCAAAACTCACTCCCCAAAGCAAGCACAAAGGAAGGCTCCATTCAGGGAGGAGTCCCTGGGGAACTTCGGCGAATAATAAAGGACATCCGCAGAAAGTCAACAAGAGCGGAGGCCAAACCTATGAGTTGTGCAACAAACCAAACCCTTACTACAAAGCCCAAGTACTTGTTCAAAGTCGCACACTTAACTTTTGTTGTCAAAAAATTATATTGTTGTCACATCCATTTGGAATCAACTACCTTGATAACAGATATGAGCATATAGAATCATGATCTTAATGTCTTGCAATTGCTTCGAATGAATAAACCATGAACAAAGTCTGCTCCTAGGAAAACTTGCCGAGCCCCGCCCTTGGAACTTGGCTGTTTTATCTTCCTTGCTGTGTTACTATACTCTTTGGAAGTAGCACACGATTTATAGTATTTGGGACTTGTTAGATTAAGTCTTTGAATAAAGAGTAGTTGCGAACAGCACCGGGCCGGAGTATAGATAATCCGAATAGCATTATAGGACTTGACTAACTTCGATCTCAAGAGTACGCACTATAAAAGGGGGTCCTCCCGCTTGCATTAATCTTGCAACCCGCAACCGCCTCCACAGTATCTGATGTCCACGGAGCACTGGCAACTAGTACGATACCAAAGAGTAATGACGAGGAAGGCCAAGATTGAGACAAGGTCATCACGTTGATCCTTATATAAGAAGCGAGACAGAGCTTGACAGAATGGCCAAACTAGACCAGGGAGCTGAGGCAAGATTTGCATCCTCTAAAAACATTCTGACAAAGAATGTTATTTCGGAAAGTGAATCTGCAATAATTGACAGCAATCCATTTTATAACAACAAAAAGATAACTGTATACAAAACCCCCTCTTACAGACTTATTATTTGTATGCAACAGAGTGCGAATTCTTTTTGCAGTTCCGGCGCTCGTCACCTTTATTCTGCTCTCTTCACACCCCCGTTACCTCCACCTTGTTGTCTGGAGATCTTGTTATTTTTTGCGATGTGGGAGCATCCCGGTATCGTCTTGGATATTTATATTTGCGCGTCACCATTCTGTAATCGTTATCAAGCTGTCTGAGGTGAATCACAACCGGAAGAAGAAAATTGCGAAACCGCCGAGACATAAGGCATGGCAACTATATAAGAGCCATCACGATCAAATTTTGCGCTGTAGCGCGTTATCACGAAAAGAAAGGCTCGGCATGTGCCTGGGTGTGTAACGGCCCTGCTAAGGCGAGGCTCTCAAGAGAGCGAGAGAGTCTGAAAGCTAAGTCCGGGGCTAAGGGAGACATGTGAGGATTACCCTATCAGAGTGGTTCGCAGTACTCTGTTTGTGGAGTATAAAGTGTTAAATATTATTGACAACAAGAATTGAAACTATTGTAGCAGATTGCCCAGACTGAGAGCAGCAAAGAAATTGACAGCAATCAGTCCGTGACAACAACTCTACCGGCAACTGAAAGAAAGTCTAGAGAATCTGAGCAAACAAGCTAATAAGTCAAAAGCAGCATTTCAGATCGAAGGATCAGTCAAGAGTGCTCAGGCCTGACTTCCCTGCATACCACTACAAGGCAACTAGTCTAGCCGTCGTGCAACGTCTCTGAATCTGGGATTACTCTCAGAGACAATTTCGGAAGAGCCTGGCTTGAATGATCAAAGCCAGTTCTATTAATCGATATACCGTACTTTATAGATATGTATCGTTCTATTCTATTATTTCCAGCTCCCTAAGCGAGGCTACCCTTTACCCCTGAAAATGCTCGACAGTAAGCGATACCCCTTAACTCCGCCCCTATACTTCACTTCATATCACTAAAAGACAGCCTCCCGCACCG
>Ga0302221_10002837_pt1 | contig 10652 bp, 10 predicted proteins | sample II_Palsa_E2_1_FD_193517 | JGI IMG/M metagenome (GOLD analysis project Ga0302221, IMG submission 193517) | Peat permafrost microbial communities from Stordalen Mire near Abisko, Sweden - II_Palsa_E2_1 | ecosystem: Environmental > Terrestrial > Soil > Palsa > Peat permafrost | place: Sweden...
TAAAGAAATTTTTTTTTTATATATTTATAAGATTATAAATTATAATAAAAATTATTAAAAAAATAAATTTTATAAATTATATTATTAAAGTTATTAATCTTAAGATTATTATTAATTTAGTTTAATATAATTTTTTAATCTTATATAATATATATTATATTTATATTATATAATATATTAATTTAAATATATTATTTAAATATTTATTTTTTTTAATTAAATTTTTTTATAAATAAAAAATTTAAATAATTTAATATTATAATAATTTAAATTATTTTTTTTTAATTTAAATTTATTAAATTTTATTAATACTTTTATTTTTATTTAAAATATATAATCTTATAATCTTAAAATATAAATATTTAAATTAAATAAAATTTAAACTAAATATTATTTATTTTAAGATTTTTTAATAAAAACTACTTTATAAAAAAAAATTATAATCGACTTTTAAAAATAAATAAATTATTAAAATATATTTAAATTATCTATAATATTTTTTTTAGATTTTTATAAAGACTTAAATCAAATAATTAATTATTTTTAATAATATATTTATATTAAAACTTTTTTTAAATTTAAATTATTTTTATATTTCTTAAATATATAAAATTTAAAATTAACTTAAGTATAAGAATTATTATTAAAAATAATAAAAAAAAAAATATTAATAATAATTTTTTTATTTATTTAATTTTATTTTTTATAATAAATTTTTAATTTAATATATTATTATTTTAATAATATCCGGCTTAATAATAATTTTTATTAATATAATAATTATTTTAAAAATCTTTATATATTAATATAAAAAATATAAAATACTTCCAAAAAAGAATTTAATAAAATTAAAAATATAATTAAAAATTAAGTTAAAAAATACTTAAAATTTTAATACTTAATTTAAATAAATTAAAATAATCGACTTAACTTAAATTATTTTACTTTAAAAAAACTATAATAAATTATAATATTAAGATAATTTATAATAATAATTAATAATTATTTTAATTAAAAAATATTAAAGATTTTAATTTAAGATTTTAATATTTTAAAGTTTATTTTTTATTTTTATAATATTATTTATATTATAAAAAATAATAAATAAAAAATATATATATATTTTAAATTATTTTATTTATTATTAATAAATATTTTATTATAAATAAAATATATTAAAAATATATTAAAAAAATATTATTTAAAATTTTAAAAGATTATATAAAAAATTAAAAATAAAAAATATTAATTTTTTTTATAAATATTAATTAAAGTATAAAAAAATAAAATTAACTCGACTTTAGTTTATAATATATATTAATAAAATAAAAATATATTCTCGATAAAATTTAATATAAAGTTTATTTAATTTTATTATTATTAATTTATTATTATTAATTTATTATTATTAATTTATTATTATTAATTTATTATTATTAATTTATTATTATTAATTTATTATTATTAATTTATTATTATTAATTTATTATTTTTATTTTTTATTTTTTTTTAAATATAAATATTATTTTAAAAATAAAATTTTTTAAAAATATATTTTTATTATAATATTTTTTATTTATAAAAAAAAATATTAAAATTAATTTAAATAATTTATTCGTTTAAATTTATAATAAAAATATAATATAAATTATTTATATTATTATATAATATATTATATTTATAAAAATAAATCAGATTTTTTTTATTTAAAGTTTATTAATTTAAATTAATAAAAAAAAATTATTTATTAGATTATATAAAAAAATATTTTTAAAAATAATTTTATAAAAAAAATATATATAAATAAAAACTTATTCCGGAAATAATATTTTTATTATTAATTTTTTTATTTAAATAATTTTTTTCTTAAATTAAAAAATTTAAATATATAATAAAAATATATTAGATTAAATTAAAAAATTTTTATTAATATTAAAAATAAACTTATAATATTTTTATTAATTTTATATATTTATAATATATAAAAACTAAAAATAATTTTTTTTTAAAAAATATATAATACGCGTATATATAATTAATTCATGATTAAAGTATTAATTAAAAAAAAATTATAAATTAGACTTAAAAATATTTTTTTTTTTATACTTATATTATAAAAAAATAATATTAATAATAAAGACAAAACTTAAATAAAATTATATATATTTATTACTTTAAAGATATAACTTTATTTATTAGTAATAATATAAAATATTTTAATATAATATTATTCTTTAGTTATCTCGCTAATAATATTAATAAACTCGATCTTATCTTTTAGGAAGATAAATTTATTAAGCGGGATTAATACTTTTAGCCTTGAGAAAATCTTTTAAAAAAGACTTCGTGATGTCGTTAAGATTCCCGATTTCTTTTTAATTGTCAGAAATAATAAGTATCGATTTTGCTGGGCGATTGCGATTACTCCTTTACTGTGGCGTATATATAAGGGAGAACGAAAGATGCTATGGCAGGGGATATCTTCGGGGAGCTTCTTATTAATGGAGTCGATCGTAATAATCTTACGAGAGCGGGGGAGGACTTGGATGGTACTAACTTCCTTATTCTCAAGAAGGAATTCGGAGTTATCGTTATCGTACCTATCATCTTACGAGGACTAGAAGTTGGTACTACCTATATAATCTGACGAAGACTCTTTCTCGACATACTCGTCTTTAGGAATGGCTCCGGAAGCTGTGTAGCCCTTGTGATTGCCCTCAAGCCCATGGTCTTTTTGCACACACCTACTGCTAGTATTGTACGTGTCGCCCACCTCGAGCACCTGCTAAGTCATCTAATTTCGAGGAAGGGATAAGGATTCGGATTCGGTATAGTTAGGTTTATCGTCCTGCGAAGAGCTCGTCTCGATAATATAATATGGCAGAAGGGACTCGGAGTTATTCGCGCAATTCGTATCCTGTGACGACTCTATCCTGGTGCGACAACTCTAAAGGGACGTGGAGCTTTTATCGTGCTCATTTCCTTTTAAAGTATCTATCTTGATGATATGATTTCGAAGAGGGCAACTATTGTTTCCCCGCTCCTGCAGAGGACTCGCCTTGAAGGTCACATCTCGAAGAGGGGTCTTCGTCTTCGGGCTCGCGTTCCAAGTACTCTGGAAGTCTTCTCTTCTTGTTGCTCCTGGAAACATTGTAGTCATCATCATCATCGCTGTTATGTTGCCTCTCGTTTTTGCGCGCCAACGGACGATCTATGAGGCTGTAGCCGCTAGACATTATTGTTGTTGTGAGGCTGGTGGTCAACGCGGCATTGGCCTAGCATGGGTTCATGCCTTAAAGTTGAAGCGAGATCAGGTGACCTCCTCCTCAACGTCCCGTGGGACCAAGATAAAACTAGATCACAAACTTCTTCTTATGAAAGTACGTATATTCCTTATAACGATATCATTTTCCTTGATTGAGTTTTATTTATTTTCGCAACTTTTAGCTAGTGCGACTTAGAGCTACTCAGTCATCCAAGACATTGAAGCAGTTCGAAGTTTGGAGAACTGGGCTCATTCAGTCAACCCCTTCCTCTATCTTTACACTATATAAATCTCATTCCTAGAAGCCTTGGTCTATTTAAATTCCAGAGGCTTTATTGCTGACTTGCTTCTTTTGCATATTTAGAAGTCAGATCTGTGCTTTACACGCGAACCCCGCACTCCAAACTCCTTTCTCGACGTCCTTCGCACGACACACAAGAGTCCCGCTGCTTCCGTTTCTCTGGTTCCTTTATATTCCCGACATAGCTACCTCGAATAGACAACGAAGCGGCTCACCCATCCCCTTTATAATGGCTCAACCCCGTGAAACAATATCCTTATACTTTAGACGCCCGGGCCATCCCTTCCACCTCTATTACAAAGGCAAATCAGGCCAAACTAAAAGTTTATCCGGTCAATACCAATGGGAAGATATCAAGGCAGTCAAGGACTAGGACGCTTTCAACCAAAGCCCGGTGCAAGCCAAGTTTAGGCATTTACTATACGAAGACCTGCATGAATCTCTCCTACAACCCTTGCATCCTATAGCGAATACGATTATTCTCTCGGAACTGTATCTACAGACGTCGCTGCATATGGGGTTGCTAGCAAAGGTCAATTTGGCTTTGGAAGCGATTACGAAGATTTATCAGGAGAAGGAGGACGACGAGTATGACTACGGAAGGATTATGAATCTAGGTGTACTCCCTGGCCCCAGATCCCTGAACTTCATTCCTGATCTCGTAGCGCAGGATATCAGCGAGGTGGGATGGGGAGAGGAGAGATTCGACGAGGGCGAGGACGAGACCTGTGAAGAGCAAGAGGAGGACGAGGGAGGGGAGGAAATCCATGGTTCTGATTTTAGTCAACGTTCTACCAAGGAGGGAAACAGCTCGGACGTCGGTAAAGACGCGAATCCCGCCAACAGAGAATTAGCCCCTAACGAAGAGCGAACGAACACTTCCGGACCCGAAGAAGTAAGAAGCCGTCAGACGGAGGAAAGGGTAGATAGCAGTAGCTCTTCGCCCAGCCACCAACTCACCAACCTCTCTCTCTTGCAGGTAGATAAAACCCCCATCCTACTCGTAGGAGACATTAAACTGTACTCCGGCTGAAAGCACAGCATATGGAAGCACGTCGACTCCCGGGGCGCCGACTTCCGCCAAGTGCTCTCGCAGGTGAACTTCTATATGACACAGAACGCATGCCAGTACGGGTTTGTAGTCACGAAAAGAGAACTCGTAGCTATGTATCGGCCTGGGAGGAAAGCGTTACTGAAGGTATCAGGGAGTTTTCCGATTCGTACGCGTACGGAGGGGCTAGGGCAAGGAGAAAGAGAGGGAATGTATCCTTCATCATCGCCGCGAAATTTGTGTGCTGATGAGGCGTTGCTCGCGTTGATTTTGTGGGCTGCTGACCCGCCATCATCGGAGACAGACCCTGCAGATGAAACTTGCGATGCGGAAGCAGAGCATGATGAATATTATCCGACTATTGAAGCTCTGGCTTTTTCGAGTAATAGACCGACTTCGGCGGAGAAAGAATCTGTTTTCTCGTGAGTTGTCTTGCCCTCTGGTTGCTTTGCCAAGGAAGTGGCTTGGCTAACTGGTGCTGCCAACTAGGCCATCTAACTCAGGTCGCCAGAGTTCGTCGCCTTTGCTTCCAGATCGGAAGAGGGTCAGAAGGTGATAGCCTTTTGGGGTTACTGATTATGTTCCTATTTTCAGTATTCGGCTGTATAAACCATTTGTGTCCGCGAGTTCACACAGCTTAGTCACATGGCTTTTCCTTTCTTTATGGGGGAAGTTAAGGCCCCAATTTTGCGCCATGGAGCAAGAGTTAAGATTGTGGTTGGTTGGGCTGCGGTTGTAAAAGCCCGCATTGGAGGCAATTATAAAGCACGAGAATCCTATATTTGCCGTGCTAGGCACCGAGGCTGGGAAGGCGGCATTATTCCAAATCCCCGCCAAGAGTGTGCGCGCCCGGGTCGTCATCATCACGCCCGAGGCCGCGGTCAGCAAGGGTTCAGGTCGTTTTTGAGCAGTTTGCAAGGCCGCCGTACATCGCTTCCGGTAATTTGTACGCGTGGTCTTTTCTGTGCATAAGAGTATTTGGTAGCTTCGCACATCACACGGCGAAGGCACTGCAAGCATCTGTTTGGTTAGCTATTGCAGCGGTTAGGGTTGTCTAATTCCTAATTTTAATTTTTAAACGCTGAAAGGGATAGAGATATGAATCGGCTACCATTCGAGACATTACAAGCACTTTGTGGCTACATTGAACGAGGGAGTCTATGCGACTTTCGCCTTGTTTGTAAAGCCTTCGCCGCGGCTTGGGAATCAGCTCTACTATCACAGCTTCACCTAAAAGGCGATAAAGGTAGCTTTGAGAACATACTACATATCTCTCGACGGGAGAATCTCAACCGTCATGTCAAGAGCATCACTTATAATTCAGTGAGCCATAAGCCGCTAAGACCCACTCAATCAGTCGGACCTACTAGACCCGGAGAAATCAAGAATACTTGCACGGGGACACTATACGACAACAACGAGCCCCAGCGAACGCTAGATTTCAGGGACAGTAATGACTACTATTCATATATCGCCTCGGCTATTGCCCGGTTTCCTAACCTCAATGTGATCAAGCTCCTGGATCCATCTCCTGGTCCGGAATACTCATGTATTCCTGAGCACGCATCGAGCGAACAGTGGATAAGCGATCCTTTTGATATCAAGAAACTACTCCATTGCTTTCTTTATGCAGTAGTTAGGGCCAGCGTGCCTGTGCAGTAGTTGATTGTCGAGGGCTTGAATGGGATTTCTGGAATACCCAGAGTGCCTCTCTTACTTCTCGATCATTAAGTCATTTGAAAGACCTCAAGATCGTGATAGAAGGTGGCTTCCCTGATGTGTATTTCCTGTATGAGCAGCAACAAATGCTCACTGCATTGTGTACAGCACTTAATTCTTTGCATAAATTAGAATATCTTTCTTTATCAACGTTCAGTGCCGACTATCATGATATTACGGAATATATCGATTGCCATGAAATTATGGCTGCGTTATTCTGGCCCAACCTCAGATCTCTGAGGCTGTCAGGTGTTCGAATAAGTGAAGACTCATTTATCACATTTATACGACGCCACAGCAACTTAAGGTACCTATCACTGTCCTGGGCTCGACTCGATCAAGGGAGATGGAACTCCATGACCGCGCGTTTACATTTGCTGTCCCATGTGTATGAATGGAAATTGGAGATAAATTAAGCAGACTTGGGTCGGGGTCGAGTTAATTCACTGGAGACCAACCTGGGTATTCAGGGAGAGAGAAAGGAGGTTTGCAAGCTTGATTTTCTCACAGTAGAAGAGCATCAGTGTGTCGTACTTCGGGTCGAGGCCGAGTACGACTCCACATTATATAGCAGATTTTTCTCCATTAGTTTGGGGGATTGAATCAATCCTGTAAGTTATCAATTCGAAAGCTCTGTGAGTTTGATATTCTTTTTTGGCTGACTATCTCAGACTGGAACAACGTCCTGGTCGTACTATACAGCTAGCAACCCCCGAGGGATTGAGGGATGCACAGATAAGGAGAGATGAATGAGAAGAATTGGAACATCGACGCGAGATGAGTAGACTGGAGCAACAACTCGAGAGGGAACGCTTACAAGATCTGAAAAAGCCAAATGCGGATCGAGATAGGGATCGACGTGCGAGGGATGCAATAGATCGAATCAAGTGGAGCCAAGCAACGGCGAATCTTGCCAGACCCACTTCTTCGGTCGGGAGACCACAATGAAGTCATCTACGTGGTAATGCTGTTGGGGACAGATTCTTGGAAAACTATCATAACACGAGTCTAGACTTACAAGTCCCATGAGGCGATTTTTGGCCCCCCCTGAGTAACATGAAATAACTCGTACAGTAGTGTTGCACTCAGTGGAAGCACTTTCTTGATTGATGCACCTACGGTAGGGCTACGCCGCCATTCCCAAGCTGCGTGACGAACAAACTGCGATGAAGGTTGAAGGACAGAGAGTGACTTCTTTGATCTAGATACTAAAAGTTGCCGTCGTCTACAAAGTTGCTCCGGATTTTCCGGTATTTGATGTTTTCCACAGTAAGTGCTCCTGTTTGTCGCACTATATGGTAAATCGAAAAGATAGGCAAGATAATCGGCTGCCCTATACGGCGCTAGAACACCTGCATTGTATACATTGAGGTAGTTTTGCCGGATCAGTACTGGATTATCTTCATTGTCTGTGTCCAACGATCCATCACTTTGGTAGGCCTGATCCACGCATAGACTTGGAGCCAGGTGCTATCACAGTAGAGTCTGAAGTTGGTGTTGCGAGTATTCAGACATACGTTTACTCCTTGAAACCATGCTGCTGCGAGCCAGCTGGCTGGACTTCTACCCCGATTTCGGCACTTCCAGATCACTGAATAACTTACGCAGAATGTTAGAAATTTCCGGGCTGTTGTCGTTTGCGAAATCAAGCCCAAAATAACCTGTCAAGAGCTGCTCTGTGAACTCATCAAACTCTGATTCCAGACTGCTGATGACATTAAGGGCGTTGGTGACCAATGGCAATATTTTACTGTAGTACTGATTCAATTTCGCTGTGTTGCTGTTACATCCGCCATGGTCGTGCCGGGTTTGATGTTGAGAGCTGGTTTATAGTCAAAGCATGGCTACATTGCGTCAGAGTTAGGAGACATAGGCCGCCGAGGTAAAGTTGTCGGAACCCAAAATAAAAGTTGAAAAACATTTTCACAGTCTAGTCCAGATCACCAAGTCTGCGGTCATGTTTTGAATAGGAGTGTTTACCCCAGAAGTGAGGAACTAGTGGCAAGCGCGAGTTTAGGGCGTGTTGGCCCAGGGGCGATACTATAGGCCATGCTACAGAGTAACCTACAAGGAGCAGAGCCTGTAGGTTATTTATCCAAAGTGCTTACAGGGTGTTTTGTTACTGGGTCCTCGTTCCTGGGTCCTTGTGTTTAGGCATTTTACCTCCTGTACATTTTGTTCCCGGAAGCTCTTTCCTGGACCCTCGTTTTTGGGCGTTTTATCCTGGGCGTTTTCACAGGAATGTATTCTATTCCATTCCGTTGATTACCTTAACAATATTAAACCAAACTTACGTCAAGGTGAAATTAGAGTGTATTTGTATCATGTTTATTCTTTTGATATATATATATTGCATACAATTTATCAAGTGGGTATCATCGCTGCCGAAATAATATCCTCATACTCAACTCTAACCTTCACTGGTTTTCCTTGGCAAACAACAGACCACTCCACTGATGAGACGGTGACATTCATAGTAAGACATGAATCTACATTCCTGTATTCCTTTCCAATATTATTCACGAACTTCGGGAACGATTTGAAGTCAAAATCTGACATGTCCATGTGCAGTGTACAGAGTTTCCTCACATCTAAAATCAGAAGATTAATTACTATGGAGTAACAACCAAGGTGAGTAGTATCACGAAAACTTACGGTCAATTGCAAGTCTCGTACCCGGACTATCACGATCGCTGTAATAAACCACATAATTCTGGTCTCGCAGTTGCCTCGCGTTTCGTATTATTGATCTAAACCCGTGTTCAACTTTTTGAATCTGACTCACGTCGTCATGCTATCCAAGTTAGACCTTACTTTATACGGAGCAGTTTGAACAACAACGTACCTTTTTCAGATACCACCGCATCTGGTTTTTTGCTTGGTCGGATTGCAGCCTGTCATCGAAGATCTTATCGACTTGGAGATACCTCTTAGGGTCCCAATCCTCCAGGTGTGTGACCCCATACGAATATTTAGAGATGTGGTTGCAGACAATCTCACCTCCACCTGTGGCTCCACGTTGCACTGCCCCTCGGCAAACCGCCGACCAAGCCTTTATCGGCTGCTGGATTAAAATTTCTGGACCGAAACGATCTCGAATGAGTTGCAAAAGATACTTGTTGCCTCCAAACCCACCCACAAGTATAATAACCTATGATCTCAGAAATTAACATAAACATATTGAATCTAGGTTTCTTAGATTATACCTTTGGAGGCCTTCCAGTTGCTTCCTTGATGCCTTCTACTTGGTCTCTGAGAAGGTCCACAATCTTTGGGACAACCTCATTGAAAACTTGTTGCAAGTGCTCGCTGTTCCCATTTAGCATTCACTTTCAGAGGCTAGAGCGGTGGGTGTCCAAACTTTTCCAGGGTCAGAATATTGGATTTTGGTTTTCTCAATACTGACAGTCTTGCTCGGTGCAAATTCTGGGGTAGCTCGATATGCCAGGGACCTGACGTGTTGTCGAAGTTTTTCTTCGCACCTTGCTCCCATTCGCGATCCATGAATCTTCTAGTCTGACCATTGTCCAGGGTCTGCATGTATTTCCTCATAGTCTTAACAAGATTTAAAAATGCTCGATCTATGTAAACGGCACCGCATAGATCCCCTGAAGAGTGTGGTCAGCGACAATAGACTGGAGAACACCTTGGAGGTATCGCTTGCCGGTAGCACCAATACATTCTTTTAACTGGAAGATTGGATCAAAACGGTTTATTGTATAACTTATCAAGTCCTATGTGATATTAGACCGAAGAGTATGATGGTGGTATCTAATGACTTACAACTGTGCCGCCTCCAGCATCACATACCACAAAGGAATCTCCGACCTGTCATCAAGTGAGATGCCAATCCGCAAAACCATAGTCCAAGACAAGACTTACTTTGACAATAGGATTCAGTTTTATCTCGGAATCGAAGTATGTCGCCAGAGCAGCAGCCGCGGGTTCTGCTAGTAAGGTGATCTCAGTTTGCCCACACGAACGATATTCCAGCATGCCAGCCATCTTTGCTGCTGCCAGCATTTGCTGTTGAGCGTTGTGATCCCATATGGCAGGGATTGTGAGCACAATCTTTAATGCCATGTTGTCAAGTGCCGGAGCAGTCAACCTGATCCGTAATCGTTCCAAGATGTGCCGCCATAGAAATCGGAGGTAATCCGAGATGACTTCAACAGCAGTCTTTTTCAAATTCTTCAGCTGTAGTCTTGTAGCTTCCACAACCCTCTCTTCAGAGCTGGTCATGTTGGTGAGCGATAAGGGGCTGAGGAGGAGCTTGGCCCAACGGAGAGGATTGTCCTCATCCCTCAGTCCAAACC
>Ga0302221_10002841_pt1 | contig 10635 bp, 2 predicted proteins | sample II_Palsa_E2_1_FD_193517 | JGI IMG/M metagenome (GOLD analysis project Ga0302221, IMG submission 193517) | Peat permafrost microbial communities from Stordalen Mire near Abisko, Sweden - II_Palsa_E2_1 | ecosystem: Environmental > Terrestrial > Soil > Palsa > Peat permafrost | place: Sweden...
ATATTTAAAAAAAAATATTTAAAAAAAAATATTTAAAAAAAAATATTTAAAAAAAAATATTTAAAAAAAAATATTTAAAAAAAAATATTTAAAAAAAAATATTTAAAAAAAAATATTTAAAAAAAAATATTTAAAAAAAAAAATATTAATAAAAATTTAAATAAAAAAATTAAAATTTAATTAATTTTATTATAAAAAATAAAAATATATTAAAAAATTTAATATATAATTATTATTATAAATTATTATTATCGAGATATTTATTATATATTAAATTATATATTTTAAGAAAAAATCTTAAAAATTAATACTTTAAATATATTTTTTTTATTATTTAAAATAAAAGATATTAAATTAAGTTATAGAAATTATTTATTTAAGCCTTAGCCCTAATTCTAAAAGGGGGTCCGTTTTAGAATTTACCCTAGAACTAGACGCCAATTTTCTTCTCGGGGCTTAGGGCGTCGACCGTGATCCGGAGAACGGTATTGATAGTCGTGTTCATCGATCGATATCTCAAATGCCTCCATTTGCGTGTACATTGCCTGCGATCAAGCTCGCAACAAGGAAGACAGGAAATGAACACCGCAAGTTGGTCTCTTCTGATCTGTATGCTGCAAAGACTACCTAGCTCTAAGCTTCTATCTATCTCCAACGCAGCTGATTATCTATCAAGTGAATGCACGGGAACACACGTGACGTGGAAGTCCTCTTGTGCGCTAAAATTACAGTGCAATCCTTCAGGAGTTAACACCGCCTCCTTAGGTAATATATCCGTTCAGCTGCCACCAGCTTTACATGGTCCGTGCACACTTTCTAAGCGAACCAATGAAATACCGTGCTTTGAGCTTTAGGCAGGCCTTCCCTGTAATTTAGTGATCTGTGCCCTGAATTTTAGCGATATGGTCGCTAAAATATAGCGACCTTCAGCGATAAAATTTTGGTGTTCCTTGCTTAGTAATATGCACGGACCATGTAAAGCTGGTGGCAGCTGAACGGATAGTTTCGCCAATTGGGTGCTAGGGTAGTGCAATATACAAAATATTTTAAAAGATCATCGATCTTCGTTCTTTGAAGTCAACATTTTCTATACTTCGCTTCTTTAGGACCCTGCTTATGCTCTTCGACAAGATTCGCAATTTATTATGTCTCACCCCTACCCTTTCCCTTCTATCAAAGTCTGGTTTGCGCATAATGTCTTGCCACCCTCAGAGCTCGGCAATTGCCGTCTCGGTGCAGAGGAGCTGACAGGGGTATTCTTATTCGGGGGACAAAACCTGATAGCCTAAGGCACCAACCACACAGGATTTGGCCAATCATACCATGTTCCAGTCACTTAAGCGAGGGCGCTTGGTCCAGGTCACGGCCACTTTAACAAGCGGGTTCTACCCCCGCACCGCTTTTAATTTATCTTTACTACCCGTATTCCAACGCGACAGGATTAATTATTAAATAATTAATTCTTTTGAGTCTTAGTCTTGCGATTAAAGTAATACTTTTAAATTTTTAAAATATTGTAGTTATGTTGTGCGATTAATTCTACTTTGCGCTAATAATTTAAATTTTTCTAAGTTATTTTGCGCGGCCTTAAAAGCGGCAAGTACTGAGCTTGGTGTGGGGTCTTAGAATTTTTGGTGGTGAAGTTGTTGGTGCCTTAGGCTATCAGGTTTTGTCCCCCGAATAAGACTACCCAGCTGACAGACGTACTTTGATAACGACACAGCCCGACCTTAAGTTCTCAGTCCGACGGATTGAAGCAAGCCCTCCCTTCAACATCATATTACAGACATACGGCAGCCGCCTCTATGGCTGCCCCCCTCACCGATTCCACGATCTCCATTGGCCTGTCTGAAGAAGAGCAGGCTGCACAACACGAGGAGACCTTAGCTGATGTTGATAGCGGCGTGGGCATGAGCATGAGCGATGCAGGCTATGAAATCGATAGCGCTAGCGCAACCTCGACATTATTGGCATCGAGTGCTAGAGACTACGCGTTCGAGAATGGTCGTCGGTATTATCGGTTTCACGAAAGGAGCTATTATTTCCCGAATGACGACTTAGAGCAGGACAGAGAGGATCGGACACATGCTCTGATAATAAGCTGTTACGAACCACTATTGCGGCCTGAGGCTCAGGCGTCAAAGGAGACGTCACAGAGAACCCAATGGCATGTGACGAGGTCACATGAAGGAATAGGTCACGTGATGGAGTCCCAGGGGAAGGAGCCCCTGGACGAAAAAGGACTCCATGGAAAGGGACTCCAAGGAGTCAGGACTCCAACCGATTACGAAGGACTATATAGGCGGGGCTTTCCCCCCATAGATAGGAACTTCGTGCTCAACTCAAATAGTATTTCTTATATACTTGTAATCGCGCAATACTTCAGGGCATTACCTGGTGATACCCATCGGACTTATCAAGACTCCCTACCTAAGACCCCCCAGACCCCCAACGTATTAAAGCTTGCTTCTATCACGACGGACTGTGAGCGTTATATAAGCTTTTGCGGCAAGCTTTATTTTATACCGATAAAGAAAAACCGATAAATTATTTTTAATGTAAATATAAAGAGTGGAATGTGAGCTATTAGTAATAAATTAATTTATAAACTTAAAACGCGATTTAAATTAACTTTTTTATAATAAAAAATTAATATTTTTAACGTTAATTTAAGCTTTATTTAATTTATTTAAGTTTTTTTAAACATTAAGTTTATAATTAATAATGTTAAAAGTTTATAGTTTTATTTTTAAAATTATTTTAATTATATATATTTTTAATATATAAATATAATAATAAAGTTTAAAGATTTTTTAATATTAAAAATAATTATTTAAAGTCGGGAAAATAAATAAAAATATAAAAAATTTATTATTATTTTTATTATTATAATAAAAGTATATTATTAAATTATTTAATCGCGTAATATTAAAGTTTTATTAATAATAAACTTATTAATTTAAGTATTAATTTTAATATAATATTATAATTTATTAATATTATATATAATATAAAATTTATTAATATAATAATAAAAATCTTTAATGTTTTAATAAATAAATAATTAAAGAATAAAACATTAAAGCTAATAAAGTTATATTAAAAAGCGATTTTATTTAATAATACTTACTTTATTATACTTAAGCCGATAACGAGAGGCTTAAAGTAGAGTCGAAAACAGGTAGAAATGCGGCTAGTAGAAGTGAGGAGAGCGTATATGAATGAGTGGGTTTATAGTTACATGCCGTTGTATATAATCTATAAGCAAAAACTTGAGGAGGGCATGAGTCTGGGGATATAAATACGGAGATGACATGAAGCTACTTGCCGAACAGCAGACAAAGTCGAGAAAAGGAGTCACAGTGACGAAGGATGCGGTAAACACTGTTAATACCACAATTACAACCAGAGTCATCCTGTCTCCTCTCCGGACAGAGCGGCACCATGACCCAAACGTATGCTGTGCCAAGCCTCTTCCGACTATATAATTAATCCCTAGCGAACTCCTCTGGATTCATAGAGATGAAAGTTCATCAATTTAACAGACTTGATCATCGATCACAACGCAACGCAAAGAACAAGCCGAGCCAATGCACACTTTATATTTCTATACACTACTCTCCCCGACACAGCTCAAGCATGGTGATTGGGTATATATAAACAACAAGATGGCGCGGAGGCAGGAGTCTTCGAAGGGATTTGCAGAAGACTAGGGCGAATGGGCTGGAACTCAATGCTGCAGGTCGCAATCCAAACCTACAACATCCTCTGCAGAAGTGAGTCTGGCATATGGCCGCCAGGCCTGTGCTCTAGTTGTATCCACCATACTTGGCATCTGGCAAATCTGCGGAGGGAAAGGTGAATATGGGGACGGCAGCCAGCTCCGCTCGCCCTAGCCTCACGTGACGACGTGGCTGCAGCGCGGTTGCACATTTGCGTTCCCCTTCCTCTGGGCCAATCAGAGCTCAGGAAACTTCCCCTTAGATTTACCGCGCTAGAGGAGGCCTACTTATACGAGGCTTCCCTCGTCCTCCTTCTTCGCTCTTTAGTTTAGTGTTCTAGTATTACAGGCCTTACCTCCTTTGACTCCAGCATCTTTTGCATCATGCTTTCGCTTGTGTCTCAAACAATGTCCTCGCAGCTTATCACTTTACTATAGAACGATGACCCTCTTCGATGTTCAGCCCACCTGGCTCTACAGATGCCCCTTACAGTGCTCCTTTCTAATCAGACAACCATTGATGCAATCACTGCTCCCGTCTGCTACGTGACAATAATACTATTGTCGTCTCAAGATTCTATAACCGTCGCAAACATTTCCTCTCCACACCTTGGTGTATAGCTGAAAGGTCTCATGCTTTGGCTCATTAGGGTGTCATATGGCAAGAGCTGAGTGCTATTATCTATCTATAAGCACCCAAAAGACAAAACTAACCACCCACGACTGTTTAACGAGGAGTCATTTCATGTTTCCAACACATTTTATAGTGACCATCCATATTATTCGCTTACTTTATAGTCCATAACAAAATCATCTGTGATCAACTGCACGTTGCCCTGGCATCTACGTTCTCCAAAGTATGGGGAACAGATCTATCGAGCAAAGGCACACAGGGTTTTATAGCTTCTCCGCTATCATTCGTGGGCTTTGCTTTGTCTGCTTGATCCTGATATGTAGGACACCGGCACGTCTTATAATGACAGTCCTCACAAACGTGCAGCCTCCTCCGAATAATCGCGCTCCAGTCCTCCGGCAAATGGCTTTCGAAGCCATCTGCCAGTTTGCCTATCACAGAGTCAGCCGTACCCTTTCCCATGCATTGAATAACTCAAAAAACAAGACTTACAACAGAGAAAATAGAAATATGAAAAGAGGGTCGAAATCCCAATTCCGAGTGCGAAAACTTGGCCAACGCCCCACAAGTGCTCATTGTATTGCGATCCTGCCATCTCCTTCATCTTCTCCCTCAGTTTCACCATCTCGGCGAGGCACCATATCATGAGACCGCAGCTGAGGAGCGGCGTGATCAACGCCAGCCACTTGCCCAGCACGATTGCTCTGAGATAGGACTTCCGCTCGATCATCCTTAGATCCACCCCCTGCAAGACCACGAGAATGTGCGCGATCGAAACAAAGCCCCATAGAGAAAATAGCGTGTAGTCCCTCCAAGGCTTATCCGTATACCGACCCATCCGATCATCGAGACACATCATGACCAGACCTTTGATCCCGTCCACCATAGGCATTGTGTTATGCACCACCACAATAGCAATCAATAACGGCCAAGTGAGGAGGTAGAGACCGAAGCGCGCGATCCTGAAACGGGCAATGCCGAGTAGTAAGACCCAGAGCGTGATGCATGCTGAGCTGGAAAAGATGCAGACGAGCTCTGCAATCACCATCTCGTATCGCGACACGGCTTGGCTATGGAATGCAAGCGTTGACAACTCAACCGCCAGCGTAAACGGCAAATAAATATCGAACAGGGCAGTAATGATTCCGCTAAACTTGGGCGCGGGCTTTACCATTGCAGCTCCGGAGGATGCACCAAAAGCAATGGCAAAGGCAGAGTCTACAAGGAAACTACTTACTCCAATCCCGGTAATGTCTGGGTTACCACCCCATTGGACATTGTCGCACACCTCTTTCTGACAGTTCATACTGATGTTCTGTACAAACATGTTGTTCGCTACGGAGTCAGACCTCCAGCTCTTCGTCCAGAACTCGCACAGTTCGCCTTCCTCAGATTGGTTGAATGGGGCTGGCAAGAGTTGCAGAAAGTTGACGACCGCATCGATGCCGACATTGCTTGCATCCATAGAGTTGATTGCGACGTCAACAAATATTGGCGCTGCGGCTTGGCAACGCGAGGCTGTCCAGTTGAATGGAAACGTAGAAAGTTGAACGTCCGACAAGGTCGCCATGATGATCAGATTGTATGCCAGGCGTCAGCTTTAACACCATACGCCTAGGCGCGAATATTAGGAGTTAAAAATTCTGGCCTTCGTTGAGGGAGGGGATGATGATGTGAATGAGTCGTTGAAGTATCCAGGAAAGAGCAAACATAGATAGAAGACTCCCAGCCTTGTCGTCTCTCAAATCTGCCCAACATAGCGGATACGATTAAAATGGCCCGGTTTTAGGCCGCAATTCCCTTTTTGGGGTAATTAAGCGAGAAATCTCGCCCTTTTAAAATGCGAATTCTTCCCCCGCACCCACTTCAAACCCATCTTTAGACCACGTATCTCAATGCCATAGATTTAATAATAAACTCATTAACTATTTTAAGCCTATACCTTGCGATTATAAAACTCTTTATAAAAATTTAAAATTATGCGGTTTCGTCACGTCATTAATTACGCCTCATGCGTACGCGCCAATTTTACTAAGATCTTTTAGATAGGGCTTAAAAGCGGCGAAAAGCGCCTTTAGTTCCCTGACTACCGGTACCCTTCACTAAAGAAGGTCTTCCACGTAGATGGCGACTCCATAACACTTGGTTCAAGGAGGCCCTCACTGTGACGCTGGGAAGAAAAGGGGTGGCGCTAGCTTTTGGGCACGCCCAAATCGCTAATAGGCCAGGAAACAGGAGGAGCTGACACAGCTGGGCGTGAGGCCTGCTTATCGCCCCTTTGGCTGTTTGGGAGCCTATCAGCGCATCTACAGGTATTGGATATGAGTTACTCCGCTCATATTCTCTCAATGAGGCTGTCTCCTCCACTTGCAAAGTCAAATTTTAGGCATCCATCGCCTGAAGCTAGGTAGAGTTGATAAACAAACACTGAAATACTTGAGAAAAAAACTTGTTGGTTGCAAGCACTTTCTTTAACATTTCCTCTGTCACGTGATGTACTTATTGGGCTTAGCGCAGCCTGGATCGGGACCATGAACATCATGCGTTCCCGGTCCTCCTCACCTTTAGAAGACAACAATCATCACTCACTTACGCAATTGGCATTCCACGAATACGTGACGGTGCTACGCGTTCCGAGTGAACCGACAAAAACTTTCGGCTGCTTTCTGGGAAACGTGGAGTCAACATTGCACGGCGAAGAGTAAGTTGCCATTGAGAGTTGCTTCTGGAGAGAATCGCGTTTACTTCTACGCCGTCGCCAATCCACTTATAAAAGAATAATATTAATTTATTTTTAAAAATAAATAATTATATATTATATATTAACGGATCTAAAGTTAAGCTTAATAAAACTTTATATTATAGTATTAAAACTAGTAAAAATATAAAAATATAAAAAAAAATTAATATTTATAATTTAATTTTTTTTAAAGAAAATTAAATATTAAATATATTAATTAATTAATTAAATTTAATTAAAATAATAAATATATTTTAAAAATATTTAAATTAATTATTTTAAATAATAATTATTATTATTTTAAAAATTTATATAATAATAATATTAATATTTTTAATATTATTAATTTAAAATTAATTAATTATTATTTTAATAAAATTATTAATATTAATTATAATTTTTTTAATAATATAAATAAATATATTAATAATATTTAATTATTTTTAATTTATTTAAATAAATTAAATTAATTTATATATAAATTTATTATAATATAAATTATATTAAAAATTTATTTAATTAATATAATAAATTAATTAAAAATATTAAAGAAATTAATATATTTAAATTAATTAATAATTTAATAAAAAAATTAATAATAATTAATTTTATTATAAATATTATAATAAAAAATATATTAAAAATTATTAATAAAATTATTTATTATATATTTATTATATATAATTATATATATAATAAATTATTTATATAAATTAAAATACTTATATATAAACTAATATACTCACGTGTACACGTGAGTAAATATATATAAATATTATAGCTAGTCCCGATTAAATATAATTAATAAATAAAAAATAAATATATTAATATTATTAATATTTTATTTTTTTCCTTAATTAATTATTTATATATATATTTAATATTTTTATAAAAATATAATAATTATTATATATTATAAATAAATTAATATTAATTAATCTATACTTATAGATTAAAGAAAATAATTAATTAAGTTAATAAAGTATTTAATAATCTATAATTAAATTTTTTATATTTTATATTAAAGAAAAAAAATATTATATTAATTATAATAAAGTATTTAATAATTTATATAGGAGATAATTATTTTTTATTAAGTATTAAGCGATTAATTATTTAATTAATTAAATTTATTTTTTATATATTTATCTCCGAGTCTAGAATATATTAATTTTTTTTTTAAAAATATTTTAAAAAAAAAATTTTTCTTCTTCTTCTTTTTTTTAATTTTTTTTAATAATAATAAAAAAATATTATAATCTATTTATCGAGAAAAGATTATAAATACTAGATATACTAGATATATTAAATAAATTAAATATCTAGAAATATCCGGAAAAAAAAAATTTTTTATAATAATTAAAAAATCTTTAATTCTTTAAGTTTATTATTTATAAATAAATATTTTTAATATTCTAGATATACTTAATCCTATATTATATTTCTTAAAGTATTATAATTTAGTATAATATTAATAAAAATAATAATAATTAAATAAAAAATATATATAAAGAAATAAAATAAAAAAATTAATCCAATAACTAAAATAATAAATAATATTAAAAAGTTTATTAATATTAAACTAGTTTAATATATACTAAATAAAAAAATTAATTATAATCTCTAGAAATTATTCTAGGACGATTTTAAATTATTTTTTATTATTAAGTTTATTAATAAAATTAAAAAAAAAATAATAAAATATTTAAGTTTATCTTTAATATAATAATATTTTTATAAAAATAAATTTAAAATATATATTAATATTATAATCCTTATTAAATATTCTTTAATAAAAAAAAATATAAATAAAAAAATTTCGATATATTTAAAAATAACTAAATTAAAGACGATTTTATCGCTAGATTAATTATTTTTATTAATATTAATCTATAAGATATTAAATATTCTTTAATAATTTAATCTTTAAATTATATATTATTTATTATAAAAATACTAGCTTTTTTTAATTTATATTAATAATAATTTTTATAAATAATATCTTATATAAAAATTATAAATAAAATAATAAAAATATATATAAAGAATATAAAATATAATAAAAATAATAATAACTTTAGGAATAAATATATTATTTTTAAAAATATTTATTAATAAATAAAAATTTTTTAAGAATAATATATAAGAGTCTTTCTTGTTATATTTAAAGAATTAATTTAAGATTATTATTATAATAACTAATTATTAAAATTATTTTATTTTAAAGCTTATAAAAAACTTTAAAGTTTTTTTAAATTATTTAAATATTTATATATTAATCTTAATAAATAAAATTTAATTATTTTAAATATAATTATAATTAAATATTTTAATAAATCAATAAGAGAAATTATATAATTATTAATTAATGATTTATATTTACTTTAATATAGACTTTTTAATAATCTATAAAATCTTAAATTTTTTATTAATAAAATTATTATTATTTATTAAGAATTATTTATTTATTAATATATAATTTTAGATCCTTTGATAAATTTAAAATTATTATTAAATAAACTCTAGTTATTAATCATAATCTATAAAAAGAAATAATAAACTAAATTAATTATATTCTTTATAAATTAATATTATTATTTAAATTATAATGATTATAATTATTAATTTAGGAATCGACTATATAATTTTTTATTTTCCCGCGAGAATTATAATTAATTTTTAAATATTAATAAATTATATAATTTTATTTTATTAAATTATATAATAATTATAATTATAATCAGGGACCCTAAGTCATGTTTTATTTATAAAAAACCTAGTTATTATTTCTGGAATTATATCCTGAAGGAATAAAAGACTAAATTAAAAATAATTTAGGATCTAAAACTTTTATTATTTTAATATTAGTTCCCGTGACTTTAATAAAAAGTTTTATATTATTTATTTATAGCACGTAGTCGACATTAAAAATAAAATAAATAATAACAATAAAATTAATAAAAATAAAATAAATAAAAATAAACTAAATAATATTTTTAAGATTTTTTTAATAAATATAAATAATATAAAAAAATATTTATTATCTTTATAATTTAACTTAATTAAAAATCTCTTGACTAAATTAATTATAATAATTAATATAGTCAATATAATTAATACTTATATAAAAGATCTTATAAATAATTTTAATTTTTTTTTTTAATATATTAATTAATAAATAAAAACCTTATATTAAAATCTAATAAAATAAAAAATATTTATATTTTTATAATTAAAAATAAATTAAGATATAATTCTTATTATTTCTATAAAATTAAAATTAATACTAAAGTATTAAAATATTTAATTATTGATTTTAATTAATTTTAAATATTATAATATATAAATTAAAATATTATCCTTAATAAAAATATTAAAGATTAAATAATAATATAATTTAGAATTAATTTTAGTTTTTTTATTAATTTCTTAAAGATAAAAATATTAATTAATTAAATAAAATTTTATATTATATTAATAAAGACTTTATTTTTTTTTAATTTATAAAATATAAATAAATTAAGAATATATTTTAATAAT
>Ga0302221_10002842_pt1 | contig 10635 bp, 1 predicted proteins | sample II_Palsa_E2_1_FD_193517 | JGI IMG/M metagenome (GOLD analysis project Ga0302221, IMG submission 193517) | Peat permafrost microbial communities from Stordalen Mire near Abisko, Sweden - II_Palsa_E2_1 | ecosystem: Environmental > Terrestrial > Soil > Palsa > Peat permafrost | place: Sweden...
ATATTTAAATATATATTAATATTTTTAATTAAATTTATTTTTATTATTTTTAAAATTAATAAAATAATAATAAAATTTTATTAATAAAATATAAAATTATTAATATTTAAAAATTTTATAATATTAATATTAATAAAAATATTAATATTATTATAAAATTATATTATTTAATAAAATATTTATATATTTAATAAAATAAATAAATAAAATATTAAAAAATATTTATAAAAATTTATTATAATTTATTAAATATTTTTTATTTAAATTATTTTTAAAAATAATAAAATTTAATTTTTAATTATAATTAATAATAAAATTAAAATATAATAATCGATAAAATTATTAATATTAATAAAAAAAATAAAAAAAATAAAAATTAAATTATAAAGATTTTATAAAAATATAAATTAAATATATTAAAAAAAATTTATTTAAAAAACTAAAAATAAAAAAAATATAATTAAAAGTTTAAAAATAATTTATTTAATTTATTTAAAATAAAAAAAAATATTATAAATATAATAAAATATAATTAAAAATATAAAAATTTTATATAAATTTTATTTAAGTCAAATAATAAATTAATATTAAAATAGTTATAAAGTAATTACGCTGGTCACGTGCGCTGTCACATGACAGCGCACGCAAGACCTCGGCAATTTTATATAACTAATCCCGATTAAATATAATTAATTTTAGATTCGGATATAATAATATTATATTATTATTTTTTAAATTTATCTTTATAATAAATTAATTATTATTTTATATAATTAATATTCTTATATTTATATAACGATTATTATATATTATTAATAAATTAATATTAATTAATTTATATATATAAATTAAAGAATTATTAATTAAAAATTAAAAAAGTATTCGATAACTTATAATAATTAATATTTTTTATATTAAAAAAAAATTAATTAATTCGACTTTTTAAAAGTATTAAATAACTTAAAGAATTAAATATTTTATTCTTTAATTTAAAAAATTATTAAAAATTTAAGAATAATTATTTTAATTAATTAAAAGCTTTTTTAACTTTATTAATTTTTATAATATTAACTTTATAATATTAAAATTTTAAAACCTTACTTTAAAATCCTTTTCACGAAACCTCTTTATAAAATCCTTTTTATAATATCTTTACTTTAATCGATTAATAATTTTTTTTTAAATAAACTTTTTTATATATATTAAAATAAAACTTATATTAATATTAAAGATACTTAAAAAAAAAAATCTTTTAATAATAATTAAAAGACTTATTAATTCTTTACGCGAGTTTATTATTTATAGATTAATATTTTTAATTAATATTTTAAATATACTTAATTTAATACTTATATTTTTTAAAATATTATAATTTAAGACTATTAATATTCTTAAAATTATTTTAATAAAATAAAAACTTTTAAAACTTAATATAATATTAATTATTAAATATTAAACTTAAGAATATATAAATAAATATTATTTATAAAGTCAAAAATAAATTTAAAAGTATATAAAAAAAACTTTATATTTTTATAAAGCTTAGTTTTTATTTTTAATTAATAAAATTCTTTAAGAATAATTTTAAAAAAACTTTATATTTTATATTATTTATAATTTTAAGTAATTAATTTTTAATATTTAAAGAGAGCTATAAGTATATTTATACTATAACGAAGTTTATATACTAAAAGATAATACTTTAATTACTTAAGTTTTTTACGAAATTATTAATAAATAAAAATAATATATTTAAATAAATAATAATATAAAAGATTATTAATAAGATTTATAAAAAAACTTTATTATATTATATTAAATTATTCTTAATTATAACTTTTATCTCTTTTTTTTTTTTAGTTTATTTAATTAAAAAATAATATTTTTTTATTAATAATATAAAAAATTATTAAAAGAATAACTTTAAAAGTATTAAAAATATTAAGAATATTAAAAACGACATTAAAAATAAACTTAATAATAATAAAAAAGACTTAAAAATTAACTAAAAAAATAATATTAAAAATACTTTTAAAATTAATAATATTCTTAATTTATTATAAAATATTTTCTTTAATCCTTGATTTATTAATATTATAATAAGAACTTTAATAATAAGAATATATTATTTTATTATTTAAAACTTTATAAATTATTTTATTCTTAAGTTTATTTAATAATATCTTTAAGATTATTCGCTTTATTAATAATGTATTATAAATTATCATTAAGGCCTAAGGCTCGGGCATTAAAGGAGAATGTTATAGAGAATCCAATGATATATAACGAGATTATATAAAGGATTAGGTCACGTGATAGAGTCTATTATATAATAGAGTCCCGGAGGATAAAGTCCCTAAATAAAAAAAAACTTTATTTTTAGGGACTTCATGAGAGTAGGACTCCATGGAATATAAAGGACTATATAGTCGGGACTTTTTCCTAGTAGATAAAAATTTTATATTTAATTTAAATAATATTTTTTATATATTTATAATTATATAATATTTCAGGATATTATTTAATAATATTTACTGGATTTATTAAGACTTTTTGTCTAAGACCCCCTAATTCCCTAATATATTAAAATTTATTTTTATTATAATGACCTATAAGTATTATATTTTAAATATCTTTATAATAATATTAAATTAAAATAAATTAATTATATTTATTAAAAAAAATAATAACGAAAAAAAGATCAAGAAAGGACGAGAGACGCCGGTCTCGGAAATAGATCTTATTCCTAAAAATCTTAAAATTAAATTATTTAATAAATTTAAAGAAAATTAATCTAAACTAAATTTATTTCTAGTCTAGTATAAATTTTATATAATTTTTAATAAATATAAGTTTAAGATAAAAATATAATAAATCTTATAAATTATTATAATATTATAAAAAAATATTTTTAATTAAATTAATTCTTTTTTAATTAATTATATAAAGTATAAGAATAAGTCAGGATAATATATTATGGCCATAAAGAATAATATTATTAAATACTTTTATATTATAAAAGAATTTAATAAGGAAATATAATAAATATTTAAAAATATTAAAAAAAAAGTTATAACTAAATAAAATCTAAAATATCTTAAATAAAAAAACTTGACGATAATCTATATAATAAGCTTCCAGTAATTAATAATAAAAATCTAGTGGAGTAAGACGATATTATAATATTAGTTTTATATTGGCCTTAAGGATAAAGTCAAGAATAAGATAATCAGGTCCAATAAATCTAATAACTTATAGAAGTTTATTATATTAATAATTAAAATTAATAATTAAATATATAAATATAGTCTTAAAAAAAAAATAATACTTATAAAAATATAAATAAAAGAAAACTTTAGATAAATATTATTTATTTATAGAGCTAAATATTATTATTTAAATAATAAAGAAAAAATAAATCTCTAAGAAAGAAATATAAAAATATTAAAAAAAAAAGTTATATTTTAAGTATAATTTATCGGGATATATAATAAGATTTTATTAAAAAAAAAATAAAGTATTATAAAAAAAAAAATAACTCTATATTACGAGTAGGAATAAGGACTATAATTTACTAGAAATATATATAATTAATTAAGTAAAAAAATATTTAAAAGTTTATAAAATATTAAGACATGATTAATAATATTGGCAATAATTATTAGATATTTTAAAAAAATAATTAAAAAAAGAATATATTTATATATAAATTAATAATGCTAGTAAGTCTAGTAGCTCGATAAAATTAGACATGAATAAAGAAGGACTATCGACGCCAGAATAACGACCAAAAATCACGTAAAATAAAATATTATTTATATAATCTAATAAATAGTCAAGAATAGGAGAAGTATAGAAAGTAATTTAAAGGAAAGTATTTTCAAGAAATAATAGTATAAGAAAGTGAATATTAATCCTATAAAATAATAAGTTAGATATTAGATAAAGAAAATTTAATAAAGTTTTTATTAAAGGACCTAACTAGGGAATATAATAAAAAATAATATTTTAGGATTATTAATAAATAAAATAAAAAAAAATTAATAATAGTTAAATATATATATTAATTTTATTTAATCTAGAATCTATATTTAAATAAAAAAAATTAAATAATAAAAAAACGTGAAAATTATTAATCCAAGAATAAGATTAAAGATTATAAATAAATATATAAAATAATTAATAATTCTTTTATAAACTATATTCTTTTAAAATAATTTATAAATTTAAAGTTAAATAAATATATAAAATATAAATAACTAAATTATTAAAAAAAATATCTTAATAATAAATTAATATATTTTAAAAATATAAAAAAATAACTAATATAAAAGAATAATAGTTTATTATAATGGTCATTATTAGAGTAATTAAATAAAGTAATAGGGTATAAGTTATAATCGACTTAGGAATCACGGAAAACTTTATATTAAGAGAAATAATATTATGGCTAAAACTAGGGACCAGGATTAAATATTATTTTTATAAATTAAAAATAATTAATAAAAAGTCTATTAATAAAAAATCCAGAATAATAGAGATAAAAATAATAAAGATTATACTTAAAATATTTGGGAAATATCTAGAATATATTATTTTTAATATTATATCTATCGGACGACACAAGATTATTCTAAAAATATCCTGGATCCGGCATTATAATCCTAATATTAACTAGAAATAAAATATATTATCGTGAAATAAATATTTTAAGAAATATTTTATTATCCAAAAAAAAAAAATAGAATTAATTTCTTTAAAAAATTTTAAAGAAATATATATTATCTCTTAAATAAAATCAGAATACTTAATAAAAAAAAATAAGATTTATTTTTAAAATAAATATTAAAAGAATATAATAAATTTATAAAATTATTTTAAGAAGAAATAAATATTAAGATCTTATTATAATATAAATAATAAAATTATAAGATATTATTAAAGAAAAAAATTTTTTTTTTTTTTTATTTATTTATTAAATATTAAAAATAAATCTTAAAACATTAAAAAAATATATCGATAAAAATCTAAAAAAAGAATTTATTTAATTATTAAATTTATTAGCGAAGAGTCTAATATTATTTATATTAAAAAAAAAAAAAAAATAAAAACTTTATATTAATTATTAAAAACTTAATATAATTATTATTAAAAATTATTATATATTATTATTTATAAATAAATTATAAAATAAACTTAATAAAGTAATAATATTTACTAAATTAGACTTATATAAAATATATAATTTTATTTATATAAAAAAGAATAAGGAGTAAAAAATAATATTTTAATATAAATATAATTATTTTAAATATTAAATTATATTCTTTGGATTTATTAATATATCGGCAATATATATAAAAATAATTAATATTATTCTCGGGAAATATTTAGATTAAATATATATTACTTACTTAAATAATATTCTAATATACTTTAAAATAATAAAATAATATATAAAAGATATAAAGAAAATATTAATAATATTATTTAAAATATAATTATTTTATAAGCCAGAGAAATATATATTTTATTAAAAAAAAAAAAAATTTTTAAAATATATTATTATCTCTAAAGAATTATTTATAAATTTATTAAAGATTAATATTATTCTAAAATAAAAGAAATTAACCAGCGTCAAAAAAATATAATTCTTTTTAAAATTTATAAACTTTTATTAGAGATTTATTAAGGAATATTTTATTATTATTATTTTATTCATGGAATTAATAAGAAAAAACAAGGACTTTAAATAAACTTATTTAGTATAAAGTATTTTTAATAAACTTAAAAAAGACTTTATATATATATTTATATTTTTAATATTTAACCCGGAAAAATAAATTATTATAGAAATAAATTTATTGGATTATATTCTTGAAATAATATTAAGTTAGTTAAATAAAAATTAAAAATAATAATTAATAATATATTACTCTTGGAAATTATTTTTAATAAAACTAAATTATAAAATTTATAACAAGGAATTATTAATGATTATAGATATCTTTTAAGAATAAAAAATATATTTAAAGGAATCTAAATATTAAATATAAGTTTATATTAATTATAAAAATTTTATTTATTTTATTATAATAAAAAAATTTAATTAATAATAAATATATTAAAAAAAATATTAATTATATATAATTTTTAAATTTTATATATTAAAGGAATAAAAAATATTAAAATAAATACTTTAAGTAAAAAACTAAAATATTTTATTAATAAAATATATAAATTAAAAATAATACTTAAAAAAAAAAATTTATTAATATTTAATATATAATAACTTATAATAATTAATTTATTTATTAATATAAATAAATAAAATAAATAAATTTAAAAATAATATATAATAAATATTATAATAAAGGAATAACTAAGGAATCCACGAGGGGACTTTAGTCTTAATCCCCATGGATTATTATTATTTTAAGAATAAGTCTATATATCCTTAAATATAAAAAAAAATCTCGTTAAATATAAATATAAATTATTAACTTATAAATACCAGGGAATATAAAAGATACTAGAGTAAGTCTCCAGAATATATTATTTTTCGGGAATTAAAAAAATTATAAAGAATATAATAAAAGAATATAATATTTATATATAAAATAAAATTATAAGATATATTTTATATAATAAATTATAAATTTATAATATATCTCTATAATCTTAAAAGTCTATTATTATAAATTTCATGATTAAATTATTATTCTTAAAAAAATCCTGGACAAAATATAAATATAATTTTATCTTGATTATTATAAATAAATTAATAAAATATATATATATAATATTATATAATAAATCTAATATAATTAAAAAATTATTATATATTTTATTTTGGACTATTATTATAAATTACAGGATCCTGAAGGAGATTATCTTAGACCAAGATAAATTATTTATATTTAAATTTTAAACTATATTAATAATCTTAATAAAAAAAAAAAAAAAATTATTATTAGTATTTCACCTATAGACAAATGGGCAAATAAAAAAAATTAATTAAATAATAAAAATATATTTATATTATTATATTAATTATTAATAAAATAATTAAATTAAATTATTATTTTTAATATAATATTTATATAATAATATAAAATTAAAAATTACGAGTATTATTCCATTCTTTATAAATTATAAATATATTCTAATAATATATAATATATCCTTAATTAATAAAATATATATATAATAAATTATTACTAAAATCAATAAGATTAAAATATTATATAAAGAATTAATTATAGATATTAAATTTATTATATAACGATTAATAATATATTATAACTAAAAGTATAATATAAAATCTAAGTTTAAAAAAAAGAATAAGATTTATTTATTTAAAAAAAATATTAAAATAAAAAAATCAAGTAATAAACTAGATTATAAAAAACTAGGACTATTTAAAATTAATAAGAAAATTAGATCTATAAATTATAAATTTAAATTATTAAAAATAATAAAAATATATTTAGTATTTTATATATTATTTCTTGAGTTAATATTTTTAATTATATTTATTATATTAATTATAAAAGTCTAATTATTGGACCTATAAAAAAAATATAAAATTAAGATTATTTTTAATTATTAATATATCCAAGAAAAAATCAAGTATTTAATTAAATAAAAAAAATATTTATAGTCAGAAAATATTTAAAAATTAAAAAAAAATCTTAATTATTTTAAAAAGTTTAAGGAATTTTATTAAAAAAATCTAGATTTATCTAGAATTTCTTGTTCTTGTAAAGGGCCTGGTCAAGAAGATCTTTTAGTTTAAAAAAAAATAATTAGGAGGATTTGGGACATGGACTCGAGGGAGGAGTAAAAAGTCGACGACGACAAGGACTAAAAAAAAAATAATAAATAAATTTATAAATAAACAAGATTAAGGACTCTAGATAATTCTTGAAATTATAATATTATTTAGATTATATATATTTTAAATAATAAAAAAAAAATTTAAGGTCTAGTTAATATAAATAAAATTATTTAATATAAAAAAAATAAATTTTATTTAAATAAATAAAAAATTTAATATATAAAATAAGAATAATATATTTCTTATATTTAATATAAGAAATAAAAAATATAGTAAAATAATTAAAAAATAAAAAAATAAAATAAAATAATAATATTTTTTATATATAATAAAATATTACTAGGACAAGAAAAGAATAATATTATAAATTATTATTAAGGTCTAAGGCTCGGGTATTAAAGAAGAATATTATAAAAAATTTAATAATATATAATAAGATTATATAAAAAATTAGATTATATAATAAAGTTTATTATATAATAGAGTCCTAAAGAATAAAGCCCCTAAATAAAAAAAGACTTTATTTCCAGAGACTTTATGGGAGTAGGGCTTTATGAAATATAAAGGATTATATAGTCGGGACTTTTTTCTAGTAAATAAAAGCTTTGTGCTTAATTTAAATAATATTTCTTATATATTTATAATTATATAATATTTCGGGATATTACTTAATAATATCCACTGGACTTATTAAGACTCCCTGTCTAAGATCCCTTAATTCCTTAATATATTAAAACTTGTTTTTATTATAATGGCCTATAAGTGTTATATAATATTAACTCCTTTTATTTTTTTTAAAATATTTAAAGTTTTATTAATTTTTTTAACTTTATTAACTTTATTAATTTTATCGACTTTATTAATAATATTAATTAAAAAGATTTAGCTTAAAATCCTTAATTAATTATATATAATTTAATCTTAAAATCTTTTATTCTTTTATAAAAATAATTTTTTTTATAAATTATTTTAAAACTAATAATTATATAAAATAATAATTACTTTATTTATAAAATTAATAATTATATATTAATAATTATTATATTTTTAAAATCAATAATTATATAAATTAATAATTATTTCACTTTTAAAATTATTAATTATATAATTAATAATTAATAAATCTCTTTTAATAAAACTTTATATCTTTATAATTTAAGAATTAATTATTAATATTTTTAAAGTTATATTAATAAAATCAATATCAATACTCTTTAAGCTTTAATTAATATTCTTAAAATTCTTTTAATAAAATCTAATATTCTTAAAGCTTTAAATTTAATTAATAATACTTTAATATTATTTTAATAAAATTAATATTTTTTAAACTATCGACATTCGAATTTTTTTAATTAATACTTTAAAAATTATTTTATTATTATAATTATAATTATTCTTTATACTTTAATTATTTTAATAATTAAAGATTTAAAAAAATTTTTTTTTTTATAAAATTAATAATTTATATAAAGGAATAAATTAATTAAAGAATAAATATATAAGAATAAAATATATAAATATAAAAAAAATAAAAAAAAATAAATTTAATATATTAAAAGATTAAATTAAATTACTTTAAGTAATTAATATATAATTAAATAAAGATATTATTTTTAAGTTATTTTTAAAATAATTTTAATATTAAAATAATTATAAAATAATTATATTAATTATATATATTATTATATAATAATATATATAAGACCTCGGCAATTTTATATAATTAGTCTCGATTAAATATAATTAGTTTTAGATTTAGATATAATAATATTATATTATTATTTCTTAAATCTATATTTATAATAAATTAATTATTACTTTATATAATTAATATTTTTATATTTATATAATAATTATTATATATTATTAATAAATTAATAATTAATAATATAAATTATATTAAAATAATAAAAAACTTTAATAATATAAATATTTTAATAAAAAAAAATTTATATAATATTTTAATAAAATTAATAAATTAATTATTAATAAAAATAAATTTAAATTAACTTTAAAATTTATTATTATATTTTATATTAAAGTTAATATTAATCTTTATTAAATTTTAATAAATATAAATTAATTATATTATTTTTTATTTTTTATTATTTTTATTATTATTATTATTATATTTTATATTTTATATTTTATATATTATTTTTTATTATTATTATTAATATATTATAATATTATTATTTAAATTATTATTAATATTTTAATGTTTAAAATTTTTTAATAAAGTTATTTTTAAATTTATAAATAATTTTATTAAAAAAAAATTATAATTAAAAGTCGAGTTTATTAAAGTAAAATATATTTATTTAATTATTATTAATATTATATAATTTATATATTAAAAAAAATATTTTTAAAAAAAAATATTAAATTAATTAAAAGATTTTAATAAAAGATTTTAATATTATAATTAATTAAAATTAAATAAAAACTTTTAAATATATAAATTATATAATATTAATAATAATTAAATAAATAATTATTTATAAAATTAATTTCGACTTTATTTATTTAAGTTTTTTTTATAAATATAAATTATTTTATTTATTTTTAATAATGTTTTTTATTTAATAATTAATAATATAAACTTTTAAAAATAAAAACTAAATAATAATTATTTTAAATTATTTTTTTATTTATTAAAATATAGTTTATATTAATAAAAAAAATATATATATAAATTATATTTATAAAAATATATAATTTTTATATATAAATTTATTAATAAATTATATTAATTAAATAAAAATAAATTTAAAGTTTTTTTTTATAAATATTTA
>Ga0302221_10002843_pt1 | contig 10634 bp, 14 predicted proteins | sample II_Palsa_E2_1_FD_193517 | JGI IMG/M metagenome (GOLD analysis project Ga0302221, IMG submission 193517) | Peat permafrost microbial communities from Stordalen Mire near Abisko, Sweden - II_Palsa_E2_1 | ecosystem: Environmental > Terrestrial > Soil > Palsa > Peat permafrost | place: Sweden...
TAGAAATAGACCCATACCAAGACCTAGATTTATTTTTTAAACTTCTAACAAGCATATTTATCTATACCCGGACCCATACTTAGACCCAGAGCTAGACCTAGACCCAGAAAAAGACTTAGACCCAGATCTAGACCAATACACAGACCCAGACCCAGAAAAAGACATAGACCTAAACCCAGACCTAGACCCAGACCAAGACTTAGACCCAGATCTAGACCAATACACAGACCAAGACCCAGATCTAGACCTAGATCCAGACCTAGACCAAGACCAAGACCCAGATTTATTTTTTAAACTTCTAACAAGCATATTTATTTTTTATTGGTTTCACTATAAGACTCAATAGCAGAAGTTCTAATATAAAGATTATTAGGAAGCTTCTGAGCATCAGCAAAACTAGAACTATTAAATGCACCTGTCTCGTATACGATAGCAGGATCAGTCAATAGGATATCATTGGTATTAACGCCTGAAAGTTTACCCGTATAGATATAGTTTAAACAAAAGATCAAAACCTGCTTATCCAATAAAGCCACTAAACCTTCACCATCAACTTCTTGTACTGTTACGATTTTTTTCATATGTATTCACTCCTAAATACACAGTAATACATAAATATTAGTATTGCAATAGATAATAATATTAGTTAATATAAAGGAGTGAATGTGAACGTTAAAGAACTACATGAAATTTTAAAACTAAGCATGCCCCAAAGTTTAGTTTTTTACGCACATACGTTGTATTAGGGTATCATGGGTTTTAAGTACTGTCAACAGTATAATTAATATTAAAAGTGTAAATAATATATACACTTTACAATTATTAAACATACGAGTAAGCTTTAACCAGTAGGTACAATATGACAGCATTTGAGATTAGAACTGAAATTAAAGAAGTTAAGCATAGGCTTAGTACAACACCCGTAGATTCAGTAGCTTTTACTGAGTTGACAATAGCGCTATTAGCGCTATACGATAGCTATGTGGCAGTTACGTCACTTGAAAGGAAAGCATAATTAAAAATATAGCGTACTCCGCGATAGTCTTAGCGGTAATTTGCAGTATTAAACTAATGCTTATGGATAAGCCTAAGAATTACAAGTGTCATTACCGTGACACTCCTGATCTCAATTTTGATGTAGTTGCTATGAACGAATATGACGCTCAAGTTCAACTTAAAGAGTTAGCACCTGATCTTAGCTACCAGGTTCAATGTGAACTAAAGTGATAATTACTATTAATAATAGCATTTCTAAGATTGAGGATATGAGCTATGAAGCTCAGAAGTCTTTAATAGAAGTGCTATCCTATTCAGTCTACGCTTATTATACGGGCGGCTGGAATAGGAAGAAGTGCCTTATTAATAAGCGAGGCGAGTTCCCCACTGGTTTATTGTCTAGAGTAGTAAAGCATCTTAAAAATAATGGCTTTAAGTTTACTATAGACGATCTGAGACGCCCACCTTTGGCTGTAAATCATTATTTTAAGCCGGTTAAGGGGATAGTACCGTATTCCGAGCAAAAATCGATTGTAGAGGCTTGTAGAGAGGCTAATAGGGGAACGGTGAGCGCTGTCACAGGTTTCGGTAAGAGTATAGCTATGATGATGTTGGTTGAAGCTATGCAACTTAAGACCCTTATCGTGGTACCAAATCTAACACTTAAGGCTCAATTGCAAGCTTCATTCAAAAGCTACTTTGGAAGCCTATCTAATATTGCAATTTGCAATATAGACTCTCCAGAGTTAAAAAGTTTCAATCATTTCGATATGTTAATAATCGACGAAGCGCACCATGTGGCAGCTTCAACCTATCGCAAGCTCAATGTCAAATATTGGAATAACATATTCTTACGTTTTTTCTTTACGGCTACTCCTTTTAGATCTAAGTCTGAAGAACAGCTATTATTTGAATCTATTGCCGGAGAGGTGATTTATGAGATCGACTATAAGAAAGCTGTAGATAAAGGCTATATAGTGCCGGTTGAGGCTTATTATATAGACCTACCAAAAACACCAAACGACTGTATTACGTATCAGGAAGCTTATAATAAGTTAATTGTTAATAATAAGTTAAGAAATTACAAAATTGCAAGTTTAATACACAACTTACAGGAGTCAGGGAACTCTACTTTATGTCTAGTTAAAGAGATAGCGCACGGTAACGCCATAAAAGCTCTCACTAGCGTTGAATTTGCAAACGGCGAATCAGAAGATAGTAGACGCCTCATATTAGAGTTCGCTTTAAACGAGCGTAAATGCCTTATAGGCACCAACGGCATGCTTGGTGAGGGAGTAGACACCAAACCAGCCGAATATATCATTATAGCCGGTTTGGGTAAATCTAAGAACGCCTTTATGCAGCAGGTGGGCAGAGGCCTTAGGAAATTTGTAAATAAGGAAAGTTGTAAAATCATATTATTTAGAGACCCAAGTAATAAATACACCTTGCGTCACTTTAAAGAGCAATGTAAGATTTTAAAGCAGGAGTACGGCGTGACGCCTATTAAGCTATGACAAACGGAGAAGTATTTTTGCAGTCAGCAGCATGGTTAATGATAGCCAGTTTCATGGCAGCAATGATGTGTCTAATCATGGAACTTGTAGAGAGTTCTCTAGTGAGAACAGAAAGAAAAGTAAAAGTACTATACCGCAAAGCTTTACACAGGCATCGTAAAAAGTGACTGCTCTTTCTCTCTTCTTGACAAGAGACCAGGCACAACAGTCCCTTTTGATTTCGACCATACTAGAAATTGTTTCGCAGCGTCATCTCGATGATGAGTATTTATACACCGCAAGAGTAGAGACTTTTCAAAATTCCCTATTCCAATGTTATAAACGAGAGATACTAGGGCCGAAAATTCGTTTTCGTTTAAGGGCACTTTAATAGCATTATTGACATATTTCTCAGTTTCACTTAAATCTTGTCTAAGAAAATCGTCTGCTTGTTCTTGAGTAATTGTCTGGCCTTCTTTAACGTCAGGTCCAGTATGCCCAAAACCGATAGTCCAGGGGTCAGCGCCCGTTCCAGGATCAGGGTACGCTGTGAGTTTGCAGCCCTCACAAGACTTAATGATTTCTAAGCCCGCGTCATTAATAACCAGCGAGGAAGGCATGTATATCGCTCAATTGAACAATAAAACCAAAGTTTTCATCGGTTGCAGAGGCTACGCCCACTAGATCTCCGCTATCATTAACAATCATGCCTCCGGAACTACCGGGGATAATTTTTGCGGTAGTAGACACTTCGTCTACGCTTAAAGCGCAATAATTAACAGGCCCAAACAGTGTATCAGCTTGTAAAACTTGATTCTTAGGCCCAAAAGATTCGCACTTAGCTTTATCGTCATCATTAGTTATAACATCAAGACGCATATTGATGTGCTCTTTACCCATCAATTCCCCTTCACTTTCATGTGTAGGGCGCGCTCCTCCGCTTGTAAACGTGCGCACATGCTGAGTATCTTTAATGCTATTGGCAATACTAAGACCTTTAAGTCCTGGCATACCTTCTAAAAGTAACAGATCGGATTTCTTATCCTCTGCAATAACTCGTCTTTGAACTTTGTTGCCATGAGAGTCTATAACAGTCATATAGCCGTTATTAGCTATATCACGGCAATGACCAGCAGTAAGGATATAATCTACGCCAGAAGGCGCTCTTACTTGCTCAGCGCTACAAAGCTCATGTTCAGATCTTAATTGTAATGCTCGATCTCTAATGTAACTTTCAGAATTAATTGAAGCAATGTGGATAACAACTAAAACTGCAAATAAACCTAAGATGAATTTTCTCATTATCTATGTCCTAAATATTGCAAAACAGCTACTACGCCTTCTACTCCACCGCTTACTGCTGCTACTAGAGCGATGAATTTAATAATGCCATAAGCCATGTCCGACTGCTTCTTGAGTGGAATAATTTGGGTTTCAAGTATAGCGGTCCGGCGAATATGGTCATCTAGACTAACGTGTTGCTTAGCTAAAGTCACGTTAATCTCGCTAACGTGCTCCATTACTTTATCGATCTTAGTTTCGATTCTAACTACGCGTTCGTCTAGTTCTGCCATATGTCACTAATTAATGGAACCTTGTTTAATGAGTAAAGTTCCTTTAAACGAATTTGGGACCGAGTCCGACGGCGTGCTAGAAGCGACGATAACTTGAATAACATCACCAGCCGCACAATTCATAGTAGTGATGAGTTGCACTAACGACTGAGCAGCACCTGGAGCCGACGTACTAGCGACAGTGTTGCTATTTTGTTTAATCGTTATAGTTATACCCGAGATAGGTACCTCAGATATGGCTAGATTTACTACGTGCATAGCAGCAGCACCGACTGTATATTGATAAGTATCTAAGTTAGAAATAACTTTAGATGAGATAAGATTGTTAATAATAGTCATTAAACCCCCAAAGCGAACATGTTAATTACAGCAGTGCTACTTCCACTGGTTGTGTGAGTCCAAACCGCTCTAATCCAGCGGTATGAAATATTAGATAGAAGCACCATTGTTTGCTGAGCCCCTGCGACCTGAGCAGTACTAGAGATAGTAGCCCAGTTAGTAACTACGAAATTCTGAGCTTGTTGACCTATAGGACAAACATCATTAGATGCTTGTATTACTAATGTACCGGCGGCAGATGTATCACCAATAACTAGATGGAAGCTGACATCAATCAATTGGTTAGAGTCGATCTGCTGACCAGTTACAGAAGCAGTATTAAGGCCAGAAGCTACTTGTACGTTTAATTCGCGCATATATTTTACCAGTAAGGAATTACGTGGGTTCCTCCGTTAATTAAGATGCTAATATAACCAGTAGGATTTCCTGAAAATCCAGCAGGCAAGTTAGTTATGGTACCAGTTCCTGTGCCCGGAGTAGCCGTAGCAGTATTAAGAGAGTGTTGAGGCGTTGTAGAAGCAGTTCCAATAACAGCGGTCCCGCTCAGTTGAATAGGCGTAGTGCTGATAATGCTCACTGCAGAAGATGTGAACTTAAGCATGCCAAATGATGTACTGCCGCTTCCATTCCAACCTTGAAGATAAGTACCTGCGCTATTAAAGAACTGCAGAGAAGCTAGACCGCTTGGATCGGCTGGATTAAAAAGAAGAGAGCCAGTGCCCGATCCGTATGCGCTCCCACTATCAGAAGTTAAAATAACTATACCGTCTTGGGTATACTTTGGAATTCTAAGCTCTAAGCTATAGAATGGATCGTAAACAGTGCTAGTGGACGCAGTGTTAATTCCAAATTTTGCACCGCCGGAAGTGTTTGTAGGAGAAAATGCTACAGTTTTGTAACCATTTTGATCGAACATTTGTAAATAGTCTGCGGTTTGAGCAGCAAAGGCATAGGTGGAGATAGTCGGCGCAGTCGCAGACCCTCCAGCAACACGAAGTACATTACTAACTGCCCCCATTAAAATTTGGGCTCCGTTGGCTTGCACGGCTATGTTTCCATTTCCGGAACTACCGGTTCCGGTTATTAATGTAATATTGCCAGAAGTACCGGCTGTGGAATCAGCGGTCAATATATAAACATTTGCTGAATTTCCAGTAGAGCTATTAGAGCTACCAAAGGCTATTACGCCCAACGGGTCAGTAGAAGACCCAATAATAGCGCCTTGAAGCGGATAAGGAGTGCCTTGAAGCGTAACAGTTTGAGGTCCAATATCAAATTCACCTATAAAGCCGCTAGAGAATGGGGTACCACTAACACCCACAGTAGGGGACCCAGAAGAGGATGGAGTTATTGTTCCGCAATTTATAATACCAAAGTTATTTGCATCCATGGTATTATTAAGTTGTAAACTAGCGCCGTTCCAATTAGCGACAGGTACGCCGGCAAAATCAAGTTGTCTTGCTTGCCAGTTAATAGAAAAACTACCTGTATTGTCTATTAAATATCTTTGCGTCCAATCAATAGATTCTACAGCACTGGAGTCATAGATCCTGGAGTCCACTACGTCAATATAAACGCCCGCAGTAGAACCATCAGGATATATCGTATTAACAAAAAGATTGTTCCACCCGAATGTAGCGCTGCCTAAATTTAAAGTCCCTGTGCTTCCTGGAGTTAAGCTCTGATTTATAGCTACAGGAGAAGTGAGGTTACTAAGAAAGGTATTAGCCCCAGTAGACGAAGAGGCTATAGTAATAGTAGAGCCGCTAGGAGTAATCGTAATTCCAGAGCCGGCCACTAGGGTAAGCGCGCCAGATAGTCCGTTTAGCGTAGTAACTCCGCCCCCACCTCCGCCGCCGCCTTCTATCGGGTAGTTAGCAAAGAAGTTCATTAAGTAACCTTGCCATTAACAACAGCTTTAAGAGTTCCAGAGCCACTTGTAAACGTGTATATAAGGCGAATAGCATAGGCCGCAGTGGCATCTACATCAATAAACCCGTTACCAGTACTTCCTGTAACAGGGATAGCTGTAGTGGGAGTGCCGTTATAATTCAAAGTCATCGTGTTCCACGTACCTGGGTTGTTAATGGTTCCATCTTCATTTAGAGAATAATCGTTTGAAACTTGAACAGAAACGGTACCGACGGGAGTGGCGCCTGACCAGGAAATGCCATAGCTGATCATGGAAAGCTTTTGAATGATCGTAGGAGCTGAGATAATGTTAGCGCCCATGGAGCTACCATTGGCTGGTTGGCCTTGAGGAGACGGGATAACGATTTGTGGGTTAAATTGTGGCCTGCTGGACATTAGGGATCTCCTACTGCGCTATATGGGGTCACCATATGCGATATAATAGCGTTTGCTAGTCCTTGGAAGGACCTCTGCGTTGTTCGGCTGCTTGAGTAGGCGTAGTATACCCGCTAGACAGTTTATTCAGCGCATTTATTGATCTTTTAGGTTTAGTGCCAGGGACGCCGCCTTGAGGCTGCTGTTGAGGCGGTAATGGCTGAGCGCCTATAATACCCGCTGGAGTCATAGTCGTATCTAGAGGCTGCCCTAAGAAAAGTGACAAACTTTGTCGCTGTTTATATGCCAAGTTAATTTTCTCTTTGGCCAGAGCTGCTCCTATTTTGGTTTGTAGTTGTTTACAAAGACCACCGTGGCATGCCTGTAGCGTAGTCACGTCTTGTGGCGTTAGTGTGCCTTTACGAATATGATCAAGAATCATAAGAGGTTGTTGAGCAATATTTAATTGACGGTTATATCCAGCAACTTGCATCGGGCTAGGAGGAATTTTTGAATCTAAAGGCAGCCCCGCAGCAGTTTGTGGCTTAATACTATTTAAATACTTAGCGGTCCCGCTAGCGGTAGCAACTAGTCCAAATTGATGATCTGGCATAGTTTCTTTTAGATCACTGGCTGCATTATTTAAAAGTTCTGGGTTATCCCTAGCCTTGTCAACATAGCCATCTAGTCTAGTACGATCAGCTTCAGATGGCATCTGACTTGGAGAAAGAACTTCTTTTTGATTCATCAGGTCATCTATTGCTTTATTGATAATTAACTCGCCTTTAGCCGCCGCCGCCGAGTAATCAAACATTGCTTTTATACTCTGGGGCAATATATTTTTGCCCGACCCTCTCATTTCTGCAATTTTATAGGATAGAAATGGTTTGATCTCTCTAATTATGGCCTCGGAAGCTCCCCCGATTAGCCCACCAAAAATATGCCCTCCGCCTATACCTAAAATAGAACCAGCTATCGCTCCTATCTTACCTTTAGCCAAAGAGACAAGCGTATCTGCAGTAGGGTTAGATTTTACCGTTGGTATCGCATTTAGCATGTTTCTAATAGAGTTTAGGCGCTCAATACCGGCGGGTCCATCAGACATTAGATTTTGAATATGAAGTGGGGTCTGTTTACCGTCGAATAAATTATTTAAAAAATCCCTAGTATTTAAAGACCCGTTTGATAATTTTGAATTATATAGCTCATTACTAATATGATAGTCCCTTACCACTCCTGCAGCCTCTGGAAATTCTTTCTGCACCATATCTACAAAATTTTTATTATTTTTAGAAGTTATGGCCTTCACTAGTGGTTCTAGTTGTCTTGATTGTTTATCCTCAATAGAGTTTAGAAAACCTCCGATTCCTCTAAAGCCATGAAGTTTTAAAGAGTCAGCCGCGTCGCCATACTTAGTCATGGCTGTTTTATACGCGTCACTGAGCGCGGCTCTTTTAGCTAATACATTTTTTGCTTTTTCTGCGTCAACTGCGGCAGCATCCGGGAATGATTTAATAGCATCGTCTAGATGTGCCATCAATTCCATAGACCTGCTAACGTCCCCTGATTGCATGGCGCTTTGTAAAGCTTCTCTAGCAGACTGAAGGCCTATATTGGTACTGCCAGCAGCTTTTTCTGTATAATACTTAGTAACTATGTCATTCTCGAATTTATCAAAAACAGGGTTAACTGCTCCGGCTAAGGAATTATAGTTCCCCATGAGGTCTTTCCTAGCCATAGAATTAAAATCGCTTGCTACGCTCGTTACATCAGATAAATTTTTAGCAGTTGAAACTGAGTTTAATATATTCTGAATTGCGCCATTTACTGGAGATCCATTTAGTTTTCCTAGCCCTCGATCAGAAATAGCTTTTGTTAAATCCCCTATAAGGCCCGCACCTGTATTCACATCCACCGTCATCTTGGGAAAATCTGCCTTTACTTCATCGTATGCTGGTTTGAAAAAACTTTGATCCTTCTTAGCGCTGCTCTTAATTTTTGAAATAACATCATCAGCAGTAGCATACATGTCGGGAGCATTTCTCATAACTTCAGGGCCAGCACCTAAAGTTTCAAAAGTACTGCCTTGAGCTTGTTGAAGCATTTTATCGACATCTGCAATTTGACGCCGTCCTCCTATAGAATCAGACTGCATTCTATTTGCTGCTGCGGCATAGGCATCTGGCTCGCCACTCATGGCGTCTCTCAAAGTCGGAGGCACTGTTATCCCAGATTTAACTTCTTCAGCCGGTAAATCTTTAATTCCTGCCCCTAGAATAGGATCAGTAACTTTAGCTCCAAACTTTTCAGCCCATAATTTAGGAACTACTCCAATTCCTCCTATAGCCGCTCCAAATATGCCGCCATATAAAGATCCGGTTCCCATGGCAGCAGTAACATTTCCTATGATATGCTCCGGGTCAGTTAAAAGACTCTTAGAAACTTCATTACTTCCATTAATTATGGCGCCTTCACCGGCAACTTGTAAGGCTTTAGCGCCTATAGAAGTCATCGTGCCGGCGCCTTCGGCTACTTTACCGGCTTCAGTTAAACCAAATAAATCAGAAGTAAACTTGCCGGCGGCAGTAATAGCTTTAGGGGCATTAACCGCCTCTGGAAGACCGTCCTCCATAATAAACGGGGCTACACTACCGGCTACATCAGACCAGGGATTAGTTCTTTGTCTACCTAAAATATCTTGCGCGTTTCCAAATCCAGGAACTGTACCAAAGGTAGCAGTACGAACTCCGCCTTCGATTGCGGTTTGAGCCATTTGACCAGGAGTACCGTAGGTTTGTTCATCCTGATATTTTTGTAGATCGTCAGGAGAAGCAAGTCTCATTCCATTAGCAGGACTAAGAGCACTCGGTAGATCAGAATTAGCTACCGATACCAACTCTCCCTGTGGGGTCATTACATTAGTAGTATCGTTACTCGTATCGTCCGTTGGAGCGGGCGCAGTGCTTCCTGTAGGATCAATAGGCTCTGCTTCTTGATCCGTATCCGGATTTTGTTGTGGACTATCGACCATTATTTTTTTTACCTTTTGCAGGAATATTTGGAGCGCCCGTTTTTATTGCAGGAATATTTGGAGCGCCCGTTTTTACTGCAGCCGAAGTAGTAGGGCTAGGATAAGTGTTAGGGTCATTAAAATCAATTCCATACCTCGCTTTAAGCGTTGGATGCTGGATTTGATTGGTCATCATATTATAAAGAGCAGGTCTATTATATTTATCCGTGCCCGTTACGCCTGTATACCAATTGGGAAAGGCGGAATTTAAAGCATCCCAATTTATTTTGTTGGTTCTACCTAAATTGACATGGTTTAATTGAGCAAGTGCAGGCTGTAGAGCGGCGTCTCTATTAAGTTTATACGTGAGAGGATTTTTAGGAATCGCAGCCACAGTATTATAGGCATCCATAGCAACATTTCTAAGAGCTACTTCTTTTAGTCCTTGTTGATACTCCTCCTGATCTTTTTGTTTTTGTTCAGGGTTAGTATATGGAGAAAGCTGAATTCTTTGAACCGGGTCTTGTATATTTGGCATTGAATGAAACCATGCTTTTTCAATAGCCAAATTAGTAGCCATATTGTTTGTGCTTTGAGCATGCATCATTCCAAGCATCTGTAAATTTTCCTGGGCTTGTTGATTTTCAGGAAATTGCGCGGCTTTTTTTACAGCCGCGTCTAAAAATGCATCCATGTGGTTAATTTTAGTTTGTTGAACAGCCCATTGCATGTTTTTTGACTCTTCCAAATTCTGTGATAGAAGATTTGACTTAAACTGCATGTTTTGTTGTTGCTGTTTAATGTTATTATCAATAACACTATTAAGCATATCTAGTCCAACATTTGACTTACCAGTCAGTCCTGCGCCTGCGCCGCCTAAGATAACACTCGCGATTGTTAAAAACTTGCCGCCTATATTTCTATCATTAAATA
>Ga0302221_10002846_pt1 | contig 10629 bp, 6 predicted proteins | sample II_Palsa_E2_1_FD_193517 | JGI IMG/M metagenome (GOLD analysis project Ga0302221, IMG submission 193517) | Peat permafrost microbial communities from Stordalen Mire near Abisko, Sweden - II_Palsa_E2_1 | ecosystem: Environmental > Terrestrial > Soil > Palsa > Peat permafrost | place: Sweden...
ATTAAAAAATAATAATATTAAATTTAAATAATTTTTTTATTTTAAAAAAAACTTTATAAATTAAAAAATAATAATATTAAATTTAAATAATTTTTTTATTTTAAAAAAAACTTTATAAATTAAAAAATAATAATATTAAATTTAAATAATTTTTTTATTTTAAAAAAAACTTTATAAATTAAAAAATAATAATATTAAATTTAAATAATTTTTTTATTTTAAAAAAAACTTTATAAATTAAAAAAATAATAATATTAAATTTAAATAATTTTTTTAATTTATTTAATATAATAGTGAAATTATTACAATAGTTAAAAAAGTATAAAGTTTAGTAAAATCTAATTATATTAAGAATACTAAGCTGGAGGAGAGAAGAGAAGAAGCTGAAAGAGAGGATAGTTAAGGAGAAGACGACGAAACAGCCACTGCGCCATGCCAGTTAGTGAAACCAGACCCAAAATTGGTCATGTGACCGACATCCCCAGCCAGCGCCGTCACACCTAGAAAAAGTCGAAAAACCCTGCCGATTGCAGGTCTTCCATTACGCCCTTCGCCTCATCCTTTGCCGCTTCTTCTATTACCTCATTGGGTCCCTTACTCGGCCAGTTTACTGTTTCTTGAATTGCCTGATCGGGTTCCTGACTCACTTCAATAAAGTCCCCATTTAGCCGTAACAAACACACACCACCGAGCGTCATTAATAAGCAAATGGCTAGCCAACTTAACACCCTTCCAAACGCGACGCTGGCCTGGATTCTCGGCTCCACGGCTATGGCGTTGTATACTAAACTCTCCATGTCGAAAGAGGCTTTGTACATTGCCCATGCGGCAAGGTAGCACTGACGGACCAGGGCTTCAAAGTAGATGTCGATGTTGTCCCATGTAGGGAGCTGAGAGCTGTTCGTAGTAGCGACCATAGTCATGAGGTCCGGCAGGAGCCAGAGCGACTCCTGGACCCAGGCGCTGGGCTCAAACACGACCTGATCAAGGGGTGTCTGGTCTTCGACAACGCGGGAGGAAAGATAAGTGCTGACCCGACTAGTGGTTACACCAGCGGTGAAGCTGATATTGCCCACGATGTAGCAGTTTGCGTCGGTATCGTCTATATCGAAGAGCCATTGTTTGATGCTACTAGCATTCCCGAATATAGTTGGGGCGAGGTTTTTGCAAGCTGGTAATCTTCCTCCTGTCTGGCGGGCAATCTGGAGGCCGGCATACATGCTTCGAGAAAAAAGAGTAGCATTCGGGAGAACATTTGCTGCTTGGCGGGAGTCCCAAAGATTGTTTGGATCGAATACATAGCCTTTGCCACCGAAGTCAAAGTAGTAGTATGGGTTGTCCCCCACAATGGTAAGGGGTGACGGGTCTAGGACAAGACTGGTCATATTGGGGGACGCGGGCGACGTTGCCCAGGAAATACTGTGGATGTCGATGCAAGGGATTGTAGCATTTGCTACTGTCGAGCCTGCAGGTAGGCCGTCGTCGTTAACAACATGGCGGCATCCATTGCCAGTTATAGAGGTCCCATTCGTAGAAACAGTCGTGGTACTCGACCAAGCTAAGGCAGCAAATCCTGCAGCCCGCCTCAAAAACTCTTTTCTAGTAACATCCTGCCCCAAATACCAGCCCCATTCACTAAAGTCTGCAGAAGGGCCAGTAAAGTTGACTTGGACGGCTTTCCCGGCTAGAACAGAAGATGGGTTCCAGTCCACTGCACCAGACAGGATAGGGGATATGAACGACTGGAGGAATATGAATGGCAGGGCCGCAGCCATTATCCAGCTCTGATGTCCTTTGGGCAACTCAAATCGGTGCCTGATCCATGGTGGTAATTTATATCTCGTCATAAATGAAAGCCGTCGGATATCAATAACGGGCTTGACCGAGTACGTTAAGACAAAGGCGCATTTCCAAACTGCAAACGCTGCCCAGCAGGAAACAAAGAACTTGATAATAACCAGAGCTACTGAAACAAGTGTTGTGATGTCGCTTACGCGCAACAAGAGCTTGCCGTCGCTGTATCGAGGAGTCGACGTGTCAATAGCTTCATATCCGTTTATTACGAAAAGGAGCACAAGAGACAGCGCAATGCAGCAAATTGTGTGTGCACATAACAGGAACCAGGCTCGTGATTGACTTTTGGGTGGCGGCATCTTCTGAGCAGTGTCGCTTTGTCGTAACAATTGCCAAATTCGCAGGACAAAGACAGATTCCTGAGTAGTTTTCCACAATTGGGAAAAAAGATATCTTTCTCTGGCTTGTTGAGTTCAGCTGAGCGCATGCCATGCGTTGTCAGTGCATAATTATTGGTGGCTTGCATTTTGCATTTTGCATCGCCGATTAGCCATTGATTCGTAAAATGAACTATGGGAGGGAATCACCAGCCAACCGCCCAATTCACTCAGCTGCCCAAAAAGAATTTCCGCGAAAACGCCATACCCACAACCCAAAATGAAGAAAATAAGTCAATATTTGTGATTTCCGACCTCACTTTAGTTATTCAACAAACTCTTAGAATTTCCTAAGTACTTTGAAAAATCTCCAAAATTTTGCTTCGGTGGTGAGTGATTTGGCGGTTGGCTCTGATCCCTTCTATGGTGTCCAGGCGCCCATCCTGATTCTAGCGAGAACGCCGGGGCTGCCGTATTGGGACGGATAGGTGGTGGCAGCGCAACGGATCGTCTTAGAAAAGCTATGGTACACAGCGTAGCACCGCGAAGGGAATATCAGCGCAATGTTATTATGGATACCAGGGGTGGGTCTGCGTTGGATGCAGAGTTGTAGAGGAAGAAGTCTCGAGGTGGAGGTCCTGATGGTCTACCGTATTTCGGTACTAATTAACCTTACGAGCCCACCACCGTAGGTCTGTGCGTTCAGGGCATTTTCCATCGCAATTATATATTTCAACAGCATTTAATTAGGAGTAGACCAGCCATGACGCTCCATAAGTACATGAACCCAATGCTCTTGCTTAAGAATTAAAGAATTTATCCATTCCTGTGGAATTGCATTCCATTCCTCAGTTACAGCGGCCTATATCTCCACCTCGTTAGTGGGCTGGTGTTTTCGTCTGTACAACGCCTACTTGATCCTCCTCTAACACTTCTTAATTAGGTTCATGTCAGGACTCGTTAAGGGGTAAGGCATTAATATAATACCATGTTCCGTTCGCTAGCGAGCACAGCAGTTATAAATTGACTTATAGCCGTAAGCTGAATTACCGTCTTCCATAAATAAGGGCTTGACGGAAGGCTGAAGTAAGTGAGTGACGACCGCAAAGGCCTCAAGAATTGGCTAAAGGTACGAGGCAAGAAGCTGGGTAAAGTAGTCTCGTTATTTAAAGGCCTACTTCTTGCCAGATCTATGAATAAAGATCAAGGGACTCTTGTATCCATATCTAATTACTCTTCACGCATTGACAGGAGTTGTACCTCCGCGGTGAAGCTGGTGTTGTATACAAGTAGGGTAGGTTCTCTCCCCTCTCTTTCTTGTAGTCTTCTCCTTTGCTGTCCTTCCTCTAATTAAAAAGATAACCTCGTCAGACCACAAGACTTTAAGCCATTCCTTATGCTAGAATATATATACAATCGCCCAGATAAATCGACCGATAACTTGGGCCGCGGTAAGGAAGGGTTTCTGGCAAGCAGTACAGCGATAATAACCTCGTTGGTGGAGACGATTGCGCAAAGTCGAAGCTGCACAAAGGAGCTCAAGTTCCTTAATAAGAGTATCGTAACACATGATTCGGTTATCCCACTTCTCAGAACAATACTCGATAATCTCGTCCATCTTTAAGTCAGTTAGTTTTTGTTTGGGGCCCACCCGGCCCGGTCGAAAGCGTTCTGGCGTTGCGTAGCTCAAAACACGACGAATTATTGATTCATTAAGCTTATAACGCGTTGCAAGCTGGCATACAGGGAGCTTAGCAACCCAGTGCAATTGGCGTATCGTTTCCTTGTATTTTGTAGGAATTTCCTGCCCTGGAAGGTGCTCAAAATTAAGGGAAGGGGTGGTAGCCATTTGTGAGGATAATTTTTAAAATTGGTGGTGGGCGGGCCTTAGATGTGGCCTGAACGCACAGACCTACGGTGGTGGGCTCGTTAGTCAGAGATTATTAGGGGTCATGGAGGGTTCGAGGATCTGCCGGGGGTTGTACTTTCCTCTCGTCGGGATCGATGCACTTTGCTTATATGCCGTTCAATATCGAAGGAAATACCGCGGGAACTTGAAGTATTGGTATCCATTTTCGATGGGCTTCGTTTGGTACTTGCGCACAAATTTCATTTTTGCCGGCCTCCTCCGAATCAGCAGTGCAGGTTACTAGAGGGCGAGAGATGCCATGTGAGTGACTATGAGAATAATTTGGCGAGTAGGGATAGTCTGGGATTGGCAAGACCTCACACTCTACCTTGAGTTAATCAGAGTGGCAGTTCAGCCTTTCAAAACCTGCTTCATCATAACCTGCCTGCAGCTCAGGCAGCGATTTCATTGATTTTGTTGATTTCGACAGAGCAGGTAATATAAAAGTCCGTGAAATGCAAACATGATTTCAAGAATGGGAGTGCAATAAATGCCACATTATCAAAATTGATAGATTTGTTACTGATACCCTAAAGATAACTTAATGCCATCCAAGAATCAGCCTATAGCTAACAACAAATTTTAAAAGATCTCCACGTCACAAAGGGAGATGGTTATGTTTGCCATTTTGCTAAATTTATGGCCGTCCAATCAGATAGATCTCTAAAGGCAATGCATCCAGGCTCTGTCGACGCCGTGGGTGAAACAAGCAAGATATGTTTGGAGGTCGTTCTGAACCTCCGAACAAAAGCTTGGAAGATCCAGAGCTGACGTCGATATAAGCGTGATGCCCCTTTCACAGATTGTTGACCCATTCCAGGATTAGCGGGATACACCACCCGCTCCCTTCTCTTGGTTCACCCGATACCGTGAACGCCTTGGACTCCATCAGTGATTTGTCGGTGCCCACAAACACAGAGAGCGTTCCATCCTTATATGGCTCATCTAAAACGTCGGGAAACCTCAAAGAGGAGAGCCAGAACTTGCTGGACTTAAAAGCTGAGTATTTAGGTTTTCGTGGTTCTAGGCGGGTAGTGTAAGAACGGTAAGTGTCACCATTGTTCGGTTGCACTTCAACTGTTCTCAAGCCCGAACTGAGGCCATCTTTGTCACTCCCCGACCATTGTATGTCCTCAGTGTCGTATACAGGTTCCTGTAATGGGGAGACTGTCGCTCCTGTGATTTCAGACGGCTTTCCATTAGCGTCACAAGTGACTGAAACACGCACTGCAAATTCTATACTCTTGGATGGGATACCCACCCTTATCGCCTCTTGAAGACCAATCTGTTGCTCCAGGCCGCCATGAAAGTATCGGGCACCCAGATAGGTTTGCGAAACCGTCGCATTGCTAGGGCATGAGAGATTCAGGTCCTCTTTGAACCAATGTTTCTGATCGAGTCTCATTTGCCACCATTCTTGCTTCAATTCATCAGGTTCTGAGTACCTTCGATCATGTACAAGAACAATAAACGTCGCAGTGCCAGGTGGAGGATTCCTCATGTAGCAATAAGGTTCGTAGAAAGAATGATTTTCGCATTGTGGTGCGTTCTCGATCGTAATTTCTTTGAAGAGAAAACTTTCATCTTTGGTTGGCGCTCTCGATGCTTCTCGCCATGGCAAGATAAGTTTGTTGGAGGCGTATAGTACCCTCCCAAATTTGTTTGAATTTCCACGACGTAGCAATGGAATCCATATACTCTCTTCCTGCGCTGTCCATTCCATGGAGTTTGATTCCCGGCAACCAAGTAGGGCGAAGAATAAACCAGCCTTTAGAGTTCCTAGAAGATAGACGTTCGTAGATAACCCTTCGCTAGTCCAACTGATTTTCGGTGAGCCTATCCTTTCCACAGTACCACTCTTGGCAAAAGCGGCCGTGGAGGGTGCCAGGGCTGGGAGGAAAAAAGTCTTCTGCGGATCAAGATTCTGAGGCGTTTCCCACCACGCAAGAATGCTCTGGTCAGCGAGTCCTTGTTCAATGATCTCTTTTTGCAGCCGTTGGAAAGCTTTTGCACCTTCCCCATACAACAGAGGCATTTGAACATCAAAAATACCCAGCAAGCAATATGCCTCATCTTCAAGAACGGTAGTAACCCGCGCTGAAGCCCATGACATTCTGACGGCAATTGAATAGCTCTTCAGAGGTTTAGGATCGTCCATAAGAGCTTTGCAGTCTATATGAGCCGCGCGTGATATTGACTCCGCTAGCCGCCCCCTGTCTGCAATATAAGTCCACTCTTGGGAATAGAAGTGGACTTTACAAGGCGCCAAAAGTTCTTGAAGGGTCCATCCTCGAGTAAACCATTTGCTGCGGAGAAAAGCCGAAGCGCCTGCCCCATTAACATCTTTCAAGTCTTGAGAAAGATCCAGGCCATAACATTGTAACTCGTCTAAATCCGACGGAAAGAGCTGGGGCACGTCGCTTAAATAAGCATAGCAGATTTGAGAGTCGCGATACCAGGAAAACATCGAGTTGATCGCCTCTGACAGCTCAGCCGAGCTCGTTTTGTCGATGCAGTTGGTGTCGCACCACAGATATTCGAGATTGTCACGCTCGGCTTGTTCACATGCGTGGATTATCTTGAGGAATCCTTTCTTGTCCTTGATTTCGTCGCGACTATGTTGCCAATCATAAAACGAGACCTCTTGATCTTCCCACCTATGCGAGAGAATGGCATAGCGTGGGATGTCGCGGCCACAGTGCTGCTCTAGATCTCGTGTTTTGACATTGATGAGACGCATCCTGTAGTAGTGGCTATGTCGAGAGAGGCAACCTTTTCGAAAGTTGGGATGGTGATGATGAAAGGAGAATGCGCCAAACGCCAGCAGATGCGGAGTCCTCCGTTTTATGACCTTGGGGAAGCGGGGGTTGCTGCGCCACGTAGAGAGGGGCTGCCGATCCAAACACAAGCAAATCAAACCCCCCGCCAAGACGGGCCGAAAACAAGAGGTGGCTGCTCGCCGGGCCTCACGTGCGTCGGCAGGCAGCCAATAATTTTCCCCGAGCCTGCATGCAAGGTTAGGACACGTGGATCAGGTTAGTTTGAATTTCTGAACCGAGATCGAGGATCGTGAATCGAGGATCTAGGAAATGCAAGGCAACGCAGACGTTCCCTTAGGACGAGTAACAAAAAGCTGAGCTGAGTGGAACATGTAGCCCTGCATACTAAAATTGCGCCAAGATTTAGGCAGCAGCTGTTTCGAATCTGCGCACTCGATTCCGTGTTCTCGATTGGTGAACTGTGCCAAAAAGCAGCAATCAAATTATACAGAAAGGTGTATATAGAAGAATAACGCGCATCTCATACATACGACCACAGACTGAGGAGAATTGGGCTATCTCAGTAGTCTAAAGTGATTCTAGCATCAGATGTTTAAACTATCAAGGGCAACCCAAAAATGAGATCCTAGTTTTCCGACTTTTCTTCCTTTCGAGACAAATCCGAGATCCAAGAATCAGTATCCTGGTCAACTCCCTCCAGACACATTTTCAATTCCTCGTCCATGGAAGCCCATAAATTCGATGGCCAGATGTAAAGAGCCTTAATCGACGTAGTTCGAGGTGACCGTCGCACGGTGTATGGAAATAAGTCACATAGTATCCATAGTAAATAGTTCATTAAGTCTGTAATTAAAAGGATCAATGCCTGCTATATCCTACAGAACAGACAATGACAGTGGTTGGGTATTTGCTACTCCAGCATACTCACTCGCTCCCTAGATAGCAAGAATACCGGAGCCGGATTCGATGCCAGATTATAAAGTTAGTGATGTCCACTTCCATTTTTGGCACTGGGCAGGAGCTACTTCAATAAGTACTTGATAGTGTATCTGAATCTTGGGAAAGTTGATGTTGAGAATTGAATCATCATTGACGTACACATAGCAAAACATTTAACGCATGCTTAAACTCCCGACTTCGATCAAATCTAAAATAACCCAACCCGTTTCAACTTTTATGCCATACTATGCACTTCCATCGTCCACCATGCAGAACTTACTTCGACTTTGAAAGATCCAAAGTTAGTTGGCTATTGAAACCAAAGGTATACCGGTTTTCTCTTGAGCCGAATCTGAACGGTAGGTCCGACGAGACAACTTCGTGTATCTCATCAACGCGTGAAAGGTCATGACCGCCGTCGTAGTCTCCGGTAGCCTGATACTTCCGAAGAAGCTCTGCAATATCATCGTGTCCCTTTGCAATGGCCAAGTCAATTGGACTTTCGCCTTTATGGTTGGCTACGATAGGTGTCCCTGCCTCGACAAGCATTTCTATAATAGAAAGAGCTTTCGAGTCCACTCCATAATGAAGAGCATTGTCTCCACGATCGTCTCGCAATTTTGCATTAGCCCCTTTTGAAAGAAGGAGTTTAACACAGTCATCAGATCCATGAAAGGCGGCGAGATGTAGTGCAGTGCCTCCGCCTCCATCTCGACAATCAATTGGCAAATTTGATGCTCCCAGAACATATTCGAGAATGTCTTTCCGGTCGTACAAAGCAGCGACATGCATACAATTCAACCTGTCTCTGAAGAATTGTTGGCCTGATACATTGAACTCTTTATGTCCTGTTTGCTTCGATAGGGATGACCCTTTCTCCAGTAAAGTTTCGACAAGGCTGAGATCGCCTTTGATAATCGCAAAGTGAATTGTCAGCCATCCAGATAACATCCAATGAACTTTATCCATTTGCTCTAGATCGTTGATAGAAGGAATGATTTGCATCGCTAATTCGGGAATAGTGTCTGTAAACCTGTAATAGAAAAAATCTCCCTCGTCGTTCTTCTGAAAAGGGTCTACTCCAAGATTGATGAGATCCAAAGCGGTATCTTTCTTCTTCGACGCTAGCCGAGGAGAGCGTAGAAGACACATCAAGTAATTATTCTGTTTGCCGTCAACCCTGTTTGGGTCGCCTTCGATCATCAAATCAAGTAGTTCTTTCGTTACTGGCTGTCGACCAGAAAGGAGAACATGCAGTGGCAAGGATCCGTCATTTCTTGCAGCAGACCTTGAGACCCCTTTTTTGATGATATCGCCAATAATGTATCGAAATTCGGCATGATTTTCCGCCATTGCATGGAGAATAGTTGATTGATCGTTTCCCCGGACGAAAACATCGGGATTCGAGCGTAGAACAACCCTCATCATCTCAGCAGATCCTTCCCTTGCTACGAAAAGAAGAAATGGTTCTTCTTCAATAGCGAGCTCTCTTATATCAATGTGCTTGAGGAGCTCCCCAATGAATTCCAAGTTCTTATTGACGACTGCCAATTGGGCCGGCTTGAATCCATCTAGATTAGAGACATGCATCCCGGAAAGGCCCCCTTTCTCATCTTCAAGTAATGGTTTCAGAATATTACCTGAAATATTACTTGCCGCGAGGTGGTATGCGGTACACCGCGAGGTATCAATGAGGTGTGGATCCGATCCTTTTTCTAGTAGAAGCTCGACGGTTTTTGAGCGACCGCTGAATGCAGCAAAGTGAAGAACAGTCCAATCTTGATCGTTTTTCGCATCAAGAGAAATCCCAGCATCCAAGAGTATCTCTACACACTGTTTAGCTCCAATATTGGGTGATCCTGCCGCAAGATGAAGTGCAGTGCTACCGTCATTTGTGGAGATATGAATACTTGCTCCTGCATCCATGAGGACTTGGATACATTCGACTGAGCCAGCGCTAGCTGCGTGATGAAGGGCATTCTTTCCATCGTGATGATATTCTTCATCATCTTCATCGGCATCGCTATCGTCCCAAAAGTCATCCTTCTCGTTGATCCGAATATCTCCTCTTTCTTTCAAGAGCGTTTCCAAGACATCGGCTTGATCATTTTGGGCAGCTGTCCAAACTTCGTCCATGGCTTCATAATCAATGTCTATATCGTCTTCAAGCTCCTTGACATAATCATCAAATAAGGAACGAAATTCCGGGACAACATGAGTCCTTTTCATTCTGCGTAAGATTCGCACCACTCTCTCTCGTAATTCAACTGCATCTTCTCTCCCCAAATCATTGATGAGATCCTTCCACCGGGTTGCGACAGCTTCATCAAAGAATTCAGTTGGAAGAGGTTCCGTTTCCAATACTTGAATATCTCCTGAGAACAGTAGAACTTCGCGCAAGGAAGGGCTATATCTCTTGCCGCCAAAGTCACATTCGTATATGTGCTCCGTCCGTGCTCCTTCTTGAACAAGTATATTGATGCAAATGTTTCCTCCATCTCGGGTCCTGAGGTTCAATGAATCGAGCATGTCGATAGCCAAGTATGGCGGTACTACCATGAAGTCCTCACATTTGGCCCAAGAAGACATGGCAGCCGATAAAGGTGTTCCGAGAGCTGCAGCAAAATCAATGTCTTGCCCAGAGGAAACAAGCCATTCTAGCAGTTGATGAATACCAAAATATGCCGCCCAGTGAAGAAGGGAGTCTCCCAAACAAGTGATTCTCTCCATCACGTCATTTCCATTATCATGACGGAGAAGAAAATGATTACGCCAAAGCTTGAAATTGGTTGACATCGGAGGCTTGAAAAGTTGCTTTGCCAGTATAAGA
>Ga0302221_10002847_pt1 | contig 10628 bp, 4 predicted proteins | sample II_Palsa_E2_1_FD_193517 | JGI IMG/M metagenome (GOLD analysis project Ga0302221, IMG submission 193517) | Peat permafrost microbial communities from Stordalen Mire near Abisko, Sweden - II_Palsa_E2_1 | ecosystem: Environmental > Terrestrial > Soil > Palsa > Peat permafrost | place: Sweden...
TTATTTTTTTTATTTTTTTTAAAAAATTATTTATTTTATTTATAATATAAATATTATTTAAATTAAGAAAAATATTATTATTTTATAAAAAAATTTTTAAAAGTTTTAAATTTAATTATATATATATTTATAATTTATAATTTTATAAATTTTATATTTTTATTTTATTAATTTTTTTAATATTTTATATATATATATAAATTTAAAATTATTAATAAAATATATAAAATAAAATAAAAAATAAAAAATATATTTATTAAAATATTATATTATAAACTCGTTAATACTTATATTAAAAAAAAAGTAATAATATTAAGAAAAGACTTAAATTAATAAAGCAAGAGATTTAAGCTTATATTATTATATTTTATTAGAAAGTAAATAATACCTTGCTCTTTTATTACTTTTAAGACAAGATATATAATAATAATGCTTGATTTACTTAAACCGGGAGAGCGATATATAAGCTGAAATCGTGTGTAAAAGACTTTTATTAAAGTCCGTATTCTAGTATATCTTAGTCTACAGTGCGTCGTGTACGCTTATATAAATAATCGATCTAATAAATATATAAAACTCCTTTACAAGTAGATTTGTCCACTCCCGCGCCCTTTCCTGTGCCACACGGAACTGTTGTAAGCTTGTATATCGATTAGTATTCGTAATAATAGTTTGGAAGAGATCGGGAGTAAAGAACAAGCTGAAATAGTCGAAAGGGTGTGCGTTACGGGGAAAGGAAAGAGGTAAAAGTACTTGTGCAGGTTGCTCAGGCTCGCATTTGAAAGGCTCGTAGGAAACATCTGTAATTGGTCCAAGTCGACGGAGTATATCCTCAAGGGATAGATCTTTTTGCCTCTTAGGCTGCGTAGATGAGCTAGAAGAACCGTCCATTAGGGGGCGCGTAACTAGAAGGAATAATTGGTGCGCGCCTGGACGCGCATCACGAAAATGATGTACCTTACTAATAAATTTGTATGCGGGGGTACATAATTTTATGTTGTAGTGTCTGTGCAAGCCACCATGCGACGCTAGCAATGTCTCAGCGGACGAAGGGATATGGCACGAAGACCCGGGGGTTGCTGGTGGGGCAGTGCAATTGAAAACTTTGACGCGCGTTTTGCGGCCGTTCTCTCCTGTGTTCCAGTCCCCTGCCTACAGCGGCTTGAGTGGCTGACTGTACCTCAGTGCATACATCCTCTCACCAGGGTAAGCGCAGCCACAACAGGTCATTTAGCGGGAGAGTGACAGGGGTTAGCACTATTCTTCCAATGAAACCTCAAATTTTCCTGTCCGTTTCCCGAAATGGGCGAGACGGGCGTTCGATAACGCAAGGTGTCGGGTGTAACTTACCTCACGAGGTTTGAGTCAAAAGGGAGGAGCCGCCCTCTTTACGAGCCACAACTTGCGGTCATCTCCTTCGTCAACAGCTTCAAACCATCGTAATCACAATCAAGGAAAGTTGTCACGAGACAATATTGCAGCAATTGTAATGCGACGCTAAAGTTCTGCATTCCAGCAAATATGTTAACAACGTCCACTCCAACCACTTTGACAACATTCCTCACAACTCCTCCAGCAAAGCTCGCTGAAAGGGATAATGTTTTACTGGGATACTACATAGTTGGAACAGCCAGTACGCAAAACGCACCAAGAACTCTGCGAGAAGGCCCTACCGTTAGGCTGACACCGGTTTACCTATCTAGCATCGACACAGGATTGCGGTCCGGGAGAGCTGTATACAACTTCTAACACATGGGCGGGCTGTTACGCATCCACTTACTTAGCCGAGCAACCCCCGCTTTGGACTGAGTGCACGTATATATTAGACCCAACGGGAACTTTCGTTCCGGGCTTCGCAACATGGTATGTCTAAATCAGTAACACCCGAGCCCACGTTCCGGTCCATTAGCGGGTTGATAAGAGTCATACAGTACCTCGGAAGGCTGCTTTACGCAGACGGTGTATCAAACATATCCCGATAATGTCGATCCGATGACGAATTTCTTCTGTGCGGTGCCTGCCTGGCCAGCTACGACGGTATATCGAAACCTACCTCTCGGAGCTTCCGGCACAACTTCTGGTACTGAGATCTTCTGTGCTAATTCTTCCACGTCTAATAAAATGCTTAGCTTCATCAACAAGTTCACCCTCTATATCATCACCCCTATCCTCCCCATCCCCATTCACAACTCCTTCCTCGCCCTCCTCTACAAGCAGCAAAGCCTGGATCGCAGGACCTGTCCTCGGCAGCCTGGCTCTCATAGCCGTCATCGGCTTCGGACTCTGGTATATCCGTAATCAACGACGACATAGAAAAGAATCATCCCCGGCACCTCAAAATCCCGATCAGCAATTTCTCCCGGAAACAAAAGCTGAGTTACCGAATGAGGACGTGAAGCGTGAAGGTAGAGTTGGTGGAGAGTCCGCTATTCCTCCCACCCTGGCGACACAACCCCAAGCCCAGAATGAGAATTTGTATTATGAGATGGATCCTAGCCAGACGCAGGGAGTTGAGTTGCCGAGCAATCGACCTGTAGAGGCTGGGAGAGCCGAGCTTCCAAGCTAGCATCCCAGCTATGTAAATGTATATAGCGGAACGAGCAAGGTGGTTTGTGATATAAAGAGAGCCTGCATGTAGATCTGAGTTGATGTAATATATGAGGCTTGGAAGTAGGATATGACGATTCCTGTTACCATTGATAATCAGCTCACTCTCCCCCCAGGATTTTAGTAGCACTACATGATCTGTTAACGTTACACACAAAGACAATCCTTATTCAAAAGAGCTAATTCTTGGCGCCTCTGCTTTTCTCTTCGGCTTCATACTCTTTGTTCTTCTGGACATCTATTTAGGGACTTAGATCATTCCTCTCAAGCTCTTCGTGACTGGAGTCGTTCCGGGGGGAATAGTCAGATTATAGGATACCTCGGTCAAGTACAGCACCCTCGACCATCAAGTTCGAAATGAAAGATGGGCGGATGAAATATTTAAACCATATTATCACACCTCATGCGAAAGAGATAAAGCTAAGTTCACTCTTGAGGGATTCACCGTGGAGGATATCAGGGACAAGAAAACTGTTTGATCTGGCTACGGACAAGACAGAGAAGTCGCCAACACTAAAGACACTTGTGAGGGCATTGCAAACCGAGCAGGGGTTTTGAAATAGTATTAATATGATGACTATGTCGAAGAGTCCGATTTTCGACATTATTTGGTATTCTTGTAGATTTGAAAGTGAAGAAGAGGCCAGTGAGACTTGGATAGCCAGCAAAGTTTAACACTTTCATTACTTCAAATCGGAGGGCTATTAATCATATCTTTGGACTGCTTCGACCTTCGGGACGGGTCTTTTGATCTGAAATTGAAGATTTCAAGCCTGGGGCTGCTAGGGGTGGTCAGAATTCGTAACGCAATGCTATCGCTCAATGTCTATAATCAGAGGAACACTTAGTGCTTGGCCTGTGCAATCTCGTCCCTTCAAACTACGACAAAACTCTTCCCGGCACTTCGTTTAGCCTCTTTCTTACCTCTGCTATTTAAACCCGAAGCTATGTATGTCTTGCAACAAATTAAAGTTCTCACTGTTGGAGTTGGCTCTAGAATAGAGCTTCTTACCTCCTGACATAAATTACTCCTCGGGGCAGATAGACGGCAAGTCTAGACATTCGCCATCACGTCAGATTTTGAATTAATCTCTGAAAAAGATTGCCGAAGCCCTCTAGGGTTCAATCATGTCATGGGAGTAAGCCTGCTTACACGAACCCATGAATAAGAACCCCCGTCGGTTTCTGCTTATTTTAACTGCGCCGTATTTATTGGTAAGCTCATGTAATCATATATTAGAGGCCGCGCAAACTTCTTTGTAGATTTCCCACTGTCGCAATTGCCAATTACTTGTCCACGAACTCCGAAACGATGGCTGTGACTTGGCTCTTTCTGGCCATAGTGAGTGGTGGATGGGCCATCTGGAGCCCCTGGAAACTAGCTGCAACAAAACCAGAAACACTCGACATGCCTTATTTGGAGTTCGATGATGGAGACAATTCTCCTGGTCGATATAGAGCTGATGCCTGGAAAATACTGAGAAAAGGCTACAACATGGTAAGTAGACAGCTCTCAGGTCCTTTACCTTATTTCTAGACAATATGGCAGCATCTCAAGCACGGACAGCCGTTTTGCATGTACAATGGCAACGATATCAAAAGACCCTTAGTCGTCTTACCAATGAAGTATCTCGGGGAAGTGAGAAGTGCACCACAGACTAAATTGAGCCTCCCTGCCCAGGTAAATAAGGTAAGCTACTTCACGCAACCATCTCAATCGAAAGAATCTTGTTTTAATGAGGTGCTCCAAAGGGATCATTTGCCCTGCACATTGGGGGTCCGTTGTTTGCCGAGGAAGTACAGCATACGGCCAGGCTGGACCTGAATCGAGCACTGAACACTCTAATTCAGCCTATGCAAGAACAACGCACTATAGGCTTTCAAAAAGACATGCCAGCATGTCCTGAATGGACCGAGCTCAAACCGTATCCGATAATCATGCAGATATTTGCGCGATGTCGGCGCGTGTTATGGTGGGTGAGGAATTGTGCGGCGATGAATGGCAGCAGAAGTCCCTGCAATACATCTCCGGCTTCTTTCCTGTGATCCCGGCTTTGCGACAGAACTTTAGTCCTAAATTCTACTGGCTCGCCAAGTACTTCAACCCAGAGATCAAATGGGTCTTCAAGCGTCGCCGAGCAATGACGGAGTTTCTAGCTCCAGTTCTTAAAGCCCGAAATGATGCTTTCGATGCTCACATTGAAGGCGCTGAAAGGCCGGAGGACGCGATACAGTGGCTGACAGAAGAGCATCGAGCTCGGGGCCATAAACTGACACCAGATACGCTTGCCCAGAACATAATCATCACGATGTTCGCATCTATCCATAGCACCTCATCTATCGGGCTCTCAACGCTGTTTAATCTCATAGATCATCCGGAATATCTTATCGAGATCAAAGAAGAAATCCTTCGTGTGCAGCAGAAGCATTTGCGAAACTCTGTTCTAGTCCAGTCAGGAATAACCTCCCATTCACGAATGGCACATGCCATTCACGAATAGGAGGCCTTAGCGCCTGTTCCTGACTGGCATATACCATTCGTGAATAGGAGGCCCGCCAGTTACGACTATACGCTAAGGCCTCCCATTCACGAATAGTATATACTAGTTAGGAATAAGCTAAAAAATAAGGTTATTCCCGGCTAGTATATACCAGCCAGGAATACGCTAAAATAAAGTTATTCTTAGATGATATATATTAGTCGGGAATAGCTTTATTAATAATTAGTTTATTATTTTATAAAAGCGATAAATATTCTTTAATACTTTATATCTTTTATATAAATTCTTTATTAAATCCTTTTATCTTTTATTAAGTTTTTAATATTTTAATATATCTTTAATATTTTTAATATTTATTACTTTAATAATTTATTAGTTATAGTTTTCTTTAAAATTTATTAATAAATTTTAATTTTAATGTCTTTTATTAATATATTTTTTTTATTAAAATAATTTTTTATATAATTATTTAAATTAAAAAATATATTAATTATAAATAATTTTTATATATTAAATATATTTATTTATAAGTTTTTTTTAATAATTTTAATATAAAAATAATTAATTAAATAAATTATAAAATTAAATATAAATTTTATAATAATAATTTTTTTTTAAAAAACTTTATTAATTATTTAATAAAAATTATATTAAATAATATTTTATTATTTTTATTAATAATATATTTATTTTAATTTATTTAAAAAAAATTTATTATTAAATTTATATTTTTAATATAATTATTAAAAATAAAATTTTTATAATTATAATTATATTATAAAAAATATTTAAATAAATATAAATTAATTTTATTAATATAAAATATATTTTTTTAATTTATTATATTTAAATTTTTTATATTAAAAATTATATTTTAAAATATATTTAATTATATATTTTAAAGAATAAATATATTTTTTAATTATAAACTATTTAATATTTTATTTTATAAATTTTTTTAATATATTAATTATTTATTTATATTTAATTAAAAATTTTTTTTTATTAATATAATATTAAATTAATTAATATTTAATATTTAAAACTTTATAAAATAAATTAATAATATTATTAAATAAATAATTAATATTAAATTTTTAAAATAATATTTAATTTTTATTAAAATTATAAATTAAATAAATATTTAATTATATATTATTTATAACAATAAGATTATTATAAAGGTCGAAGAAGTATAAAGTTTAATATAATTTAATTATATTTAAAAATATTAAGTTAAAGTTTAAAGATAAAAAAAAAACTTTAATTTAAATATTTCTTTTATTAATTTAGCTAGTTTTATATTAAGACATTAAACGTCTTAAAGTATAATAAATCTTATAATAATATTAATTATTATATTATTTTTTTTTTAAAGAAAATTTAAATACTTTTATTTAAGTTAAATCTTAATGCTAAAAACTTATAAATTATTATTTTTTAAAGTATTTAAATATACTTGATTTTAAAGTAATTCTTTATTATAATAATTTAATTAATAACTTAATCCGATTAATCTTTTATATTTATCGTACGTATAATCTTTATACTTTAATTTAATAATATTTTAATATATATAATAAATAATTTAATTACTTTTAAAGTTATAATAATTATTTTAGAATTTAGAATAAGTAATAAAATTAATTAAAACATTAGAATTATATTTATAATCTTTTTTCTTTTATCTTTTATAATAAACTTCTTTATAATTAAAATAATAAATTTATTAAATCTTTATTTAAATTATTAAATTTTTTTTTATTAATATTAACTTCTTCTTTAAAGTAATAATTTTTTAATATTCTTAATTATATTTTTTTTTATTTTATTTTTATTTCTTTTAGCTTTATTATAATTCTTTTTAATAATAACGAGTTAAATAATTTTTAAATAAAAGTTATTATAAAAAATATATTTAAAGTAATTAATATTTTTAATATTAAGTTTAATTCTTTTTTAATAAATTAAATAATTTATAATAATTTAATTAATATTATTAAAATATTTCTTTTCTCTTTTAATAATAATAATAATTTTTTTTTAAATAAATATTTTATTTTAATACTTTTTATAAAAATTAATAAATATAATAATTTTAATTATAAATATAATTAATTTCTTGTTGATTAAAAAAAATTCTTTATTATTTTTATTATTAAAAACTATATTTTTATTATATTTAATAATAACTTTTTTATTATTTTAATTAATAATTATAACTTTATTATTATTATTAAATAATTTAAATTTATTTTTAAAATTATTAAAAGTATAATCCTTATCGTCTTTAATATTATTATTATTATTATTATATTTAAGAATTATAATAATTAATTCTTTTTTATTATTATTATTATTATTATTATTCTTAATTCTTTTAATTATAATCTTATTAATTATTATTTTAAAAATTTTATTATATTAAACTTAACGTATTTATTATTTTTAAATTATTTTCTTTATAATTTTATTATTTAAATAATTAATTATATATATTTTTTTATTAATCATCTTTATTATAAAAACTAAATAATTAAAGTTATTTAATTTAATTAAAGTATTAATTACTCTTTAATAAACTTTATTATATAATATTTTAAGTCTTTTATTATATTTTAAATATTTAATATTTATTCTTTTAAAGATTTTAAAATAAATTAAGCTTAAAGTTAATTATTATAAGCTAATATTATTATTATTCTTAAGAAATAAAAATAAGTAACAAGTAATAAAAATTAAGTCTTAAATAAAGATTTATAACTTTAAGTAAATAATTATTATTAGTTCATTTTTAAAGATATATAAGCTAGAATATAAAATAAAAACTTTAAAGAAACATTAAATAAATTTTTTTTAATAAATATAATTATATAATAAAAAATAAAAAAAAATATTAAAGTTTTTAATAAAATCTTTAAAACGTTTATTAATTTTATTTTTATTTTTATTAATAAAAGCTTAAATATTATAACTTATTATTATTTTTATAATCTTTATTAAAATTATTTTCTTAAATATAATAAATTTAAATATTAAGTTTAATTAATAATTTAGCTTTATTAAAGTTTTATTTATAATAATATTTAAGTTTAAAAATAATATTCTTAAAGTTAAAAATAAAATATTATTAATCATTAAGATTTTATTTTCTTTACTCGACTTTATAATATAGCTTATTATAAAATAATTAAAAAAAAAAAAAAATTTTTAATTTTTTATTTTAATTTATTATTAATTTTTTTTATTCTTAATTTAAAATTAATTTAATTAAATAATAAATCCTTTAAGTTTTTATATAATTTATTTATATAAAAAATTAATTAAATTTTATAAAATATTAATAATTTTAAATAATATAAATATTTTTTTATTTTTTAAATTAAGAATAATTTAATTAAAAAATAATCGAGTTTATTTAATAATTAATTTATTTTTTATATTTTTTTTAATTATATAAATATAATCTTTTAAATTAAAATTAAAATTTTATTATTTTTTATTAATTTATTTAACTTAATATTTTTAAGTTTATTTTATATATATTTTAATATACGTTATAATATTATTAATTCTTTTTATTTATTATTATATTTTTTATTTATTTAATTTTTTTTTTAATATTTAAAATTTATTAATTATTAATATTTAATTAAAGTTTAAATAAAGCTTATAATTATAATCGATTATTAAAAAGAATAAGTTTATTAATTTATAAGAATAAATAATTTTAATAATATTTAATATAAATAAAAAATTAACTTAATTATTTTAAAAATAATTAATAAATAATTTTAAATAAATATTAATAATCTAATTAATTATTTTAATTTATTTATTAATTTAAATATATTTTATTATTAAAAGCTTTAATTTTATTCTTATTAATTTCAATAATTTATTTATAAAGTTAAAGATAAATTAAAGTCTTTAATTATTAATAATTATTAAAAAATAATTTTAAAATCTTTAAATATATTAATAATATAAAAATATTATTATTTTAATAATTATACTTTTATTTATAAAAAGATTAATATATTATTTAAATAATTAATTTATTATAATAAAGATATTATTATAATTATTATTAATAAATTTAAAAGAATAAAAGTTTATAAATAAATTATTTTATATATATAATAAAATAAGTAAAAGATAAAATATACTTAAAGTCTTATCTTTAAGTTTATAAAATTATTAATATATATAATAATTTATTATATAAATATTAATATTATTATTTAAGTTTAATTATTAATAATAAAGCTTAATTAATTATTTTTTTTTATTTTTTTTTAAATATATTATTATTATTATAATATAAATTTATTAAAAGATTTATATTTTTAAGTTATTATAATTATTAAAAATTATTAGTTTTTTATTATAAAGTAATAATCTATCGTTCAGCTTTTAAAAAAATATATAATTTTAAGCTTTTATTTATTTCTTGTTTAGCTCGAAATCGGAATAATTTATTTATAATATTTTTTTTATTATTTTTAGATTTTTAATATAAAGTTTAATAAAGTCCTCTTCTTTGTCGTCTTTTACTCTAATCGATATTAAGATTATTTTTAATAAAAGGATTATTTTAATCTTTTTAATCTTTTTTATTATTTTTTAAATTAATATAAACTTATTTTTTTATAATAAAATATTAACGATAATATTTTCTTTATTAAAGCAATAAATAATTTAATAATAAAAATATAATAATAAGTTTATTTATTAAATTTATTATTTATTTAAAAGTCTTTTTATATTAAAATATTTTAATACTTTATAATTAATAATAATTAAAAAATTTAATAAGTTAATAAATTCTACTTATTATTCTTTAAGCATTAAGATAATAATAAATATTTCTTTATTATAAATCTTATAATAAGCTTTAATTCTTTAAAGGACTTTTAAATAAAAAATAATAAAATATTATTCGTTATTTTAAAAATATTTTTAAAAAATTATTTTAATAATAACTAAATTTAAATAATTAGTTTTAATTTTAATTTTATAATTATATTAAAAATAAAGAAATATAAAAACTAATATAAAAATTATTTTTAATCAATAAAAGATATTTAATTATTTTTCGTTTAATTTTAGCTTTAATAACTTATTCTTTTTTATTAAACGATTAAAAAATTTAAAAATATATTTATATATTTAAATAAACTTTTAATAAAAATTTTAAAATTTTAAAAATAATTAAATTTTTTTTTATCGAAAGTATTTTTTAGTTTTATATAATAATAATTTTAATAAAGTTTACTTATATATTATAATTTAATATTATAAAGTTTAAAAATATTATTTTAATAATTTTAAATTTATATTTATAAATATTATTTTAATAATTTTAAATTTATATTTATAAATATTAATTTATAATTTTATTTTTTAAAGTTTATATAAAATTATTTTAATATATTATTAATATTTTTTTTTTATTTTTAAAAAAAATAAATATATTATTAATATATATTAAATAAAAGTTATTTAAATAATTTATAA
>Ga0302221_10002849_pt1 | contig 10618 bp, 10 predicted proteins | sample II_Palsa_E2_1_FD_193517 | JGI IMG/M metagenome (GOLD analysis project Ga0302221, IMG submission 193517) | Peat permafrost microbial communities from Stordalen Mire near Abisko, Sweden - II_Palsa_E2_1 | ecosystem: Environmental > Terrestrial > Soil > Palsa > Peat permafrost | place: Sweden...
CATTCAGATTTCAATTTTAAATGGTAAATGAGGATTTTGCGGCAGTTGGTTAATGGATTTAAAACCTTGCTTATGAAGCAGCTTATGAAACAGATGATCCTTTTTTGTTTATTGACTATTTATGGCCAATATTTGTTTAGCCAGGTGCAAATCACCGGAAAAGTCGTTGGAGCGGATGGCGGTCCGGTCAGCCTTGCCAATATCCTTCTGCTGCACGCCAAAGACAGTCAGCTGGTAAAAGGAACCATGACCTCCTCTTCCGGCGAATACGTGATCGATAAAGTAGACAGCGGCAGCTATTTCCTTCGGTATACGGTGGTAGGTTTCCAGGATTATAATTCGCCGGTTTTTACCATAACGCCCGGCCAGAATACCAGGGAAATGGGAAGCCGGACTATGGTCCCCAACAACCGCCAGCTGCAGGAAGTAGTCGTACAGGCGGCAAAGCCCCTGTTTCAACAAGAGCCCGACGGAACCGTGATCAATGTCGCGAGCAGTGTCGTCAACAAGGGCAGTTCAGTCCTGCAGGTATTGGAACGATCCCCGGGAATATATGTCGATCACCAGAATAACAATCTGTCCATGAATGGAAAAGAAGGGGTTATGGTGATGATCAACGGCAAGCTTCTCCGCCTGCCGCTCGCCCAGGTATTTGGCCTGCTGAGCGGAATGAGCGCCGACAATATTGAGAAGATAGAACTGCTGACGACCCCTCCGGCGCAATATGACGCAGAGGGTAGCGCGGGGCTGATCAATATCGTCTTGAAAAAGAACAGGAAAGCCGGCACCAACGGCAGCCTTTCCCTTACAGGAGGATATGGATGGGGGGAAAAGGCTTCCGCCAGTCTTCAATTTTCCCACAATACCAATACTTCGAGCCTATATGGATCATACACTTTCTCCCATGACCGGTCCTACAGTGAATGGTCTGCCCCATCCTACGCGGATGATCCGGTGCTGGGGGGACCGGAGACGGCGCAGTACCGGAGCATATTAAAACCAGTCTATGACAACCATGATGCTACATTGGGAGCCGACTTCCGGTTAAGTCCCCGGACTACGATCGGCGGAAATGTAGCCTTCGATTACAGCCAGGTATCCTCATTGACAAATAACCTTGGCCAATATACTATATTGCCGGATTCACTCCTGGTGATGAATGCAGCCATCTCGGGAAACAACGACTGGGTGAATGTCCTCAACAGTGTGTATTTGGAAAGGAAATTGAAAGAGGGGGAAAAGATCAATTTCGATTTCGATTATCTCTATTATCATAATAATAATCCCACGAATGTCCAAAGCAATTTTTCGAATGGAAAAGGGGCGACGGCGGTAACGAACAACGACACGCTTTTTTCTCCTTCCCAGCAGGGCTTTGCCAATACCAATATCCATGTGGAGGTCCTGAAATCGGACTATACGCGGCAATTGTCAAAAGACGCGAGGATCGATGCAGGCGTGAAGGGAAGCAATACGCTTAGTTCCAGCCTTTCGGGCATAGAAAGCCTGTTGAACGGCGCCTGGGTCAACAGGAACAGCAATGATGACAATATGACAATGAAGGAGCTGATTGGCGCAGGGTATGTGTCTTTGACCGTGAAACCCAGTCCGGCCGTAAACATTGTGGCAGGTATGCGGTATGAGTATTCCCGGACCGTTATGGATAGCTCGGAAAATCAGATTACCGTGATCGACCGAAAACTAAGTGAGCTGTTCCCCAATCTGTCCATTACTAAAAAATTGAACGATCATTCCGACCTGCAATTCTCGTATTCCAAAAGGATCAGCAGGCCGTCATATAATGATCTTGCTTCGTATATGACCTACAACGATCCTTTATCCGTGATCACAGGCAATCCATTGCTGTTGCCTACCATCACCAATATCATCAAGGCAGGCTATAATTATAAGGGTTATGCCTTTTCTGTTCTGGCGAGCAAAGATGACAATCCCATCGTAAGATCTCAGTTTATCGCCAGCCCTTCCGGGGAACTGATATACGTTTTACCTGTCAATATGCGATTCCAGGACAATCTCAGTCTGCAAGCGAATCTTCCCTTCAAAATAACAGAATGGTGGAATATGAGTTATGGCCTTACCGGCGGATACAGAAAATTCCAGCTGGAACATACGATGGATCATGTCGAAAAGGGCTATTTTGCTTATAACCTGAATGCAAGTCAAAATTTCAAGCTTGGCCGGCAATTTTCGATGGAAATATCAGGATGGTATAATTCCGCTGCATATGACGGCTCCAGATATGTTTTTGGTTTCGGGGCGATGAATGCGGGTTTGAAAAAGGAACTTAAAAACAATAAAGGCATTTTACAGTTGTCCATGACTGACGTTTTGAAGACTATGAATATCCATACTCAGATAGGGTATCTTACGCAAGAAGTATTCGATCTGAAAAATAACTTCTATTATCATGGTGAATCCACAAAAATGCAGATCATAAAACTCAGCTATTCCCGGTCTTTCGGCCATGTCACCAGGTTGATGAGCAACCCGGACGGTTCACAAGAGGAAAAGGACAGAGTTAGAAAAGGTCAATAGATAGCAAGCTGCGGAGAGGGCGGGAAATGAGATTGCCGACGACAAAAAGGCATAGGCTTTTCATACATTGATGAAAGAAGACATTGAAGAATCAGGAGTGGAATATACACCTGAATTGAAGGCTGAATTGGACAGCCAATATGCCGCTTACAAAAATGGCAAAACTAAGATGATTTCGAGAACGGTCATAACATGGTCAAAGATGTTGGCAAAGCTTTGCTAACAGACCGATTTGTTCCGGCAAAGGACTTTGTATAAGTCTCTGTTTTTGATTGGGAAATACGGACAGCACCACGACGATGCTCAGTAGGCAGCCTAATTCAGTTATCGCATGCACACCCAGTCGCCACTCGAAAAAAAGCCAGTTGCTGGTACCGGTGAAGCCAGCGAAAATATAGCACCAGGTAATTGTTAGCCCCCAGCGTCGTGGTAACGCGCCGGCGAGCCAAGGCCGTATAAAAACGGTCCCTGCAGGCCCAGCCCCCAATGCACTGCAAGCCAGTTGGAGGTGCTGTAAAAGTTGGAGAAAATTACCGTAAATGCTATAACAAGCGACAATCTACGTGGTAGCGACGATATTAGCCAGAATAAAATTAGCAGAAATACCACGTTAGCTGCTAAATAAGGCTGCCAGCCGTTGCCAATAAAGAATTCAAAACTGTGGTTAGTGGGATTGCTGATGGATAAGCCATCCCCTCGCATTGCGGTTTCAGGGTTGTGCCAAAACGACACTGGCTGGCCGGCTAGCGTGACGATCAGGCTAATCGCTATCGTCGCAGCGGTCACCCACCGCAGGCTTCTGACTGTCACGCCGGAGTTTGAGTTGGGAAGCATGGTTTATTCAATTGTTTGGGGAGTCAACAGCACCTGAACTCAAATATAAGATAATAACAGAGCTGCCCGGATGGATTTACAATGAAAAAATTCAAAAGAACCAGAAAAACCAGTGTCTTTCGGGTCCTTGAAACAGCTTGAAAATAATAGAATGGTGACGCAGCATCCGGAAATAAAATGTTATATTTTTGAACTATGGGTAACCCGTCATAGCAGCATGAGATTTGACAAATTCATACCAACTGATCAATTAAAGCACTACATCAAATATTTTGCAGTGTCGGAGAATGACGTTGAAACAGAATACAAAGTATTTCCTTCTTCAGGGCTTGTGATTGGATTTCAATACAGCGGACAACTTGCGACCATTAAAAACGCAACCGAAGATAAGCTAGCAGCAGCAGGGATTACAGGAATTTCAGATACTTATAAAATCTTCAAGAACTCAACTAAAATCGGGACAATTTTGGTATACTTTACAGAATTTGGATTTGCCCACTTTGCTTCACATCCTGCCCATGAACTATTCAATCTAAGCGTTTCGCTCGAAGATATCTTCGATAAAAACAGTGTTAGTGAAATTGAAGAAAAATTAACTTTCGCCCACACAGATAAACAACGCATCCATGTCGTTGAAAGGTTCCTGCTTTCAAAAGGAACAATACGAATTAAAGAGCTCAACGAGCGGCTTTTTATCAGTCAAAGCCCGTTTGAGAAACGGTTTAGAAAATTAGTAGGAGCAACGCCAAAAAAATTCGCCTCTATTGTTCGTTTTAACGCCGTGCTCGATAATTTAAGTAACACAAAATCACTGACTGATATTTGCTACGAAAATAATTTTTTTGATCAGGCACACTTTATCAAAGATTTCAAGCAGTATACGGGCGACACCCCCGAAAACTTTAAGCGTTTCCTGTAAAAAACGATTTTTTACAATTACACGGGCTAACAATTTCCGACTTTTACTGTAACAACAAAAACTAAAACAAATGTTTACAGTAGACCAAATCAAAGCAGCTCACAGCAAAGTAAAATCGGGAGCGGATTTTCCCAAATACATTCAAGAGATCAAAGCCTTGCATGTCATAGCTTTTGAAACCTGGGTAAAAGACAGCCACACCGAGTACTTTGGTGTCAATGAGTTTCGAACTTCGTCAAAACCAATGTATGAAGACATGGTTGTTGCCCATTCCAGCGACAAAACAAAGTTTAAACATTACCTGAAGATTCATCAGCAGGGTGAAACAGACTATCTTACTTTCTGCAAGCACTGTGCTGAAACAGGAATTGAGAAGTGGATTGTTTGCCTTGATAAAATGACTTGCACTTATTATGATAAAGCAGGAAACGAAATTCTGGTAGAAGAAATACCTCAGGGAGAATAGTCTGCAACATTGCATCGGCAATATGAAGGCTTGATTTTAAGGCAGAATGGTTTCCCGATCGGCTATTGATTAAGGAGGTGAAAATCTCAATCACAAAAAACCTCATAAAATATTGGCTAACAATACTCTATGAGGTCGAGCGGAGAGGGTGGGGAATGGAACCTGGTCTCCAATATGTTGGTTATCAAATATTTGATTGGCCTGTCGGTAGTGACGCTATGAATTAGGCGGGTGACAAAGAACGGGTGCGATTTATCGGGGTAAAATTATGAAATACGGGCTAAAATTGAGTATTTTTCTGCTTAATTCGTCGACGGGGAAAGGGTTAGTTCCCGATGAATCCGGGCCCAACCTCGTTTGGATTGGCAACAATTTAAAGGTAAATTTGTACAAATAGTCAGATCAGATCCGTCGAAGACCTGATCGCTAATCAACGTATAGATCAATAAATTACTACATTATAGATATGACTACTGCAACTATAAGACAACAATTACATAGTTACCTGGAGATTGCCGACGACCAAAAGGTAAAGGCTTTTTATACACTGATGAAAGAAGACATTGAAGAATCAGGTGTGGAATATACACCTGAATTGAAGGCTGAACTGGACAGCCAATATGCCGCTTACAAAAATGGCAAAACTAAGATGATTTCTTCCGCAGAAAGTAAAAAACGTATTGGCAAAATACTTAAGACGCGGAAGGTCCCGGAGCAGGGGTCTCATTGAGCAACTGATGCAAATTAGATACTGCCAATAAGCATCGCGTGTAGAATTAAAAAAGTTCCGGCAAGTAGCTGCGAGAAAAAAGTCCAACAACTTGTTGGACAAATCCAATTAATAGATACTAAAACCAGCCTTAACATGAACACAACTTGAGGAGCGACTTTTCAGGACGCATTTCGAATATATATCACGTTCAGCTTCGGGAGAAATTTGTTAATTAAAAAAGCCTCATAAAATATTGATTAACAACATCCCATGAGGCCAAGCGGGCCTTAGGATACAATTCTCGAACCACTTTCTTATTGACTTAAAGCAACTTGCAAACATAGCGGTTTGATAACGATTTGTTTGTGGGCCGTTTTCAATATAGGCTAAGATCTTTCGAAATTCTTATAACTTTCCGTTCGGATTTTTCCAGGTTTCCCTTGCAGGCAATGTACCAGGTCGCTTTTAGCAAAAAAAATTGCACCTTCTTGTTTTCCAATGCTATAGATGAATTATATTGCTGGATTATGCTATTCCAGATCATCTTGGCCATTTTTCTGCTCAATTATCTGCGCAGCTCGCCGCACATAAGAGGCGTTTCTATGGTATGGAGCCAAAGGCTTTTCACTGGGCAGATGGCATGCGTCGCCTTGTTGCTCTTTGACGTGATCGTTGACAAAAGCGGCATAATCAGCAAGTTGTTAGCCCACCTGGTTCTGCTGGGCATCCTTTATCTTGTTTATTCAAAAAAAGAATTCCAATTCGCAAAATTCCTGGTCTTTGCGGTGCTACCCCTCTTGATTATCGGCTTCTTTAGAGACCTTTCAAGTCTTATCAACCCGCATTTCTATAGGGAGTGGAAAGATTCTTTTGATATGGCTTACTTCTTTGGGTTTGTATGGGTATTTGCTGCATGGTTTATTACCAAAAAGCAAAGAAAGACCATTGAAAGAGAAAGGATGATGATGCTGGAAAGGGAAAAGGAATACAAAGTCACTGAATCAATAAAGGCGGAGCTCGAATTGCAAGTGCAAGAAAGGACGGCAGCCCTTACCAAACAAAAAGATGAGCTGCAGCAAACCGTCACCGAATTGAAAGCCACGCAGGCTCAGCTCATCCAATCGGAAAAAATGGCCAGCCTGGGTGAGCTTACCGCAGGTATTGCGCATGAGATACAAAACCCCTTGAACTTCGTGAATAATTTTTCCGAAGTCAGCGCGGAATTGGTAGTAGAAATGAATGAAGAAATAAACAAGGGAAATATCGAAGAAGTAAAAGCGATTGCAAATGATTTAAAACAAAACCTGGAAAAAATTAATCACCACGGAAAGCGGGCAGGGGATATTGTAAAGGGAATGCTGCAGCATTCAAGGAGTAGCACGGGGATGAAAGAACCGACGGAAATCAATAAGCTGGCGGATGAATATCTCCGTTTGGCCTACCACGGTCTGCGTGCAAAAGACAAAACGTTCAATGCCATCATGAAAACCGATTATGACGAACGCATCGGCACGGTCAACGTCGTCGCCCAGGATATTGGCCGGGTCATTTTGAATTTAATCACCAATGCCTTTTATTCGGTGAATGAAAAAAGCAAATCCATTCAACAAGACAACGCGGAGGTAAAATACCAGCCAACGGTTACTGTGAGCACAAAAATGGTGGGCGGAAGAGTGGAAATCAGGGTAGCCGACAATGGAAATGGCATCCCTCAACAGGTCATCGATAAAATTTTTCAACCCTTCTTTACTACCAAACCGGCCGGGCAAGGAACAGGATTGGGTTTGTCCCTGAGTTATGATATCGTAAAAGCGCACAGGGGTAAAATAAAGGCCCATAACAAAGAAACAGGAGGGGCGGAATTTGTAATTCTCTTACCGAAATTAATAGCAGGACAGCATGAAGATATTAGTAGTCGATGACGAGCAGGACGTGAAAACCCTTTTTGAGCAGCGCTTCCGAAAAGAAATCCGGAGTGGCGAGACGGATTTTGTTTTTGCCTATTCGGGAGAAGAAGCCCTGGTTTACCTGAATGACCTTGCGCATAGGGCCGTCTTGATTTTGTCGGATATCAATATGCCCGGGATGAGCGGCCTGGAGCTTCTCGACCAGATCAAACAAAAACAGTTTCGGCCTCCCCCGGTCGTCATGATGATAACCGCATACGGCGACGCAGAGAACTACAATACCGCTAAAGCCTTGGGCGCAGATGACTTTCTGACCAAGCCTCTTGATTTTAATGTATTAAAGGAAAAATTAAAATTGATTAAATGATGGCAAAGATTTTAGTTGCCGATGATGAGGCCGACCTGGAGGTATTGATCAAGCAAAAATTCCGCCAGAAAATAAGAGAGCGCAAATACGAATTTATCTTCGCTATCAATGGCCGGGATGCGCTCGAAAAAATCCAACAGCACCCCGATGTAGATATGCTCCTTTGTGATATTAACATGCCGGAGATGGATGGCCTTACCCTGCTCAGCCGTTTAAATATATCCAACCCGCTCATCAAATCGGTTATCGTCTCAGCATATGGCGATATGGATAATATCCGCACCGCCATGAACAGGGGAGCTTTCGATTTCATCACCAAGCCCATAAATTTTGAGGATTTGACGGCGACCATGGAAAAGACACTTCAGCACGTAGCGCAGATCCGCGAAACGCTGAGAGCTATCCAGGAAAATAATATCCTCAGAATGTATGTAGATGAAACCGTGCTGAAATTCATGGGCGGCAAAGAATTCGAGGCATCCCTTATTGCAAATGAGACCATAGATGCCAGTGTAGTATTCATCGATATTTGTAGCTTCACCGCCATCAGTGAAAAAGAACCACCTGATCTGGTCGTGAGCCTTGTCAACAAATATTTTGATGTCATGGTAAAAGAGATCATCGCACAGGGGGGATATGTGGACAAATTTATCGGTGATGCCATCATGGCGGTATTTCGTGGTGACTATCATCTGGATCGGGCCATCGACGCCTGCCTGGCAGTAAAAAAACAAATAGGACAAATGCCCGCCGTATCACTTTCCAATCAATATTCCCCACGAGTCGCGATCGGAATCAATAGCGGCGAAATGATTTCGGGCAATATTGGATCGGCCAGTTTAAAGCGATTGGATTACACCGTGATCGGAGATACCGTCAACGTTGCCCAAAGACTTCAAAAAGCCGCTGCAGAAAGCCAGATCCTGATTAACGAAGCCTCTTATGAAAAAGTACATCAATCCTTCAATTGCCGGCATGTCGGGGAAGTATCGCTGAAAAATAAAGCCAACCCTATGAATGTGTACGAGGTGATGGACTGATGTGAAATTTATTAACCCAGAATAACGATCCGAATGCACAAAAATGACAAAGTGGATTGGACAAGTGTATGGAATCTAAAAAATTTTCTTCACCTCGCCGTTGGGGCGGGACTGGCGGTGCTGGCCATGAAGGGCTTCATGATCCCCAATCGTTTTTTGGATGGCGGTATTTCCGGGATCTCGATTTTGCTGCATGAAATTCTTCATATCAATATCAGCTTCCTGGTAATTGTTCTGAATGCAAGTTTTGTCTATTTAGGTTATCGGCGGATTGGGAAAACCTTTGCGGTACAGACCACCATTGCCGTTATCTTGCTTGCTATCGGGCTGCTTTTTATAGACATAAAACCCATCACCACGGATAAATTTCTGATAGCCACTTTTGGCGGCCTCCTGATTGGCTCGGGCGTAGGCCTGGTCATCAGGGGCGGTGGGGTGATTGACGGGGCGGAAGTGGTGGCCGTATTCACCAGGCGAAAAACCGGCTTTTCAAGCAGCGAGATTATCATGCTTTTCAATTGCCTTATTTTTGGGGTGGCCGCTTTTCAGTTTGGCATTGAGACAGCGATGTATTCCGTCATTACTTATTTTACTGCTACCAGAGCCACCAATTATGTCGTTGACGGTATCGAAGAGTTTACCGCCATGAATATCATTTCCGCTCGCCAGGAGGAAATAAAAAGTTTGCTGGTAAATGATTTTGGGAAGGGTATTACGGTATACAAGGGATCCCGGGGCTACCTGCCCGGAAGCTTCGACATCAAAACGGATTGCGATATCATCGTTATGATAGTAACCCGTTTGGAGATAAAACAGATGCAGGATGCCATATTTTCAATCGATCCCAAAGCCTTTGTTTACGTGCAGGCCGTCAAAGAAGCCACGGGCGGGATATTAAAAGCAAAGGCGCATTCACATTAAAACAGCTTCCGGGGTTCCGGGTATCCGGAATGCCGGTTCCATTATCTTTTACCCGGATAAGTATAGACCCGTTTTCGGCCGAGGTGGAAATGGAAACCTTGAGCTTCAGGGCATCAAAAAAACCCCTTTTCCGAGCCTGCTCGTAAAGACTGCCATTCTTTCTTTAAATTCGACATCTGATGGAACAATAGTAAGAGCGGCTTAATTTATAAATAACCAAAAAAGGACAAATGAACAGCTATACTGATATTGGCAACTGAATAATAAACTCAGTAAATTCCCCATCCTCGGAATTTACTTTTATCTCTCCACGATGCGCTTTAATAATATCATAGCTTAATGATAATCCGAGTCCCGTTCCCTGCCCTGTTGGTTTTGTGGTGAAGAATGGCTGAAATATTTTATCAAGTGCTTTTTGTGGAATCCCATTCCCGTTGTCACTAACGCTGATGAATACCTGCTTTCCAGATTTTTTCGTTGTGACTGAAACTGTTGGCTCATACCCTTCACCTTCTGCCTTTCGCCTTTCTGATACAGCATAAAATGCATTGTTATATAAATTCAAAAGCACTCTCCCTATATCCTGCGGGATGATATTGATGTTGCCAATGCTTTCATCAAAATCAGTTTTCATCGTTGCATTGAAAGAATTGCCTTTTGCCCTTAATCCATGATAAGACAATCTCAGGTATTCATCTGCAAGAGTATTGATATCAGTTGGTTCTTTAACACCTGTACTTGATCGTGAGTGCTGCAACATCCCTTTCACAATTGCATCTGCACGTTTGCCGTGGTGGTTTATTTTTTCTTCATTGTCAATAACATCTTTTGAAATTTCTTTTACTTCATTAAAATTCCCTTTATCAATTTCTTCATTCATTTCCGTGAGCAATTCT
>Ga0302221_10002850_pt1 | contig 10617 bp, 9 predicted proteins | sample II_Palsa_E2_1_FD_193517 | JGI IMG/M metagenome (GOLD analysis project Ga0302221, IMG submission 193517) | Peat permafrost microbial communities from Stordalen Mire near Abisko, Sweden - II_Palsa_E2_1 | ecosystem: Environmental > Terrestrial > Soil > Palsa > Peat permafrost | place: Sweden...
CTCTCGTGGCTGCCAGTGCCTTGCCCAGGTTGAATACCATACGTTTGCCCAACGATCATACGGCGGGCGCCCGAATGGGAATGCCAACACCCAGAGCTATGGTTGCCGAGAACGATCTCGCCCTGGGAAAATTCATAGAGCATCTTAGCCAGAGCAAAGTCTGGAAAGAGTCGGCCGTTTTCGTTGTTGAAGACGATGCACAAAATGGGCCCGATCATGTAGATGCCCATCGTTCCGTTGCTCTTGTCGTCAGTCCCTACACTCGAAGAAACGCGCATGTAAACCGGATGTATTCTACGGCTTCTATGTTGCGTACTCTGGAATTAATACTGGGATTACCCCCGATGAGTCAATATGATGCGGCGGCAACACCAATGTGGGAGTGTTTCAACTCATCGTGTAATGCAACGGGTTATCGGTGTAAACCGGCGACCTACGACGTTAAAGAAATGAACGTGTTAACACCCCTGGCGAAACGTTCTGCGGAACTAAATCTGGAAATAGAGGATGCCGTACCTGATCTTGAGTTTAATGAAATAATCTGGAAAACGGTCAGGGGATTAAATAGTATTGTTCCGTCGCCTAAACGGAGTGCATTCATCAGGCAAGTCAATGAGGATGACGGCGATTAAAGAGTGCGTTCATCCAAGAACCGATCGCATTGCACCAAACTTATGACGTTACAGGATCCTGCCCCAGTTCGGTCGCAATCCGTTTGACAATAAGATCGATTTCTTTTGTTTCCTGCTCTACTTTTTCGAAAAACCATGGATAATCCAGGTTGGTTTTCATCTTTGAAAGTTGAATCAACCCTAAAACCCTGGCCACCGGTCTCCGAACATGATGCGCGTTGGTATATGCAAATTTCACCAGCATGTCATTTTGCTTTTGGATCTCAAGAGTTCGCACTTCAACAAGACTTTCCAGATGCTGATTGATCTCGTTCAGGCTATTATGACTTTTAAGCAGCTCCTCATTTTGTGTCTCAATTTCATTTGTTTTTTCCTTGAGTTGGGATAAAAGGCGTTGGTTGAAGTCATCGTTATTTGAAATGATCGATTGAAAAGCAAAGCAACAAGCACTGATGATGAGATAGGATATTACTGTCCTCATCTGGATGTAGTCAAAGACGGTTCCCGATATTCCGTTTTGCGTATAACCAACACCAGCAGCGCTCAAAATAAACTCGAAGAAAAAAATGGAAATAAACGTGGGAAGTATGCCAAGAATGAAAAAAGAAAGATGTTTTTTATCCAGGAGCAAATAGGGGATACAACTGATCGCCAGTAAAAATACCCGTAAGCCGTCATACACGGTTGGCTCTATCGAGGGGAGCAATTTCATCCCCCTAATAAAAGAATACCATACAAAAGTTATTGGAAGAAAGCAAAGATAAAGACGGCTCAGTGTTGTTAAGAATAATCGATTGAACACTATGGCAGCTATGAAAAGTACTGTTCCAAGAGTAAAATTGATGATAAGGGCTTTGTCAACATCATGGAAGACGGTCAGCCTAATAATGATGATTAGCAATAGAGAAGAAGTCAGGATGAGTGCAATGTAATTGCTCAGGACTATGGCCCTCTTCTTTTGATACGTATCAGCTTTATGCAGGCCGCTTTCGACAATATGCTTGAATTTGATCATGGCGAGATTCTATCTACGATGCAATGGATTAAAAGTGGATGACACCACACCCAATTTAGGATATTTAGCGTCAAAATGTTTTGTTTTGAGATAATTGTCAAGATTTGAATGCGTTCCAGCGTTCCATCCCGGCGGTATTTCTAAAAATTCATATTCTCTTCAAAATTGTTACTTAAAATGCCAAAAAGGGTGTAAAATATTACCCGCAAGTCGCATATGCCACTCGCTTCATTCACCATTCTAACGTGCAATAAATTCGGCAATCCCAGAAAAAATTGAAAAGGATGACGAATCGGTCCTGAGTTAAAAATGAAGAAAATGAACTTTTCTGTCGGCCATTACGGTCAACGCAGTAAATCCGGAGTACTCCTTTTTCTTTCGCTCGGGCTGTTTCCCGGGGCAGGGCACACACAGGAGAAACGTGATTCAACCAAATTGCCTTTTGCTATCGCGGATGAAAAGCGCCTGGATAACGAGGACCTCAGGAATAAAAAAGAAGGCTCTTATCTGACCGGCGCGCCGGACTTTAGTTCGGACCCTGTTAACGGTATTGGGTACGGCGGCGAAGGTTCAATCTTTCTTGACGGGAAGCGATCCGACCCTTTTTTTCAGTATACGGCGTATCGGATGAGAATTGATTTTGTCGCGTTTAACACCACGAAGAGTCAGCGGGAATTCTCAGTCAAGTTGGATATACCTTATATTTTTGATACGAAATGGCGGCTTCGTGTCGAAGGTGCTTACGAAGCGAACCCCAATCTTTTGTACTTCGGTCAGACGGCAAAAGAATCTTTGCAGGGATTGAGCTACCTGTCGCCAAGCGGAACCCTGGTTACAGATGGCCGTTACAGCGATTACGAAAAGTACTTCCTGGTCGGCCCTAACCAATTTTACAATAACTACTTCAAGAGGGAAGGGGTTTTGAATGTCACTCTCGAACGCTCTTTTTTCGAGAGCAAACTGAGGTCTATTCTTGGCTTCGAAGTGGGTCAGGTGAACATGTCGGTATTCTCCGGGAATTCTCTGCTCAGGGATGACAGCGAAGCAGGAAGAGTACTCGGCTTGAGGAATCAATTTGTGACTATATCTCAGGTAGGACTTACGTACGACACACGCGACCTGGAGCCTGATCCAAGCCATGGCGTAATGATCGAAATAGCTAACGAGCTTTCACTTAAGGCACTGGGTTCTACGTATGATTTCGACAAGGTTTTTTTTCATGCAAATTATTACCAGGGTATACTCTCCTCGGTTTTTCCCAAATTAATTTTTGCCGGCCGGATCGGCATCGGTTATACCGGCTTGAATGCGCCTTTTTATGAATATCAGGACGAATGGAGTACCGAAGGCAGCATTGAGGGGTTGGGAGGCCCGCTAACGTTACGAGGCTATAAGCAGAGCCGATTCCTCGGACGGATCATGAATTTTGATAATTTTGAATTGCGCTGGCGATTTGCCCAAACCAATATCTTTAAACAGCATCTCGCCTTTAGCGCTGTTCCGTTGATGGATATCGGAGGCGTCTGGGATCAATTCTCCAGACTGGATTTTAACAACTTAAGGTATAGTGAAGGAATGGGATTGCGAATTGCGTGGAATGTCAACACGATTTTACGATTTGACTACGCATGGTCCAAAGAGGATGCGCAATTTTTCTTTAATCTAGCGCAGGCGTTTTGAGTTAGTTGACAGTTCATCGCGGTTAAATTGAGATTCTTATTCACCAAAATAAAACACGATGCCGAAACAACATAATTATGTTCAAAAAATGAACATCATGTACAAACACCTTGAAGTAATTGATGTTCCTGAAATCGTCAGGGAATGCAAGGATAAATGGTTTAACCAAAGCCTGACGCAAATCAATGGCAGTGTTGCCCGCTTAGGTATTCTTGAAGGGGAGTACCACTGGCACAAACACGATAAAGACGACGAATTCTTTTTTGTCCTGGAGGGAAGGTTTTTCATAGACCTTGAAGACAAGACCATTGAACTGGGGCCGATGCAGGGGGCCACCATCACCCGTGGCGTACTGCATCGCACCCGGGCTCCACAAAAGACAATCCTGCTGATGGTGGAAAATTTAGCGATTGACCCGATGGGGGATTAATCTTATGAATGATAAGGGAATTGAAATGCACGTACGTGAAGAGCGCGGGATCACGACGAAATTTCGGCTGCGAAAATTAATTTGTTCTTCAACTATTTCTCTTCCAGTAACAATTGAATGTCGGCAATCATGCGGTCGATCTCCAGTTCCAGAGTACCGTTGTATACACCGCGAAGGTGACCGTGCTTGTCGACGAGCAGGCAATGTTCGGTGTGCACGAAACTTGTTGAATCACGGGTATAGCCCGCCACTTCTTCGGCAAAATAGGATTGGCGAGCCAATTGATAAATTTCACTTTGTTTTCCGGTAGACAGCCGCCACTGCGGATACTTGATTTGATGCAGCCGGGCAAACCCGGCCAGTTGGCTTATGGAATCGGCCCACGGCATAACCGAATGAGACAAGAGCATAACATCATCACGATGTGAAAAAAAATTCTGCACTTTATTGAGCTGACTTGTCATTTTCGGGCAAATGCCGGGGCAGGCGGTAAAAAAGAAATTGGCTACGTATATTTTTCCCTGAAACGTTTCATTCGTAATCAACTTGCCGGCTTGATCGGTAAACCGGAACGCAGCAATCCGATGAAGGGTATCCTCCTGGAACTTTTGTTCGCCCGGCCATAAGGGCGTGAAATCGGCCGTATTGTAAAAAGGCAAACGGTGTTGTTTGCAGCTACCACAAAGTGTCAGTAAAAAAAGCAAAATAACTAAATTTCTCATTGCGTTGCCGACAAGCAATTCTTCGAGCCGGTAAGGCCATATTTTCTTCCTTCGCGAACTTCGTAATTAGCTTTCAATCGCCCGTCGGATTCCCACATTTTTTGCAGGCCGGCTTCATATCCGTATGCATAATTGAAATCGCGGTAAAGTGTCCCATTGGCACTCCATTCTTTCACATTTCCGTGGAAGAGATCATTATTGTAATGATAAATAAATCGATGTATGCCGTTGGGATACCAGCCAAAATGTTCTCCTTCTTTCCGACCGGCATGATAAAATCGTGTTTCTTTTAATTGCTTGTTGTTATACCATTTCCTGGAAACTCCTTCTTCTTTGCCTTCACAATACGGTGTTACCGATGCGGTGTCTCCATCTGAAAACAGGGTGTATGCCCAGCCTGAAAATAGTCTACCGTTGACAGAGGTTATTCCTTGATGGGTAAGGAGGTTAACGGCATCTGCATTAACATAAATGCCGGGCACGCGATTTTGCGAGCACGACAAGAAGGCAAAGAATGACCAGAGAAAGCGGTTCATTTTTTTTGCACAAGATCAATTGGTTACTGTACCGGCCGTTCCATAGAAGCCATCGCCATTGATATACGGAGCGTCGGCTGTGATGTGGTAGTGATAAATGCCCGACGGGTAATCAGCCGTTGCCAGCGTATGGCCGTGATACTCATCCAGATCAGCGTCGGTCAATGTTTTGCCGTTCTCGAGCGGACCGTACACTGGAAAACCGTCAAGCAAGAATCCAAGCAGGGCATCTTCCCCTTTATTGGCGGTAAGGTAGAGCGGCTCGACGTGGTAGTGATACTGTCCGGTCATTTGCGGATGGCCGTTGTATTGATCAAACGAATTTATTTCGCTGGTGAGGGGGGTTCCAGGTCCTGCATATTGATTGTAAAAAGGAACACCATTCAGGGAAATCCCAATGGGGCCCAGTGGAGTGGCAGTACTGGTGGCGGCTTCTGCCGGATTGAGGGGAATACGAAACGTAAGGCTTTGGGCAATAATCATATTGGGGTTCTGCTGAAAATTAGCGTTGGTGCCGTCATACGCCTGATACATGGAACCGGTATAATAAGGGCTTTTATGATCCGGTAAGTCCTGACTTTTAATAACGATAAAATCACCGTCGATATACATATCCGTAGAACCGTAGATTTTTTTATATACATCGGGGATGGCGGGCGACACCGTACTTTTATGGCATCCTATTGGAACAACGGTCAAAACGATGACGAGCAATGCGGGGTAGAATGGGCGAGTGAGTCTCATTAAGGCCTTTTAAGATTAAGTTGAATTGATATTCGTTGAAGATACGTTCTTTTCTTTAACGAATTACCACGCTTCTTAGTAGAAGTTAAAACGAAAGTAAACGTTAACCATTTTATAGCGTGAAAAGATTAGTCGATCTTCCTGCCAATGGAATTATCAAACAGGATACCTTCTACGTGATTTTTGGCATTGCGTTGAAACCGGATGATCGACCAGTAGCTTCTGAGAATAAACTCTTCATCCACGTCGTGAAGCATATCGCCCAAGTCGCAGATCAGCTTACCCTTTTCCTCAGTGATCTTTAGCACGTAACCGGGCCGGAAGAAAGAACTGTCCATCTCGTAGCGGCCTTTATATTCCGCAATTTTGTCCGGAGACAGTATATCATCTGCCAGTTTGCGCTGCGGGTAGGGGGTATTGAATACTATTGATGCCAGGCTCTGACCGATTTCGCGCGCAGAGGGTACATAAAGATTTTCCAGAACTAACACGCAAAGCTTTTCCTTTGGATAACGTGCATAGTACGTCGAGAATCCAGGACTGCGACCGCTCATGTAGACCCGTTCCCGGTCTCCGTCCGGTCTGATATACCAGCCATAGCCAACATCACCCAGGTATTTCGCAAACATCTTTGCTTTGCTTTGTAGGTTTAAGAGCTTTTCGGAGTAGAGCGCCTGGTCAAATCGGTTCAGGTCTTCCACGGTAGAGCAGATCGATCCATTGCCGGTCTTTACGCTCCAATCCAAATACGGAGCCCGCTGTATTTCGGTTCGTCCCGCCTCCTTGTATCCGGTGGCCATGTGAGTTATTATCTCAAGTGCGTGGCCATGATGTAGAGTGTTAGACATCCCCGCGACGTCGAAAATGTTCCTTTTCAGAAATTCTTGATACGTCACTCCGGAAACCTTTTCTATAATGTATGCCAGAACATTGTAGTTGGAATTACTATAAGAAAAAATTGACCCGGGTTCAAAATCCAGGGGTTTGCTCCTGAAAACATTAATAATGGAATCCAGGCGCTGAGGAGAAACTGAAAGGGTATTGTACTCCGGCATGTTGTTGATGTTCGGAATGCCAGAAGAGTGTGAAAGCAAGTGATGAAGGGTGATCTTATTTCCCCCGGTAAATCCAGAAATGTATTTTGACAACGGATCCTGTACGCTCAGCTTACCTTGTTGCTCCAGTTGAAGGATCGCTGTCGCCGTAAATGGCTTTGACAGTGAAGCCAGGTGATAAACCGTTGCATTGGAGTTGGCAACATTCCATTCTATCACAGCCCGTCCAAATGACTTCTCGTAAAGGACTTGGCCGTCCTTTGACACAAAAATTGTACCCATAAAATTCCCGGAAACGAACATAAGGCTGAACACACTCATCCAGCTGCTGGTTTAGCAAGTCAGTTTGAGCTGGCGAGATGAATCTGCTGAGCAGGCCGGCCTGAAGAAAGGAGAAGCTGCGGCACATATATCAACGTAAACTCGGGAAATATGATTTGGTTACAGTTAGCTTACGCTAATTCAATTTGTATAATTAGAATCTGCGATCTTTAATGCCTCGGAGATCATTTGAAGACCTTCATCAATTTGTTCTTCGGTAACGGTAAGGGGAGGTGCAACGAAAATGTAGTTCCAACGGACAAAAGTATACATTCCTAATTCCATCAGTTTGGCGGCAACCTGGTTCATCACTTTCATTTCTGAAACCGGCGCATTGAACGGAGCCATCGGTTCTTTGGTCTTCCGGTTCTTCACTATTTCGATGCATCCGAGCAGGCCGGTATTGCGAAAGTCTCCTATGCTGGGATGGATATGTTTCAGGTCTTCAATGCGTTTTGTGACATACGCGCCGACTTTTGCAGCCCGGTTGATCAGGTCGTCCTTCTCGTAAATGTTAACGACTTCGAGCGCGGCAGCGCAGGCTATAGCATGAGCACTGTACGTAAGACCAATCATCAAGGGTTCATCGTCATATCTGGAGGCAATGGCATCTGTCACCATCAAACATCCGAAGGGCAAGTAGCCGGATGTGATTCCTTTCGCCATGCAGACCATGTCCGGCACGACATCGTGATGCTCAAAACCGAACCATTTGCCGGTGCGACCGAATCCACTCATTACTTCATCGGCAATCAGCAAAATTCCGTGCTTATCACAAATGGACCTCAATTTTTTCCAATAGTTCTTCGGGTATTTGATACAACCTGAAGACCCGCTTTCTCCCTCCATCAGAATGGCGGCTATATTTCCGGGTCCTTCAAAATCGATGATTCGTTCAACGTGGGAGATGCATTCCAGCTTGCACGATTGGGGCTGTTGATTCCAGGGACACCTATAGCAATAAGGATCTTCTGCGTGAATGATGTTTGGGACCTGTTGCGAATCAAAAGGCAATTTCCGGGGATCACCGCCGGCGGTCATAGCTCCGTAACTGGCGCCGTGAAATGCCCGGTAACGGGTTATGATCTTGTGCCGTCCGGTATAATGGCGGGCCAGTTTAATAGCATTTTCGATGGAGGAAGATCCGCAGAGCGTAAAGAATGCTTTGTTCAGATTCCCGGGACAAATTTCGGCGAGCTTTTTCCCGAGTTCACCGCGAACCTGGGTAACACAGCTTGGTGTTACATAACTGACTTGCTGCATTTGTTTCACCACCGCATCGGTCACCCGCTGGTCGCCATGACCTATATTTACGTTCATCAAGCCGCTTGAAAAATCGATGTAGCGCTTCCCGTCGAAGTCGAACAGATAGACACCCTCGGCCCGCTGCACACAAAGGGGATCAATTCCCTTTTGTTTACTCCAGGAAAAAAGCGTGTAGTCAAGATTATTCTTTAACACTTCTTCGCGTTCTGAAGCGATGGTGGCTTCTCTCATACAAATTCAATTAGTGCATTGGAAGATTTAAAAATTGGTATTATTTCCTGCGTAGCGATAAATTATGAACTCGTTTTGTCATTTTGTTTTGAGCATGGACCAGTGAATGTTTCTCAGGCGCCACCGATTATCTTTTTGCTCAGCAGTGCCGGTTAGATAGCCTTCCGAGACTAGCAGGTTACAAAATTTATTCATTCAGGAATTTACGAATATTACCATTAGAATCATTTAACCTGATCTCTTATCCGATTCAGGAGCCTGCACCCCGGCCCCGGGTTCCGAAACCTCCCCTTACTGTGCCTGCCTGACCGCCGTGGGTATTTGTTGTATTGGATGACGTTGACCTGCGCGCAAACCAGTGGGCGATTCCCGAATGAGACTTTGTGCGGGTTGAATCCTTCGATTCTTTTTTCTGAGCAAATGCCGTATTCGTCACCACCGTAACGATGATCAGACAAGATTTATACAGGTTCAGTAACCTAACCCCCATGGCGCACAGAAATTATTAATAAGTAAACTGTCTTTTGCATCCCGCAGGCGGTCAGATAGACCTCCCGTAGGAATTCTTATTGAACCAGCGTCCATTATACAAAGTTATTTTCGCTCGAATACAGGTTTCCCTCCAACGACTGTTTTAATCACTTTCACATCGCGAATTTTTTCCGGCGGAATGGAAGTAATGTCCTGGTCGAGAATTACAAAGTCTGCGAGTTTTCCGGGCTCAATCGATCCCTTTATTTTCTCTTCGAAAGAAGCACAGGCAGCATCTAAAGTATATGCTTTCAGGCTTTCCTGTACCGTGATCTTCTGTTCGGGTATCCAGCCATTTGGATTTTTGCCATCCAATGTTCTGCGGGTGACAGCGGCATAAATGCCTTCCAACGGAGTGGGTGGAGCAACCGGCCAATCACTTCCAAAGGCTAATTTCGCTTTTGCATCCAACAAAGAACGATAAGCGTAGGAGGTCTTGCACCGTTCATATCCAATAATCTTTTCTGCCCAGCGCCCATCATCAATACAATGGTAAGGTTGCATGCTGGCGATAACTCCCAGCGTCGCAAACCGCGGGATATCAACCAGGCTGGTATGTTGGGCATGTTCTATCCGGAATCGTCTGTCTCTCGCTTCGTTTTCCTTTTCGATTCGCTCATAGATATTGAGCAGTGTGTGAATGGCCCGGTCACCAATAGCGTGGATCATCACCTGAAGACCGGCTTTATCAGCTCCTGATGTCCATTCATATAGGTCCTTTTCAGAATTAACGAAAAAACCGGAGTCTTTGGGCGAATCGAGAAAGGGTGTATGAAAAGCCGCCGTATGCGATCCCAGCGATCCATCGACAAAAGCTTTAAGTCCTCCGATGCGCAACCATTTGTCACCTCTGCCTTGCAGATCAATCTTCGCTTTCAGTTCTCTCCAGTGATCCAGTGCCATTCCGGCATAAATACGTGTCTTAAGTCTGTTCGCCTTTCGGGCGCGTTCGAAAACCGCCATGTGTCCATACATGTTGTGAATGGAAGTGACCCCGCGCTCAGCAACGTAGCTCATGGCGGCATCCAACGCCCGGTCTTCAAGATCGGCCGGAGGAGCCGGAACCGAAGAGTTAATAAGTGACATCGCATTATCTTTAAACACGCCGGTGATTTTGCCTTGCTTATTGCGGACGACGGTTCCACCTGCCACGGGCAGAATACGATCTGTTATTCCGGCTGCCTTCAGTGCCGCGCTGTTCGCCAGACACATGTGGCCGTCCAATCGGGTTATCCAAACCGGATTGTTGGGGGTGTACGGATCGATCCATTCGCGCTCCGGTAATTCTCCTCCCCAATTTTGATGATCCCATTCGCCACCCGTAATCCATACACCGGGTCGAAGTGTTTCGGCAAATGCTTTTATACGTTTAATAAATTCTTCTTTTGTTTTTGCATCGCGCAATTGCAAGGAGGACAATTCGAAGCCTCCGTCAACAAAATGGGTGTGGGTAT
>Ga0302221_10002851_pt1 | contig 10616 bp, 9 predicted proteins | sample II_Palsa_E2_1_FD_193517 | JGI IMG/M metagenome (GOLD analysis project Ga0302221, IMG submission 193517) | Peat permafrost microbial communities from Stordalen Mire near Abisko, Sweden - II_Palsa_E2_1 | ecosystem: Environmental > Terrestrial > Soil > Palsa > Peat permafrost | place: Sweden...
CCACAGCGAAGCACAAGCTAATAATTTCAGGCTCGAGGATATGACTGGCACCGGATATGGTGATAGAGACTTCTCCTACGTCTGCCATAAATGTGGTCGAACAGTCAACCATGATCTTCTTAAAGTTGCCAAGTTCAAGAAGGAAGTAGAGAACCTCATCATGAGAGACTGGCCGCTAGGTGGTACCATCTTGTCAGTAACCACTGGTGGTCCAGACGGTCCAACCCAAAGCGAGGCTTCTTCGCACTCCAACACCTTCCCCAATAGACTCATTAGCATGGGCCTCCGATCCAAGATCTTGGAACTTACGAACCCTAATTACTACCAGCTTCCTGATATGAACGATGTCAGGAACCTCATTGAGGATGGCATCAAAGATAAAAATCTCGTCAAGCACGTTAATGGCAAGTCCGGAGTGCAGACTGGTTATCTTAAAAGTCAAGAACGGCTTGCGATCCGCAAGATGATGTCTAGATACTGGGAAAACTCATCTGTCTTCGCTCTTGAGCTTGGAGGTGCTGTGATCCGCCAGAGCGTTTTCGTTGACAAGATGTACGGCCTTGACTGGCTTCACAGTCCAGCTGCCAAAGAGACGATGAAGCGACTCTTGTTGAAGTATCAGCGGTTTATCCAAATCATGGCGACTTACCCACTTCACGTTGCGGTTCCGACTTTAGACGTGGATCTCGGATGGCATACGCATCAACTGTCACCGAGACCATATTACAATTACACGATGGCAAAGTGCAAGAAGTTCATTGATCACGACGACAAGATGGCTGAAGATCAGCTGAATGAAGGATTTGAATGGACCAGCAAGACATACCAAAAGCTGTTCCAGGATGTTTATTCTGAGTGCACTTGCTGGTATTGCGAAGGTATGCCTCTCTTTCTCCCATTCTAGACGCTTACTGACCAAAACAGCAATCCGCTCCAAGCACATCTCCAACTCAGCCCGCCTCTTCGGCACCTCAACGCACGAAAAAGTAGTGGACAAGTTCTACGACTCAGGCGCAGCGAAGCTCTGCCCGCCCGACAACTCAGCGCACATCAGCGCCCACAGTGCCGTGAAGTCCATTGAGACTTCAACGCGATCCGTGGTCTCCGACGCCATGCGCGCTCGCCGACAACAAGAGCTCGACACGGCTTACGAAAGGGCTTGCAAGCGTGCCCGCTCCAAGAATCGACCAGTCCCGTCACGAGACGCGTATTACTACGGTCCTTGGGGATACCCGTACATGATGTATGGTCCTTGGATGGCGTATGGCTACTACCCGGGCATTTACATGTATGGGAATCCGTACTGTATGCCGATGGGCGCAGGTATGGCTGGTGCGTGCGCGGCGGGGACTTGTAGTGGCGGCGTTGCGGCGGGAGGCTGTGGTGGGCCGGGGGGTTGTGGGAATGGCGGTGGTTGTGTAAGTCGTCCTTCATCGCTCTTTTTTATGATAGAAGAAACTGACGTTTATAGGGTGGTGGAGGCATGGGTGGAGGCGGTGGATGTGGCGGCGGCGGAGGAGGAGGGGGCTGTGGAGGAGGTGGAGGTGGAGGTGGATGCGGAGGCGGTGGTGGATGAGTAAACATTTCAGAAGTTCTGAATGGTTTGCAAGAGGATAGAGATAACGAACGGCATGATACCAATGTTCCTTTTGCTCGGCTGCTTGCGTTGATATTTCCTTACAAGACTTTCTTTAATGAAATGAAATTATGACTCGATTCATAATCTTGAAGGGCCTCGCATCTCTTAAAATATACGCCTTCTTTGTTGAAGTGGATTTTCATGGTTTCTGTTACTCGAATATGCGTTGTAAGCAAGTACCAAATTCTTCCTGCTATGTCCTTTAAGGTCTTGAATTAAGAGCTCTGCTTGTTTTGCTTACCTATGCTCTCAATGAATAATCTCAAATAGAATCACAAGAGATTTATTATATATGCTAGAATACCTATAGATTTAGGATTGATTTTCCTTTTCGCTAGTTCTATTTTAATCTATTTTGTTGCTGGTGGGTAAATTTAGTAGTGAACCATAAATTTCATGCACGTGACCTCGCGTAGGCGGCACAGGTGACGGCTCGCTAAGCTGTATTTAAGCTCGTCTGAGCACCTCCTAAATCAATCAAGCACTTCAACAATACCTTAATTACGTCTTGTTTCCCGATTCGTAACATATTTTAATCTATAGACGTGAGTAACTGTTGCTTTAACCTGAGTTGGGGGTAGTTTACCCGAGCCGAGAAGGTTCTTTACTGTTTTCTGCTTGGGTATAACGTAGCGATAAGAAATATCTGTATATAACTGCGATATAGTGAAGTGTTGTCCCGATTGTCTATATATTTGAACCAGCTGGATGTTCTTCTGAGTCTTAAAGGGCTGTTAGAAGCAAACAGCCCGATACCATCAATCAGGTTTCTGTCGGGTGACCTCCATCCAAACCGGTTATAGTCGAGATTGATTTCAGGTACTCCTTTTAATAGTCTTGATGTTGATTGGTGAGTACGATGGAAGGTGGTATGGCAGTACCCCAGACCGACCGGCTTCTGCATAATAATGGGAAATTGGGGACGCCATCTCGGCATGTCATATTATATCTTACACCAGTCGATCTCCATGTATGCCCCGATGACAGAGTATTTGTCTCACCTGACACACCGCTGTAGTCTGAGCCTCGAGGGGACAGAAATCACAAAGGATTGCCTGAAGACTCAACACATTTCAGGGCTAGGGAGATGTAAGATGGATCGAATGCCAAGTGGTCTCATGAAATCCTTTTGACAGGGTTGGTATTGATATATAATCTTACATTGATTGACTCAAACCTTGAGTCTAGCGCCCGGCCCTGCCCACTCCTCGTTGACTTGAACTGTACTCGCTGCTACGTAACGAAATTATTTCACCGTTGGATAGCTGAACTCCTGCCGGAATTCTAGCAGGGTGCTCCTTCTTCAATTTGGCTAAAGGGAAGCCAGACGATGATTGTAAGTGGACCACGACATGTGACACAACATCTGGATTTTGAAAGTTCTCATATTTCTCGCCTTCTATGGATCCATAACGAACAAGTCGGATGCAGTGTAGTGGGCGTTGCGTCTCCAGCGGGTCGATTTACAGGGCTTATTTGCTCGCTAGGCGTTACTTTATTACGCAAAGTGTAGAATTAATTGATTAATGAGCTCGTGAGCTCGTTAGCGCTTCGAGTCGACTCACTCGCTTGTAAATTTAATTAAAGGGGAATAATAAATAGGAGCACGCCTAAGCTTGAGGATATATCCTTAAGCAAGATATAGAATAAAATCACGAAAAACGATAACGAAATAACGTAAATAATAATTTCGTCCGCGTAGCTAGAGTCAGTGGTTTTTGTAAAAGAAATACTTGACTCTATATATAAGATTATCGTCTTTAGGATTTTACTTTACAGGAAACTTAGAGGATAACTTATTTTCTTTTATTATCTCTCTTCCCTCTAGTATATTAAAATAAATTTATGTTTCTCTGGAATTATATTTCCTTAGAAAAAAAAGATATAATAGAAGAATCTATATAGAGTCGACCTCAAGTGGAGTGCTGATCTTATTGCTTGGGGCTATTCTTTCTGAATCCGGTCAGTAAAGTGGGGTCTCCCGCGACTGCCGAGGCTAGGACTCATTTTTATAGTAGCTAGAGCCGGCGTAAGAACCATCTGGACTTGGGACGGGGCTTTGGCTCGAGTGTCAGAACTGGACTCGCGTTCTCCTTCGGCCAGACTCATGATCCTGCTATCGAACGGAAATGAGTGGAAGAAGCGAGTCTTGGACCCAGTCCATGTATACTGTGGGACGCCTCGTGCTAACTGTCGGTTTAACTTTCCATCTAGTTTTATTGCTGACCTTAGAACATCGCCAAGGTACCGAGTGTTGGAATCATCTTCTTTCGAGGCAACGAATGGTTTCAAGCAATCGAATATACTGTCAGGCAGAACATTAATAATCTCATCGTAAATGAGAGTCTCTTTGTCTGGGTCCTCGTTAATCTTCCCCAGGACCAGTTGCGTTGTAGCAGATTTCCATCGCATGTAATTTCGCATCTCTCTTTCCATTACCTTCGGTTCTTTCTTTATTGTGATATCTGCACAGGAAGGTTAGTTCGTTTGCAGCAGCTCATCGGAGACAATTCAGATGTCATACCGGGATGAAGGTAGGCGCAGATAGTATCCAGCTCCCCTCGTAAGGGCCCTGACCAGTAAAGCCCACAAAGATCCGAATCCCCATACCCACCAGGTGGTATGAAGACCTGCTCAACTAATATCGACCATACGAAGCTTTGAACAAACGATGGTCGCCGAGTCGAGTTGGTGAGGTATCGATGAGGATCGGTTGCCACGCGGCGAAGGACATGACCCTCAGGCAGCTTTGGTAGTTTCTTGATTATTGCGTCAAGAGGTGAGTCGGAATTGTGCCTGAAGATATGATGCGACCAGTTCACGATCATAGCATCCAAATTTCTCCACTGTTCCTGGAAATAGGCGTCCGTCGAGTAGACGCTCCCTTCGAATGTATACCCTGATAACTGTGCAGCGAGTGTCTTGTTTTGATTCTTCCACTTCTTGCTTTCTTCTTGGGAGGTCGTAAGCTGCCCGTTCACGATCCTCAGGGAATTTTCCAGCTCGGTGTTCCTTCTTTCTGTCTTTGCTTGATTTTCGATGAGTTTTTTGTTCTGTTCGAGCTCTTTTCGTTTGGTTTCCAGTGCCGCCTCCAATGCCGTTGCCCTTGATTTCTCTTGCTTGTGAGTATCGCTTAAACTCGTATGCTGAGCCATCCAGTGGTCTCTATCACCGGCCAAGTTTATATTCTCCGTCAGCAGTTCCTGGAATTTTGCTGATGATGTCTCTTCTCGTTCTCTCCGGATCTTTATGTCATTCTCTAACCTCTGCTTGTTCTGTCCCAAGCTCTTACTTTCATCCCGAAGGCGCGAACACTCGCCCTGGAAGAAAATTTGTTTCGCTTCCAGATTGGTGATCTTCCTTTCCGAGGATTGTTTCTCCTGTCCCAACGTTGCACATTTGCTTTCCAAAACTTCTTTCTCTTGCTTAAGGGTTGCATATTCGTTTTCCAACACTTCTTTCTCTTGCTTCAGGGTTGCCAATTCCCTTTCCAAGACGTTATCCTGCAGGTTCAAAGTTGCAGGCTCCAGAAGTCGCTTCACACTCTCCTCTCCTTCTTCAGTGCCCATCTTATGGTTATCTCTATAATCGTCCGAACAATCCACGAATACTTCTTCGAAAGGGTGGATCTCTTGAGAGTTGACCATTATACCTTTCACAGGCTTTTGGTCGTGGGGGTCGAAAGGTGCTTCTTGAGCATTCGTAACTTGGTTTCTCGATCTAGGGCCCTCATTCCCTCGAGGCGGGTGCAGATCATCGGTATTATCCCCATTGTTCATACGTCGAAACTGGTTGCTGGGGTCTGCCATCCTCCCGCTATGACTCGGTGTGTTGTTGACATTGTGCTGAGGGGTCGAGGTCAAGTTTTTCGTGTTCGCGGATTGTGCCAGACGTTCGGCTCCCGGTGCGGCATCATTTCGAGGCAGAGGCATTTTGTAGTCTCTCGTATCAGCTCTTTCAATTTCCGCATTAAGTGCTGGAAGGGCATTGTTCGGGGCAAGACTTTCTCCCACCAGTTCAGTACTCAACCGATCACTCCTCTTCTTTCTCCGAACCGCTACGGTTGCGGCAGCCTTCGCCATAGTGGCTTTCGCACCAGACATCCAGTTGGATTTGGGATCTGGCTTAGACATTTTGCGGCGTATGTTCCAGCGGCGAAGAAATTGTAAGTTATCAGGAAAGAAATGAGATGAGTTCATCTGCTATGTCAGTCTGAAGGCTGCGGAACACCCGTTACCTTCGTCGCAAATACCGAGGTCCTCGTCGAACGCCATGGACATAGTCAGTCTGTCTCTCAGCTCGTCTGGGGTGTAGCCAGTCGAATCACTAGGACTTGGGCCGATGTTTCTTTTCTTCTTTCTCTCTTGCAGTAGGCTTTACGGCAATCTCCGTGAGTCATGACACCCTCTTTCTTACTTTGGTCGTGGTGGCCAGCCATGGTAGCACAAAACCCATCGCTGCTATAATGCGCAAACTTCTCAAGCGGCGGAAAGTCAGAGGCTTTATCGGGAGCATGCGATGCCACTGGGCTGCTCTCAGCTGAACCTAAGCCACCCAATGTGACATGGTTTTTGATCAACTGCGTACACAGAGGGGCGGGTAAGATTTCATGTCCTGCACAGCCTGAGCTGGAAACTGGCTTCTCAAAGTTATCAGAGGTCAATCCGTTGACCATAGAAAGACTCAAAATGGCCACAGGCTCTGAGAACGGAGAACGAAGCTCAATTCGCAGCGAAATATTGGAACACGATCCCTACAATCTTTACAATGCCGGACCTTCGGAGAACGGGGAGAATTCGAACGAGGACGAAAGAATAAGGCCGGCCTCAACCAGTCTCTCAAGGAGGGCCCACTCGCAGATATTAAGGAGCCTTGAGAAAGGGGAAGAAAGTATAGTTGACAACGAGTTCTTCTTTATCGGCATTGATTTTGGCACAACGTTCGTATCGCCCTTCCGAATTCCTTTCTCTTTGTGTTCCACCATCTGATTACTTCTCAGATATACAGGGGTAGCATGGGCATCCCCAAGGGATCCAGACAATGTACGTGTGATTCAGGTCTGGCCCGGCGGAACAAACTCCAAAGTTCCCAGTACCATTCGTTACAAGGAGGACGGCACCAGGAATTGGGGATTTGAAGCATCTACCGATGATCCTGCTACACTACAATGGTTCAAACTCCTTCTTGTCGATGATAAGGACATGGCAGCGGAAATACAATCATGCTCTTACATTAAGGAAGCAAAGGTTGCTTTGAGGAAGGCCGGAAAAGAGCCACAAGACGTGGTCAGAGATTATTTGTCTGAGGTCTGGGACTACACTATGAAGAGCATGCACAAACACCTCAGAACTGAAGTCATTGATAGCTTGCCATTCCGAGTGGTAGTGACGGCTCCGGCGACTTGGTCAAAGAGTGGAAGGGCGTATGCAAGATTAGAGCAAGCTGCAGAGCAGGCAGGCATTCGTAAGCCACGCCCATGTGGTGTTACTGACCTGCGCATTGTCTCGGAGCTAGAAGCAGCCGCTTTTGCTACCATGATAGATGCCCACAAAGACAGAGTGTTAGAGGTATATTATCTATCAAACAATATTTTCTGTGCCTATGAAAATGCTGCTAATATCTTAACCAGACCGACGACATATTTGTGGTCTGTGACGCTGGTGGTGGGACTGTAGTACGCTCCTGGCTTACGGTGCAACAACCAGAAAGGACACTGACCATATATAGGATCTTGTGACGTACCAGATGGTAGACGGGGAAAATATGGTGGTAGATGAGTGTGCAATAGGAGACGGTATGGCTATGCGCGACATTGTATTCAGGGGTTAACCTTTTGTAGGTGGTGTGTGTGGCTCCATATTTCTCGACCAGTCAATGGAGAAGTGGTTAACAACGTGGTTTGGAAAACGCTGGACAAGTCTTTCCGAACAGGAACGCCACCAATTCAGAGATAGCAGATGGAAACAGATAAAATGCCACTTTAGTGGCGAGTCGGACATGCCCGAGGCAGTGCCAATTGGCAAAGCGACAGTGACAAGCCGGTTCTCACTTAAAAAGCTGAAGAAGGATGGCCCGAAGGTCGATAAGAAGAACGTTTACTTCGAAAAGTTGGCATTCCCTCTTACCCACAAATTCCGATGCTGAGGCAGATCCTTCTGTTGACATCTAATAGGAAGCACATCGAGACTATATTTTCCGATGTGACGCAAGAAATAATTAAACTTGTCGGATCGCAGATGAAGAGCACCAAAGGCAGAGTTGGAAGAGCCCCGAAGGTAAGCAATACCGTAACAGACTTCGTTTGATGTAGCCTGCTGACAAAATCCAATAGGTGCTCATTCTGGTTGGCGGGCTTGGGGGCAACCGATATCTCTACAAGCGTCTTGAGGAGACCTATCCAAATCTTCCAATTATACAGAAAGATCATGACGAGCCGTATATTACTGTTGCACAATTATTAGGATTCCTTACTAACAGAGGGTAGTATTACAGCCATCTGTCGAGGAGCTGCTCTAAAGGCAAGGTCACTTACCAGCTTGAGTCCTTACAAGGATGATTCCACTCCAAAAAATATCGGTATTCCTTCTTCATCAACCCATGAACCTCTCGTGAGTCACGCCTCAAGAAGACGTATCCTGGAGCTTGATAATATTATCGAGACACCGCCTATAAGGCTTAAAATAAAATAAATTAAAATAAAAAAAAAAAACTGGTTTATAAAAAATATATCTAGTTAAATTAAAGATAATATTAAAATACTTTATATAAAAAAAAATTATATATTGGCCTTCTACTCTATTATCCCAAGTCCTACTTCCAATAAATAAACGATCAATAAAATTAATATTTTAGACTCTAATATAAAAATATATAATTATCTAAAATTACTTTAAGACTTATCTAAAAAATTAATAAATATTATATTATCTTAATTATTAATCAGGAGTTTATTACCCGAATTTCTATTCCAGCCTAATAAGAATAAAACTAGACTAAAAATCTTAAAAATATTTTTCCAAAGCTTTAAGAATAACTTAAAATCCGTCTAGATATTATATAATCTAATAATCATTAGTTTTAAATAAATAATATTTTATTTAATATCGGGTAAAAATTTTTTTTCCGGACTACTTAAATAACAAGATATATAAAATTTTATATCTAATAATTACTTAAGAATTATAAATAAAATAAAAAAACTACTTTGGCCGCCAGTTATTGCCGGCTTTAAAAGAATAGAATAGATTTATATAAGTCTCTTAGCTAAAGAAAATAATATCTCTTTAATAATTAATATTTCTAGAATTATAAAGATATTCTTTATATCGACTTTAGTAAAAAAAATATCAAGAAAATAATAATACTAATTTTTAATCTATAAAATAAATCAAGTAAATTTTTATTCTTGAATAAAAACTTTAATCTTAATAAATAAATTAAATAATTATTTATATTAATAATAACTTATATATAATATACTGCCGGACCTAGTACTTTAATCAATAAGGATATTAATATAGATATAAGTAATTTATCTCTAATATTAATTTCGCTTGACTCTTTATCGAATAACTTAATATTAAATTTAATTTTTTTAATCCTAATATTTTTTAAGCTATACGTTAACGCAGGAATATTTATCAAGAGTCTTATAAAAATAGATTTAAAAATTATCCGGAATAATAAAGAATTTTTCCAAGCCATTAAAAAAAATTATTTTAGACTCCGTAACTACCGCTCTCGATTCTGGCTCCTGTATCCCTTATCCGTCTCCTACGTCCGCGTACGTTCCCGTTCCCGTTCCCTTCCCCAAACCCCCGCATCCCAAGATCGACTAATACCTTGCAGTTCTCAGTAAAAGAACAAAGCCGGGTCGGCCTCCTCCAGAAACCCGGCACCGTGGCCCTCCCACCCAAAAGCAAGGTCGACGCCAAGCGCTACGTCTATAACCCCTGCCCCCTCGAAGACAAACTCCCCATCTCCTCTGACCTCTTCCTACACTACCTGCTACACTGCGCCGTACCCTCCCGTGCACTGATCTAGATACCGCGCATCCCGCGGAAGCTCGTCACGAGTATCTTTACCGAGCACGGTCCGGTCAGCTTCGGCTGGGGTATATATATCGATAAGGGACCTAACTTCCTAAAGATTACGCTACTGAATTTAGGCGGGTTGGTGATTAGTGATGGGGCGGCGTTACTATGGAAGTTTCTAGAGTATGATTTTCAGGGTATATTTAATTTTACTTATTGGGTTCTTGCGATATTAAACACGATAATGATTATACTTATTACGTAATGACGGCGAGAGTAACTCTCTAACCTTGCCGAGATAATAAGCAAAGTAACCCCCCTTTTCCATTATATGACCTCCTATAATGATTCAAGGAAGACGTTATATATATCTTTAAGAAGAGACTTCCTGCTTTGGCGAGTGGCAAGCAAGGAACGAGCTTGCCGTTTACTCTAATCATTAAAAAAAAATAATGGTTAACCTGAAGCTCCAAACTTAGATATTTTAAGAAAAAACCAGACTTCGGGGGGTAATGACCTAGTAAAGTAAATTAATGCCTCCTTTATAGCTACTTTAAAAAACGAAGATATATAAATAAAAAGGGACTCGAGAAGCAAGAAGTAAAAAAAAGATTTTAAAAATAATTAATCTTTTTATATTATTATATATATATTATAAAAAATAAATTTTAATTTAATATAAAATTAAATATTATTATTAAAAAAAAATTAAAAAAATAAAAAAATATATATTTTAATTTAATATTAAAAAAAAATTATTATTATATTTTTTTATTATTATTATATTTTATAAATAAAATTTTTTTATTATAATAAATAATTTTATTTATTTATTTAAATTAAAAAATTAAATTTTATAAAAATAAATTAAATTAAAAAATAATTAATATATAAATATATATATTATAATAATATATATTATAATAATATATATTATAATAATA
>Ga0302221_10002852_pt1 | contig 10616 bp, 3 predicted proteins | sample II_Palsa_E2_1_FD_193517 | JGI IMG/M metagenome (GOLD analysis project Ga0302221, IMG submission 193517) | Peat permafrost microbial communities from Stordalen Mire near Abisko, Sweden - II_Palsa_E2_1 | ecosystem: Environmental > Terrestrial > Soil > Palsa > Peat permafrost | place: Sweden...
TTATATTACTTATTTATTATCGTGTCTTTAAGCGTTTTAAATTAAGAATATACTATTATTATAATATTTATAATAGTAAAGCAAGGGGATAATATTAGTAAAGGTTAACTAGTTAAGTAAAGGTAAGAGATGCTTGTTTTATTTATAAGCTGCAAATATATAATTCTTGCATTAAAGTAATTTTAATTTAATAGTATTAAGATAATATATATATAAATTACTATTCATTTATAAGATTCAAATCGTATTATAGTTTATTTTCTTGCAAATATAAGATAAGAGATATAACAATTAAGACCTTATTACTACTTAAGCCCCCTTTAAACTAAGCAAGATAAAATGCTTCTTCTAATATTATATTACTTACTTCTTTTTGCTACTTTCCTCTCGATTGCCTTAAGTAATTTAAGATAATTAAAATAATATTAAAGAAAATAACGTTATAAGGACTTATTATATAAAGAGTTAAAAAGGCATAAAACTTAATTAAGCTATAATAATACTCGAATAAGATTATTATAAAAATAAAATAAATATTTGTAAAGTAAAATATAAAATATAAAAGGAGCTTAATTACCTTTATAAATAGTAACTAAAGAGCAAAGATGCAAAAGCTTAAAGAACAATATAATAAATTTAACGTAATAGTGCTATAATATAAGAAGAAGACAAGTAACGGGTTAATTATAAATAAATAAAATAATATCGTAAAAAGTAATACATATAAACTTTAAAGCGTTTAACTAGTATTATATATTAATAAATTATATAAGATAAGGATAAAATATATACATCTAAAGACGCTAATAAAAGATTATACTTTTAATATTACTTTGCAAGTTACTTTAAGCTTAATAAAGATATTACTTTAAGAATCTTTAACTAAACTTTAGCGTAATTAAAACTTTTGCCTCTTTAAATATCTAAATCCGGATATCTTAGCCTTTAGCGACAAGAAATCGAGTAATAAAGTTATCGTTATCGGGATTAAAAGGCCTTTTTAATTATATTTTAGTAAAATATCCTCTTATAAAGTCTTTACTTAAAAGAATCTCCGTTCGAAGTACTATTATGCGGCCAAATAAATAAGATATTTTACTATTTATATATAAAGTTGCTAATATCTTAAAATTGCATCGCTTAATATAACTTGCTTTAATATATTATTACGCTTAATATATTTTTCTTAATTTAAGTCTTCGCTTTACCCTTTAACAAGTACTAATTGCACTAATAATACTATTTTCGAATAGTGCAAGTATATAAAGTAAAGACATTAAAGGCAATTTGATATTATTATTAGCTAAAATTGTAATTAAAGTTATAATTCTTAAAATAGCTTTATATATTTGCTAGCGTTTATTAGCAAAACTAGTAATTATAACTTAAATTTTTAAATTAATGCTAAATGCTAAATCGGCGATTTATAACAAGTTGCTTTTAATTGTTAATATAATAATCTTATAAGGCTTTGTTGTAAGGCAGCTTTATAAGCATTGCTTTAAGTTGCTATATTAATCTTTATAATATATTATTAAAATAATATAAGTAATATCGCTTAAAGTATAAGTAAAGTTATTAAGTAATAAGATAAATTTAAAAGTTTAAGCAAATACGCAATTGCTAATAAGGCAAATATAATAATAAAGCCTAAGATATTACTAAGCTTGTTTCTATGCTTTATATAGCTTATTAACTTACTATAAAGCAACGAAAGCAATTTGATAGTCCCTTAGCGCTATTTAAATAAAATAGATATTATAATAAAGAGAAAAGCCAGAAGATTTTATTTATCCTTTAAATTACTAAAAGATAAACATTTTTATTTATTATATTTAAGACGTGAGACAATTCTTAAAAGGGCTAAAGCATCGTAGAAAGAGAGGGTAAATTATGCTTATAAGAGTAAGTTGTGCTCGAGGATAAGTTGTGCTTATTCGCAAGCACAACTAAATATAACCGCAAAAAGAAAAGCTACCTTAACTTTAATAAAGCAATTCCTTAAATAAGTCGAGGAAATAAACCCGAATAAGTTTAAAAGAGCTTTGCTAGCATAGCAAAGTTAAGCTATATTTATATAATTAACTAATTAAAAGGGCATATAATATATATAACTTTAATTTATTTGCAACTTAAGTAATATATATAAAATTAATAATATAATTGATAATAGTAAATTTATGCTACAAATCTTTATCCGACTATAAATAATTAAGTATATTATTACGTAATTAAACTTGCTTTTATACTTATACTATAATATAACGCGGCTTAAACCCCTTTATAAGACAAGTAGCTCGAGCTATTAATACCCTTTAAAAGTCTTTAATAGCAAATATAAAGCTAATATTAAAAGTATAAATTATAAGTATAAGTAAAACGGGAGATAAAAGTAATTATAAAACTATTGCCTTTTGCATTTATAATACTCCTCTTTTAAAAGAAATTAAAAGACCCCTTTTGCTTAAAGAAGAAGTCCCCTAATAAAAGCTTTAACTTGCAATAATGCACGCAAATTCTTGACTAAGTTTAAAGATATAACTTGCTTAATTAAATCTTTAATAAGCATTTTAAGGAGTAAAGAATATTTATTTAATATTCTCTTTTTATTCCTCTCGACTTTGTTAAATTACTTAAGCATCTTTATAGTAAGGCCCGGCTTATAACAAATATTTGCAATCCTTTAATTACTAGCTAATTATAGCTCTTATATGCCGAGAATAAACCTTATAACAAGTTTAAATCCTTAAATATTAGTAAAGCGTTATTAATTACTACTAAAACGAATTTTAAAGGCATATAAGTTAGTGTTCCTCTATTAAAAGGTATTAGTTTAATAGTATATTAAATAGAGTATTTAAAGTTATAAATCTTAGCTTAACAACTTTCGCTAAAGAGGATATTTTAAGCTTTAATATTAAGATAAACGATATTATTTATATAAAAGTACTTTATATTATTACTAATATTAATTTATATTTAATATATTATATCTTTTAATAATTGTAATATCTGCTATTAGTTAATAAACTTGAAAAGGTCTTGCTTAATATATTTTAACTTAAAGTATAAGTCTTAAGCGTTATAATTTACAAGTTTAATAATAAATGCTTATTAAAGTGTAAGCTAAGCAATAAAGTATATTTTATTATTTTGCTTATATAATTTAAGCGCTTTAAAATCTTAAACTTATTTTTTTACGCGTTAATAAACTCTTTAACTTTAAGTTTTTTATAAACTTTAGTTGCTATTATAATGCCTTTATAAGTAGCTTTAAAGATAAGCGTTTGCTTAGTTTTACTAATAAGCTTATTTATAGTGTAAAATTCGCGTATAAGAGAGGAGGACGCTAGTAAGCTAAGATTAGCTTATATTATTATATTTAAAATCTTATTTTTAAGTTAATTGTATACCTCTTTAGCTACTTCTTATATTCCGATAATATTCTTTCTTGTAAGACTAAATCTTAGCGTAATATTCTATACTAGCAATTAATAGGCCTTATTAGTTAGCTTAACTATAATAAGTCTACTTAAACGCTTTATAAGTAAATAAGTTATTACTAGAAAAAGAGAGATAAGTACTTAGTTATAATATACTTCTTTTATAATTTATAATAAAATCTTAATTTTAAAGTCTAATCCTTTGCTAAATGTTATTTGCTAATAACTATACTCGAGCATGGCTTTTTTACTAAGTATTATATTATTTTCGACTCGAGATATTATAAAGGATTATATATAAAATATAAAAGTTAAGCTATTAAAGAGTATAAAAGAGTTATAGTCCGGGTTTAAATATAGCTAAGCGTAAAAAAGGTTAATATAGCAAGACTCTTTATTAGTAAAACAAGGATGCTTAAAGATTACTTTATTATCCGATAACTTATTAAGTATAAACTTTTTTATATTTTCCGATTACTTAAGTAAGATAATAGCTTAGCTTTAGTTACGCTTTTGCTTAATTACATAAGTTTAAATTTTCGAAGTATCCTTATTATTTAATATAAAGCTATCTTCGTCTTTAAAAGAGCTAGTGTCAAGTAATAGTAAAGAGATATTTTCTTCGATAAAGAGCATATTATTATTCTCTTATAAATAAGTAAAATAGCGTGCTAAGTTTAACTTTAAAAAAAGAATTGCTCGGATATTAAAGTTAAGATTTATAATATTAATAGTTTTTATTACTTTTAATGCATTACAAGTATAAGCGCTAAGAGATATTATTAATTTAATTAGCGCAAATAAAGGAGCTTAACTTATAAATTAAAAAGAGGGCATAATAGCGTTTTTATAAACTTGTCCGATCTTTGTGCAATATTATATTACCGGAGTTTATTTCGGAAAAGAGCGCTTTTAGCTAGCTATTTTGCTAAACTTGCTTAATTGCTTAATTTAGCGCTTAATAAGTAGCGCCCGAGGCAACGTCGATTTAAAATAAATACCTTTTAATATTTTTTACCGAGTTAGTTTAAGAAAGACTATTATTATAAAGACTAAGCAAGGAAAGCTTATAAGCCTTTTGTTATTAACGATATTAATACTATTAACTTAAGTGCTTATCCCGATCGAAGATAGCCTTTTAAGCTATAAAATCTTTATAAAGGATGCTCGGAAGTAAAAGCGTTTATATAATTGCAATTATAAACCTCTTTTACTTATACACGATAACAAGTTTTACTAGCTTTTAATTGATACGACTATTAATACTAATCTAGCAAATATTAAGTTTAAGTTGAAAGTAAAAAGTGTAATAAAAGAAAGAAACGCTTAATCTCGCGCGAAATTCGAGAAATAAATATACAAGATCTTATTAAAAGGCGCCGAGTTCTTTTAAAACTTAACTTAAAGGTTAAACTTCTTATTAGCCCTTAATTAATAATATATTATTTATAATTTTAAGGCTTTTATTGTAAACTATCTCCTAATATTAATTAACGCGCGTAAATTAAAATATTAATAGCAAAGTAAAACCGGTCGTATATAGAAGAAGACTATCTCTTTAAGAGTATTAAAGTTATCTTTAAAATCGATTAGACAAATTAGTATATAATAAAGCCCGCGCAATAAGAAACTAGATATGCTACCCTTTAAATAAGTGCACTTTAGAATATAATAAAGTAATAATATATTAATAGCTATAATAATAATTAAGTTAATCAAATTTAAGACCTCTTTTGTCTTGCGAAGTTTACTAGCCGGCCCTTTCCTTTAAAAAGCATTAAATATAATATAACTTTAAGTACATTTGTAAGTAAACTTGCTCGGTTTAATATATAAGATATAAAAAAGAATATAACCGGTTTTTACTCGTTGTGCTTTATTATATAATACGCGAATTGTTTCCGATAAAGACGTTTTCGTTATTAACCTCTTACAAATTTGCAATTTAAGATGCCTTATATTTATTATCTCTTAATATAAGTATATTTTTGTATAATTTAAGGATAAGCAAGGCCGATTTCTAAGTACGAGTAATACTAGCAATTATTAAATTCGTCTAATTTTCTTATATATTTATAATAGATATAATAGTAACTTGCTTTACGTAATCCTTAGTCTCGCTAACTAATAAGGGATATAGTTAAAAAGACTATATAATATTATTATATAATATAAGCTAATATTATCGGCTAGTCCTTATAAGCAAATATAGTCGAGGGAAGCGGCGTTTAAAGCGAGGAGGATAAGGGATTAAATATATAAGAAAATACTATAAAAGAAAATATAGCTTACTATTAAAGGTATATATTAAAATGCTTTTTAGTTAAATTTAAAGATTCTTTAAAAAGTGTTTAGATTATATTATATAAAGCTTATTTCGTCCTTATATATATACTTGCTAGCCCTTATACTAGCTTTTCGGCCCCGCTTTCGAGGCTAGCCCCCTTGCTTTTTAAAGAAGTTCTCCTTTAATAACGGCAATGTATAGCTTAAAAAATGCTACCTTATCTTTGCCTAAGTCTTATCTTTGTAGACTATCTTAGCTAATAAACTCTCTTGCTCCGTTATTAGTTCTTTGCCCGGCTTTTGTTTAAATATAACCCGGTAAAAGACTATAGCCTTTGCTAGTAACTCCTTAGCAAAGCTTAAAACTTTTAAATAAAGTAAGAGGCGAGGGTGCTTATAAGTATATAGTAATATAAATTCGAGGTTATATATTATCCGATTACTAATTGTAATACATTTTAAAAAACTTTAAAAAAGCTATTCTTAATACTTTATAACTAGTGTAAACTTTGCTATAAAGGGACTATAAGAGGTTTATAAGGTATTATAGTAATTATTATTTACTGGAGTTAAAGGGTACATGTAATCGGCTTAAAATAGCGACTCGTCGATCTTAAGTTGCGTAGTTAAGGATAATATAAGGCTATAAAGCTATCCGAGGCGGGGCGCTAAGCGAGTAAATATTAAGGGCAGCTTCCGCCGCTTAGCTAGCCGCGGGTCTTTATTATCCTCGTCGTCTTCGGCGTCCTTCTTATTTATTTTATAATTATAATTGCTCTTTTCGGGGTAATATATATTATTACTAGTCTCTTTATTTGCGCCCCAGTAATGTTACTTCTCTCTTTATTGCTCCGGCTCCTTATTATTATTATCTTCCCTTATTGCTTTTATAGCTACCTCTTATCGCTATTACTATTCTTGTAGCTCCTCCTCTCGGTCTTAACTTCGAAGTAAAAAGTTATATTTAAGCTCTTTTAACTTAATAATACTAGCCTTATTAATTTAAGGGTACGATAGCTTAATAGAGTAATGCTAAAATTGTAAAGAGCTAAGAGCAAGAGCTAGCGCCGATAATAACTTATCTTGCTCTTCGAAAGCTAAAATCAAGTCCTTTTTAAGCTTAAAAACGTTTTCCTCCTTACTTTCTCTTTTATTATTATTGCTTAACAAAGCAAGTAAAGTATATGGCATTAGCTCCTCGGATGCGCTTAATATAGTTCTATTATTATTATATTAGCTAATTTAATCTTATAATAACTTTATAAAGTAATAGCAAGACTAAAACTAGTTTTAAGTAAGCGTAAGCGTTAAAGCTAAGCCTTTTTGCTCGAGGAGAGGAAATAGATAAAGGTCCTTGTTAATAAAGCGCTAGTCTTCGACATTATATTATAGTTTATAGCCGGATATATTAATTAACTTGCTTAGCCCGAGGGCAGCATTTAACTTGTTATCTTCGAGAATTACTAGCTTATTTGCGTATAATTAGCTTATTATAGCAATAAAGAGCTATCGCGTATACCTCGAGTGCCTTAGCTATCGCTTACGCTATTATATAATTTTAAATATACTAAATTAAGATAGCTTCCCCTTATATTAAAAATAAAGTCTTTATCTTAAAAGGTATCTTTAAAATTCTGGTATCCTCTTATCGAAATCCCTTTACGCGGATCTTAAAGCTCTTCGATCGATAATAAGTTATTATCTATTTCGTCGTCGCAATTAATAAGGTCGCAATTGTAGCCTAATATATATAATAAATTAAATAAGCTCGTTTTTAGCATTCTTTTATCTTACTTTAAGCTTTAGCTATAAAATTGTCTCCTTAGTACTAAGCTAGTGCGATTGCAAATGTAATATAATCGTTGCGTTTAAATATTTTAGCTAGTTTATTATATAACTATATTAGCTAATTTCGAGAATTAGTTATATAAGTAAATTTTCTTATATTATTTGATAAAGTAATATATTGCTTATAAGGGAACAATTTTAAAAGGGGGTCCTAAAATTAAGCATTATCCAAGTTAATAAAGCTATTAAGAAAGAATTAGGTATTAATAAAGGAGAACGTCTTAAGAACGCGGCAAAAATGCTAATTTTTTAAGCTAAAGTCTTTAAAGCAAGAAATATAAATAGGTTATATAAACGCTACACGAAGATTTACCTTGCCCTCTAATCTTGCCCTGTCTCTTATTTGCTACTTATATTTACTAGTCTATTAATATAAGCTTTTAGCGCACTAGAAATAGATATAAGAGCGTGTAAAGCAGTCTTACCCTCCTTTAGCATTTTCCTTTTTCCTCTTTAAGCTATAAGTTATAATCGCTAATATTTATGCTTTAGCCTTCCTTACTTTAACCGACAATCGAGAAATGATATTGCAGCTAATCCTTTACTTATCCGTTATTGCTTATAAACATCTTTATTAAAGTTAGCTTATATAAACTTTCTTTATTTACAAGGGCCGCGTAACGCGATATTCTCGTATCTAGTTTATTATACTTCCTCTTATAGCATGCCGTATCAACGACTTTCACGCAACGCTTAAGCGTCTTACTTTTACTTGCACTAAAGAACCACGTAGCTATATTTGAGGTTAAACGACTTTACTTGCTTATAATCGCCCACGTCTCCTTACTTACTTATAACTTAATCTTCTTGCTAGTAGCGTTTCGTATTCGGTTTATAAGATACTCGATAAAAGCTTCAATAATACAATTTATAATTTGTTAAAGCCACGTAAGCAAGTATCGGCCTTTCTCGTCGCAAGTTAGCTTAAATTAAAGCATATAGCGTATATTATTATTTTTACGTTATAAGGAGCTTACCGAGATTTAACCCCGACATGTAATTTATTTATAGCGAAGCTAAGTAATAGCTAGTAACGTTATCGAGAGGCACTTCTTTAATTAGCTAAGTTGTAATATATAAAAGGAATACTAAGGCTAAACCTTTTATTATCGCAATTGCCGAGAGTATCGCTATAAGGGTTATTTGTAATAATATAACAGTAAAGAGGGAGCTAAGCTAAGTTTATACTCGTATCTTAACTAATTTAATTAGTTTAAGGGGAATAATCGCTATTGTAAATACTTAAAAGCATCGACTTTAAAACGAGAGATTGAGAGCTTTAGCTTTAAATTAGCTATATCGTTAAGGCGTTTAGTTACAGCAAGGCCGACGGAGGATTTTGGGTGGGTTTAAACAAGAGGGGTAGAAAACTTATAAAGAGACACTAAGCGGCCGACTAAGGGAATAGTTAAGAAAAGATTAAAGAGGAAGATGGTCGAGCAGTAGGGGAGCGCGAGTTTTATAGACGTTGAAAGCAGCGGCTGGTTTGTGCGTGCACCTTGCCTAATATAGCGGGCGCCAAACCCGGGTAGGCAAACACCACACCTGAGATTACTTACTTAATTTAAGTTTAATAAAAAAATACTATAGTCTTTTAATAACTAAATCTAAAATGCATCTTTGCTTGTTTTATTTAATTAATTTAAATAATTAGCAAACTTAAGCTATATTATAAATTAAATTATTTGTATAAGTTATAAATATTTTTCGGAAATATAATTGCATATTTATATAAAATTAGCACAATTTTAAAGACTTAAATACTATTTAAAGCGCTTACCTTTTAAGCTATAATTTTATTTAAAGGATATAAATTAAACTTGTCTTTCTTTTGCTATTCTTTTATTAACTTTTAACAATTAGTAATACTCTCTTTAAGTATATATTTATTATCTTTAAGCTAAAATAACCATTTAAGGCTTAATTTCCTAATAACTTATAATAAAGAAATTAGGAAAAGAGCAAGAGTAATCTTGTATTATATACTTTTTATTTGACTTATTATTATTAAATCTTTATACTTGCTTTAAGCCTTAATATTACTTTATAAGTATATTTTATTTAAGCCTTCATTACTCCTATTACGGTTCTACGCGCTGGCACGTGCAGCGCTATTCCCGATTAGGATAAGTTGGCGAGAAACTTTATGATTTTTAAGTATGCGAGTACCCTCATACTCCTGCTTTCTTCCTTAGCTTTGAATAGTCGAATAAGAAACCCTTCTACCTATGCTTTCCAAGCCCAGAAGCTGGCGTTCGTGACAACTCCTTTAAAATCATCTATATATATTATTATCAAGTTAAGCTATTGCTTTACAACTTAATAAAACTTTAATGCTTAAATAAGAGAAGAATATTAAGCTATATAAATATTAATAAAATAAGCAGGGTTTTAATATAAATAGTCTTAAAGTATTTTATATTATATTTAAAAAGCTTTAATTGTTTAGTTATTGCTTATTTTTATTATATATAATAAATTAAATATATATATCTAGTAATAAGGGAATAACATATATTATAATATATTTGTAAAATGCAATTAGAAATACTTTTATTTTAAAGCATTTGGCTATATAATTAATTTGTGCTTTAAGTATATTAAAGAAGGATTAGTTTTTGGGTGCAAAGTTTAGTAGTAAAAGTATATACTTTAATGCTTGCTTTAAGTCTTTTTACCTTATTAGCTCTTTGCTTTAGTTAATTGCTAGCTATTTGTAAAGGGTAATATAAAATTTAGTTAAATAAAGATATAAAAAGATAATATTAATATAATAGCTATTTAAAAGTTTAATAAGATAAAGTTAAATATAAAGATATTAAATAAAAAGATATTAGACAAAGAGATATTAGATAAAAAGGAGAAAAGGAGGAAAAAATTAAATCAAGTTGCTATAAAAAAGCTTTAATTTTGCTAATAAAGAAGGGTAAGCAACTAAAACAAAAATATTAACAAAAAAAGCATTACCTTTTATGAATATATATTATTATTTATCCTTTTATCTTTATATTATACTTTTAGCAAAAATATACCCCTTAA
>Ga0302221_10002855_pt1 | contig 10610 bp, 2 predicted proteins | sample II_Palsa_E2_1_FD_193517 | JGI IMG/M metagenome (GOLD analysis project Ga0302221, IMG submission 193517) | Peat permafrost microbial communities from Stordalen Mire near Abisko, Sweden - II_Palsa_E2_1 | ecosystem: Environmental > Terrestrial > Soil > Palsa > Peat permafrost | place: Sweden...
AACCTACTAATTCCTTAGCCCCCTCCTTCTTTACTTTAGTCGAGAGCCTCTTAACCGAACTAGCTATTTCGCATGCAAGGAGTCCTTATACAAAAGTCCTTATAAAGGAGCTTAATAACTAGGCTCTAATGCACCAACTTATAGCCCAAGTACCCATAGATTCTATTAAACTAAAAGAGCTAGAGGAGACTAATACCTTTACTACTAAGAGTACGTCTAAGTATAACTCATACTACTTCTATAAAGTTGTAATTAATACCGGAGCCTCCAAATACTCTATTGCCGGATATAAACAATTCCAAGCTTTATAATATATTAATAGCATTACCCTTAACGAAAACACTAAAGGACAAGTAAAGGTACAATTCGGCATTAGTTCCACGTTATTTATAAGATCTATAATAGTAGAAACACTAATCGGTCAAGTAGAATTCTATATTATAACGTTAAAGACTCCCTTCTTATTAAGCTTGGCCGATATAAACAAGCTAAGGGTTTACTTTAATAACCTTACTAATTTATTAATCACTTCGACTAGTAATAGCGTACTAGTAGTGCGTCGCTTTAGCTACTCTTTCCTCTTGTAAGACACCTCTCTTTAGTCTTTTATTGCAAAATCCTTTATATGCAACCCTTACTATTTAACTAATGTTAAATTACGACGATTATATTGTAAGTTCGGCTATCTATTAGTCCGTCGGCTACAAGACGTACTAAAACGAGCAAGCTATAATAATGTTAATAAGGAGGCCCTTAAATATATTACAAAATATTACAAGCACTGCTAAAAACACGGCCAATTACCAAGTAAATTTAAGTTTAACTTTAAGGATAATGTCGATTTTAACTACTTTATTATCGTTAATATATTTTACATTAATGGTAAACTTATACTCTATATAGTCGACGAAGGAACCCGGTACTAGGCTAGCAAATAGCTCCAAAATATTAGCGCTAAACACACCTAAGATGCCTTTAAGATATGCTAGATTGATATATATTTAGGCCCTCTTAACCAAATTACTACTAATGCCGGTAAGAATTTTATTAGCAAGGAATTTAACTAATATATAGCCGCTATAGGCTTAAAGGTCAAGATTATACCTGTTAAAGCTTATAATTTAGTAGGAATCGTTAAGCGCTACTATAGGCTAATACGCAAAGCATACTTTATTATTATTGCTAAAATACCTAGTATTAGCAAGGATATAGCATTGCAAATAGCCTTTAAAGCTATTAATGATATAGTAAGGCTTAATAGACTAGTACTTACACTTCTAGTTTATAGTGCTTACTCACAAATTATTGTATATAACCCTTTATTACCATTAGTCGCCTAGCGAGCTCTTGTAATCAAGAAAGCTATAGCTAAAGTGCAAAAACTACGGGCTAAATGCTAGGTCAATAACGCAATTAATACACGAAATGGACTTAGTATAGCTATAATTTATAAACTTACCCTTAACTCTAATGTCCTAGTCTAGCGTAAAGGGAATACTAGCTAATTAAGAAGCTAGGAGGGTCCTTATAAGCTTATAGCTATAAATGGCGAATCTTGCATATTAGCACTACCTTATAGCAATACTACCTTTCGTTCGACTTTTATTAAATTATACCTTACTTTAACTACCCAAATTAAAGGTATTAAAGTAGAACTTACACCTTTACTAGTAAAGCGTAGCAAAGGACGACCACGCAAGGACCTTGAAATCGCAGTATTTTTACAAGAAGATAATTAATATTAAGCTTCCCGCTAATTAAAGGTTTTAAGTCTACTCGAGAAGGGTGTTTTTAGGGTAGCATTTGACATATTAAAAGGAGTACGCATTTTTAACTCTAAGTTTGTTAATAAAATTAAGGTAAAGGATAATTAACCCTTTGCAAAATCAAAGCTTATAATTTAAGCATATAGTAATAATGAGAAATGCTTGATATTAATGCAATTACTAACTATTTAGCGTATTAGCTAGCGAATTATCCTTTATATTGCTACGATTACACAAGAGACTATAGGACTATACTTATATAACATTTTACAAGCGTATATATAGTCTACGACTTTATTAAATCGCGATTTTTATATTAAACTATTATACGAACTCGCTTAGCAATTACACCTTAAGAAGGACTCGATCCTAAAAGTCGTTAAGCCCCTATATAATATACTAGAGGCTAGAAACTATTAGTTTAAGACGTATTACTCCCACCACCTTAAAGAGCTTTCTATAGAGCAGTTAACCTACAATCCTTGTCTCCTTTATAGCAATTAACTATTTAGTATTGTTAGCCTTTAAACTAATAATACGCTTTTCGTAAGAGACGAAGGTTTTGCTAAGAAGGAACAAGTGAAGCTTGAGGAGGCTAAGTTTATAGCTAAGGAGCGTAAACACCTTACTTCTACCCACGACCTTAAGTTTAATAGTAGTATTATACGCCTTAAAAACAGTAAAAGTATTACCCTTATGCAAGAACGCTAGTGCAAAAACCTTAAGCTAGTATAGGGCAAGAATGCTAGTATAACAAGTAGCAGAGGAGCTATACGCCAAGACTTAAACACTAAGGACTAATATATCGCTTAGCAAGCTAGGGGAGCGTATATTGCATCTATCTGCCAACCGGAAGCTGCATATAATCTATCTATAGTAGTACAAGCTATAGAAGTAAGTGAAAAGGATACAAAGGCGCTTAACAAGCGTATTTAGTAGCAAATTTAAAATGCCGCTAGAGGACTACGTTTTGTAAAGCTAAAGAAGGACTCCTTATAATTACTAGTTTTTACAGATGCGTCATTTGCAAACAACAAGGACCTCTCCTCTTAAATTGGGTATGTATTAGTTATAGTAGATGCTAATGGAAACGCTAATATACTCTATTAGTCTTTTACCAAGTGCAAGAGGGTTACTAGGAGTGTTTTAGCCTTTGAGCTCTATGCAATGGCATATGGCTTTGACATTAGAGCTTTAGCTAAGACTACAATCGACAAAGTATTAAGAATCGATTTATTACTAGTCTTATATACGAATTCGAAGTTATTATACAATTGCCTTGTAAAGCTCGGGACTACGCAAGAGAAACGCCTTATAATTGACATTATATGCTTATGCTAGGCCTACAAACGGAGAGAAATCGCGGAGGTTAAATGGATTAAGGGAGATACGAACCTAGCTGACGCTATGACGAAATCGAAATCCTCGAATGCCCTCGAACGATTGGTTAATACGAACATACTACAATTGGAAGTAGAGGAGTGGGTAAAGCGTGGATAAGGACATATTATTGGTATGGGAGGGACATACAAATGCAATAGGGACACACATACACATGGCATACCTGGTAAATGGAGGAATATAAATAGACTAGGCCTAATTAGGCTACTTATATATGTTTGGAGGAAACTGCGTTTTTGAGCACTTTTTAAAGTAGCTCTAGTGTTGGTACATTTTCGTTTGCTTTGTAGGTCACGTGACTAAGCTAGTCCTAATTAGGTTAGGCGAACCGAAGGAAGGTCAATAATATTACAATGGTGCTGTCGACCTACCTTCCAATTAATCAACCACCTACTTACGCAATTAGCATTCCACGACTACGTGACGGTGCTACGCGTTCCGGGTGGACCGATATAAATAAATAAAAGGAAAGAAATTATAAACTAAACAAGTTATGGAAATCGAGCATTTTCTATATTGAATGCTTTAATTTGAGCTTCAAATAATCGTCGATTTTCTTGGTTATATTTAAGACCAATTATAATTCTTCGGACCTTTCTCCAGATTGACCAATCTATATAAAATATTAATAAATTAATCTTAAATTAATTAATAAAAGAACTTACTTGTATTTTGTATTATTGCCCCTTTTTTGTCTTCTACTTCTTCTTCTTCTTCATTTTCGTCTTCATGTATATCTTCTAAATAAGAAGTATCATAATCATTTTTAATTAAAGCTTTTAAGATATCTTATATAACCAAGTTTAAAACATGAGCTATACAAGGAATATCACCAAAAAAGCTTATTCCTTCCTTTTCATAATGCTTTCTAAAGGCCTTTATTAAGGTGTCATTTAAGGAAGCGTTATCCTTTATAATACTATTTTAAAATAATTTATTAATTCTTTTTTCAAAAAAAAAGAAAATTAAAAAAAGACTAACCTTTCAATATTATATTCAATATTAAAGTCTTTTAAAGCTTCTAATAATACCGAATTCAAATAAAAGCCAAAATGAATCTCTTTTAAATCTTGCATAGCTAATAAATAAGACTTTAATTAAAGGTCTTTATTTATAAAATAGCTAAAAAATAAATTAGTAGATATTTTTCTAAATTATTAATTAAATAATATATAACTTATATAATAATTCTAAGGAATGCTTTTTAACTTATAAATGTCCAAGCATCTAAAGTTAAAAAAAGGATCTGTTAGATTTAATATTATCAATTAATTCAGCTTTTTTTAAGTTTAAATTTTCGATATAAAAGTTATTAAGCTTATTTGTAAGCACCTTTAAATATAAAGGTAGTACTTCACTATATATATTAGTTAAAAATTTTTAATAATAAAGATAATAACTTTTTAAAGCTTGGAGTAATAATTGCTCTAAAAGATATATTATTTGAAATAATAAAATTTAATAATAATCTTTTAAAGTGATTAATAGTAAAGCTTTCTCCTTTATAGCTAGATTATTAATTAAAAGCTTGAGTAATAGTTATTTGATCTTCGGTTTCAAATTCTCCTTTTAAAAAGTTAATAATTATTATTTAATTTAAAAATAATTATAAATAACTTACTAGGATCTTGACCTGCTTTTAATATTTTAATATTCACAGCCTTATGTGAAGTCTCAAAATGTGTACAATAATTAGAGGTTAACTGGTAAATCTTATAATTATATTAGTTATAAATAAATTAAAAATAAATAAATAAACTTACTTGTAGCCTTTAATTAAACATTTAACAATAACTGTTTAATAGTTTTTTTTGGATCTTGTGGGTTATCTTTAATAGGATTAGTGTGTCAAAAAAATCAAAGCTAGTTGATTATAATTTAATTTAGTAGATTTTGACTTGATTTGATTTGATTATAATTATAATTAATTATAATCAACCATAATTATTATATAATATTAAGAAAACTTGAATTTCTTAAGTAACTTAAAAGATTATTAAATAACTAATAGCTATATTAATAAGATATAAACAAAACTTATAAAACATATATAAGAGTATAAAACTAGTTATCCTCTTTAAAAACCTCCTCTTTATCTTTTTTATCTTTATTTTCTTCTCTTTTTATTTCTTCTTCCTTGTTTATAAATACCCCTTAGCTCTTAAGACATATAATCTTCTTAAAGGTACTTTTATTAAGTCGATTACGTAATTTAGTATTAATAAGAGCCCCTTATAAGAAGAAATGCTCGCTAGCAGCAAAGGAAGCAAGTATTCTTAAGTACTTCTTTGCTATAAAGGATAAAATAAGAAATCTAGCTTTATTAGCTTTCTAATATTCTAAGGGCCAAATCTATAGCTAAATTAGTACTTATATATAAAGAAATTATAATAAAGAGATTAGTAATTCTTAAGAAAATTTAAAGTAAAGTAAATAAATTTATATACCTTTTTATTTGCTTTCTTTTCTTTTAAATATATTATTAATTTGTCTTCTATTATATCCTCTTGATTATTTATATAAATATCAAGCTTGTCTTTGTCGAAATCTTTTATAGATGTATTAGAACTAGAGTCTTAAGGATTGGCTATTAAATAGTCTTATTTATACTTACATAAAAATTAGTAATTAATTAATTAAAAATTTAAATAAAGATATATACTTATATATTATAGTCTGTTTTAAGCTTATTATATATATCAGATACTATGCTAAGAGCTAATCTAATTCCGGCTAGTCCTGCTCTTTTAATTTAAGGATTAAAAATAAAAGCTAAATATAAAGCTTTACTTTTATTATCTAAAATGCTAGTTTTAGGATAATATTTTCGAAACTTAGCTATTTCCTTATCAATGGCATTTTCGAAGGTTTTTTCTTATTTAAAATTAGTATATTTATTAATATAATAAAAATTAAATAAAGAATACTTACTTTAAATTCTCTTTTAAAACTTTTAAGTTTATTATATATTTTATATACTTCAAGTATAATATAATATATAATAGAGTAGTTTTCGGCTTATAACTTAGTTATAGCTTTAACAAATATTGAAATTATATTTAAAATGTTATTTAAATAAGTAATTTCAATATTAGTTAAAACTAGACTTTTATTTTTAAAAGCCTTAAATTTCAAGCTATTAATTACTACTTTAATAGCTTTATATATATGTAAAAAGTCTTTTAATTTATAAATAATTAATTAACTAATTAATTAATTACTTACTAAGTTAAAGGAACTAAGCATTTTCTATATTAAAAGCTTTAATTTAAGCTTCTAATAGCTATCAATTTTCTTAGTTATATTTAAGACTTATAATAGTCTTTTTAACCTTTCTCCAAATTAATAAATTTATAATTTATTAATAAATCTCTTATAAATTATATAAAAAACTTACTTGTTACTTGTTTTATTGCTTTTCTTTCTTCTCTTTCTTCAAGTTTGTCCTTTTCTTGCTTATATAAATCTATAAAATAAAAAGTATTATAATTGTTCTTAATAAGAGCTTTTAAAATATCTTAAATTATTAGGTTTAATATATAAGCTATATAAGGAATATCTCCTTGAAATTTAATGCCTTCTTTATTATAATGCTTTATAAAAGCTTATAATAAGGTATTATTTAAGCTAGCATTATCTTGAGTAATATTAAATAAAATATATTAGCAATTTATTATTTAAAAACAAGATTAATATTACTTACTTAGTAATATTATATTTGATATTATATACTTTTAAAGCTTTTGATAAGACCGAATTTATATATTTATTGCTATAAATATCTTTTAAATCTTGCATAGCTAATAAATAAGATTTTAATTCAAAATCTTTATTTATAAAATGTCTAAAAATTAAATTAGTAAATATTTTTATTAATATAATTTAATAAAAATAACTTATATAATAATTCCTAAGTAAGCCTTTTGATTTATAGCTGTCTAAGCATTTAAAGTAATAGAAAAAGCACTATTTAATAAAATATTATTTAATAATTCTCCTTTTATAAGGTTACTATTATTATTATATCTTAAAGTAAGCTTATTTGTAAGTATTTTAAAATATAAAGGCAATACTTTACTATATAAAGGTTAATTATTTATTAATATAAGAATTTTAAATAAAACTTATTAATTTAAATATTAAAGTAGCTTTTTAAAGCTTAAAGTAGTAATAGCTTTAAAAGAAATATTATTATTAACTATAAAGTCTAATAATAATCTTTTAAAGTAAATTATAGTAAAGCTTTTACTAGTTTAACTAGTAGCTTTACTAAATAATTTAGTAATAGACATTTGATTAGAGTCTTAAAAAGTAGCTATAAAAATTATTAATTATTATTGCTACAAGATGAGATGACGCATGACTTATAACTTCGCTTAAGCTCGCTTAAGTTCGCTACATAGTTTACAATTATAGCTTTAAAGAATAACAACTTTACATCTTTGACTCATATTACTATAAATGCGTAGCATTATAGTAGCAATAACTACAAAACTAGTTGCCGATCTTAAAAACCTTTAAGACGACAGCGACTAGCTTCGCGCACTAGTTTATAATTTGTAAACACCACTATTCGATTGCTTTTTGACAAAACGCTTAGTCGGAACCTTGCAATAACCAAGTTAATTGCAAGTTTTATTACAATTCACCTTTAAAACCCCTACTTACCTTACCCTTATCGATTTTATTACTTCGCGTACTAAATTTATTAACTTACGCAGTAACCTTATCGAATATATAAATAAAGCATTCGAATTTATCGAATTTTGCAAGAACCCCTCTTTCCTTATAGTTAAAATTAGCCGGATTTATACCCGGGTGCTACTACTAATATTAAAGACAACTGCAAAACTCGCTACGCAATTAAAGGCATTTTACAAAACCGGCCACAAGTATACAAATTACATTTTATTATTAGTCCTCGAACATATTATACAACTTTGTAGTAAACTTAAACGATTGCCTTTACTATTATATTAAAGGACGCGAGCAAAAAGTGCTACCTTAATATAATAGTTCTTTTTAAATATGTGAATATATATTAAAGCAACTTTTAAAGCTATACTTTGCAAATTTAAGAGACTAGTAAATATCGATCTTACCTTATTAAAGCTTAGAAATTCAAATTTTTAACCGAGATCTTGTGCTAGTAGCTTGTTAGCGTTTACTTTAAGCATTATTAGGATAAGTAGCAATAGACAAAGAAGTAGCTAAAGCTAAAACGAATATAATAAAAAGCAAAATGCAAATTTACTAAGGATAAGTTTACAAAATTATATAGCAATTGCTAATATCTCATTTTAGCTATAATAAAGTTAAAACTAAAACCCGAATCCGTATTAACTTGCTATCCTTGCTTAACTTTAACCTTATAATTTGCAAATAAAAGAAATTAGCGTTTTTAATCTTAACTTATAAGACACAAAAATTACTAGTTCAAGTATTATAAGCATTAAAAAGCTTATAATATATACAGACATTTATATGTTTACAAATAAACTTTACAAGCTAGTAAACAAGAAAGGAGATTAGGTAATATAAGACAATTAGACTATATAGCTATAAAGCAAAGCAATTGCTTAGCATACTTATAAACTCTTTAACTTAAAATATAAACTTTTAATAAACGCATCCCTAGCAAGTATCTTTAGCGCTTTAATTAAGAGATTTAAGGAATTAGCTAATAGCGCTATAAAGAATATAAAAACTATCAAGTTTAGCCTTTTTAATTTATAATATAGTAAAATAGTATATAGTTTTGCGCAAATAATGTTTTGCTATATACAAGTAGCCGAGATAACTTTAAATTATCTTTAGTTAATAGTAGCATATAATGCTTTAAAGGTTTTTATATAAGTGTATTATCTTATACTTACCCCGGAAATGTTAAAATAAAAGTAGCTTAAAGAAGTAGACTTAAGAGCTACTTTATTTAAAAACTTGGTAAAAAAGGCAAATGCTTGTCGCTTTACCCTTAAAGGCAAGCAAGAAGCCGGATATAGCCCTTTGCGTTATAGCCCTTGTCTATATTAGTTTATAAATTAATTTTAGCTTTAAAACTCTTATTAGTTTATAAATTAGTTCCGAAACTAGTCTTAATTGCGTTTTTAACTACTAAATTAGGGTTTTTGTAATTGTAGTAACTTTAGTAATAGCTATAAGGATTTTTGCGAGGGAGATAAACAAGGAAGATTATCAATTTTGCAAAATAATAATGCTAATTGCTTATAAAATGCAAGTTAGCAACCCGCTTAAAAGAACCTTTTGCTATTGCGCTAGCAATTGCAAATTATTAGCAAAAATAGCTTTATTTCGCGGAATTAGCAAAATTCTTTTAAAGGCTAGAATTAACGCTATTTCCTTTATTAGCAACGTGTATATTTCGGTAAAAAATTTATAAAAGAGCTACAAGAAAGTAGTAACTTATTTTATAGCAAGTTAAAGGAGCTACTTGCGCATTTTAGCAAAGAGGATTATAAGCAAGAATACACATATAATTATAGTAAAGAGTACTTTAAAGATAAGCTAATTAGCAACTTTAGTGCAATAAACTTTGCTTTAAGTTTATAATAAACAATTGCAAAGAAGGAGGTTATATACAAACGCTATAAGGAGACTTTCCTTAGCAATAATTAGCTTTATAAACATATTTGCGACAATAATTGCAAATAAGCTTTAAAGTTTAGTAAGAAGGATCTTTAATTAACTATAAAATCAGATATAAAACAAGAATCGAAACCTTATATTAGCTAAAAGACACACGTTACTATCTTAGCGTTTTATGCCTTGCTAATTATTAAGTTATCGGTAAATGCAAAATTAAATACCGGAATAGGTTATAGTTTTTGCAATTAGCATTACATTATTGCAAAGATAAAGTTTTTACTAGATAACGCTTCTTATAAGGTTTATATAAATATAAGCTACTTAATTACATTTATTAACAAGAAATAGCTACAAGCTAACAAGCTAAAACTCTTTATTTGTATAATAGCTAAACTTTTACTTATATATAGAATCGGAATAAGAAAGGTTTACTCTTAAGAATATATTATCTTAATAATATACTTCTTTAGCATAAACCCTAAATCCGGAAAGCAAGCTCTTGCAAAGATCTCTTACAAGGCGTATTTGATAGACAATTTAGCCGCAAAACTCCTTATTAATATAAATATTTTAGTATTTAAGAAGGTTAATATTATAATTTCTAAGAAAGTAAGACATATTAGAAGCTATAGAATTAATATTAAGCTTAAAGCTATATTAAAGAAGGGAATTGCAAAATTACTAGTTTGCGTTATAGCAAGAATTATTATTTTCCCGTTTGCGTTTATAGCAATTTTAATTTATTATATAGCAATAGCCGAGGATAAAGATCTCTTATTTAAACCGGATAATACCTTAGTTACTTTATTTGTTTAGCTAGCTAATAAGGATATAAAG
>Ga0302221_10002858_pt1 | contig 10604 bp, 9 predicted proteins | sample II_Palsa_E2_1_FD_193517 | JGI IMG/M metagenome (GOLD analysis project Ga0302221, IMG submission 193517) | Peat permafrost microbial communities from Stordalen Mire near Abisko, Sweden - II_Palsa_E2_1 | ecosystem: Environmental > Terrestrial > Soil > Palsa > Peat permafrost | place: Sweden...
ATGGGTTTTGCGAAAAATCAACTGACTCAGCTTGTCAGGGATTGGTATATGCATCCAAACGGGCAGTTGCCGGCTTATGAATGGGATTTTGGTGACGCCAACCCGCCGGTGCATGCCCTGATTACCTGGAAAATTTATTTAAAAGATAAAGCAGCCAATAATGGCAATGGGGACACTTATTTTTTAGAACGCATTTTCCATAAGCTGATGCTCAATTTTACCTGGTGGGTTAACCGTAAGGATGCATCGGGGAATAATATTTTTGAAGGCGGATTTTTAGGGCTTGATAATATAGGCGTATTTGACAGGAATGCACATCTGCCGGATGGCCAAACGCTTGAACAGGCCGATGGCACCAGCTGGATGGCCATGTATTCGTTGAATTTATTGCGGATAGCCACTGAGCTTGCTGTCACCGATAACGCTTACCGCGATATAGCTTCAAAGTTTTTTGAGCATTTTATATACATTGCAGGCGCTATTTCAAACTTTGGCGAGGACAAAGAAGGTTTGTGGGATGAGACCGATGGCTTCTTTTATGACCAGATCCGGCTGCCGGATAACAGTACCCAAAAAATGCGGTTCAGGAGCCTGGTTGGTTTAATCCCGTTATTTGCCGCCGAGGTAATTGACGACGACGATATAACCAATAACCCCATCTTTAGTAACCGTATGAACTGGTTTGCTGAAAACCGGCCCGACCTTGCTTTGCTTGTGTCGCGCTGGGCCGAAACAAAAGGGCCGGGCAAACACCTTATAAGTTTGCTGCGCGGCTACAGGATGAAATCACTGCTTAGATATATGCTCGATGAAAATGAGTTTCTGAGCCCTCACGGCATTCGTTCGCTTTCAAAATATCATCTCAATAATCCCTACCAAGTGAAAGTTGACGGCGTGGAATTCAGTATTAAATATACGCCCGCCGAAAGTGACAGCGGCCTTTTTGGCGGCAATAGCAACTGGCGAGGGCCGATATGGATACCCATGAATTACCTGTTGATAGAAAGCCTGCATAAATTTTATCAGTATTATGGCGACGACTATAAAATTGAATATCCCACCAATTCGGGTAATTTTATGACCCTGCAACAAGTAGCCAATGAGCTTTACAGCCGGGTGTCGGGTATATTTTTATTAGATAAAGATGGCAAAAGGGCCGTGTTTAATAACTATCCCAGGATGCAGATGGACCCTAATTTTAAGGATTACATTTTGTTTCATGAATATTTTGATGGCGATACCGGTAGGGGGGTAGGCGCTTCGCACCAGACAGGATGGTCGGGTTTGATTGCGAATTGTTTGCATCAGTAGGCGGAGTCCGAAAGTAAGAAAATGTGGCATTTAACTTACTAACTTTGTGTTTCCAACTATGCAATATTGAATAAGGCCGATCAAACCATCAGCCAACCTCAAACTGCAATGCGCTTAAATACCTGTATAAACCCTGTTCATTGGTGATTAGTTCCTGGTGGCTGCCGCTTTCAATGATCTGGCCTTTTTCTAATACGATGATCTTATCCGCTTCTCGGATGGTTGACAAACGGTGGGCTATAATGATGGAGGTACGATTTTTCATCAGTTCTTCCAAAGCTTCCTGCACAAGGCGTTCAGATTCTGAATCAAGCGATGAGGTTGCCTCGTCAAGGATCAATATCGATGGATTTTTTAACAGGGCCCTGGCAATGGCAATACGCTGCCGCTGACCGCCGGATAATTTAACACCACGCTCACCAACAATGGTATCATAACCCTCAGGAAATGACATAATAAACTGGTGAGCATTAGCCCTTTGCGCTGCCTGAATAATTTCATCTTTTGAGGCGGTCAATTTACCGTATGCAATGTTTTCCAGTATCGATCCGCCAAACAGCATAACATCCTGTGGGACAATAGCTACCTGGTTGCGGATATCGGTAAGGGAGTAGTCGCCTGAAGGCCTCTCATCAAATAATATGGTACCGCTTTGCGGATGATAAAACTGCAATATTAAAGCAGCCATGGTTGATTTACCCGAACCGCTTGGGCCAACAATAGCAACCTTTTGGCCTGCTGCTGCATCAAAAGACACTTCCTTTAATACCTCAATTTCCGGGCGCGATGGATAAGCGAAAACCACGTTGGAGAAGGAAAGATTGCCCCCGATTTTTAGTACGATGCTATTATCGCTTTCGAGGATGGATAGTTCTTCACCATTTTCGTCGAGGATTTCCATCACACGCTCACTGGCGCCCACGGCCTTTTGTAAATTGGCATACATATCCGGGAAGCTGCCCATTGCGCTACCTACAAATGAGGCATAAAGGGCAAAAGTAAATAGTTCGCCAACTTTTAGCTCGTTATGGTTAACCAATATGCAACCGTAGCCCACAATAGCCACAATTGCCCCAAACAAACAAAATACGATGAAGGACACGAACATTCCCCTGTATTTTGCTCCTTTAATGGCTATATTGGCAACTTCCCTGATATTTTTACCATAACGGCCTGCTTCAAAAGCTTCGTTAACAAATGCTTTAACACTTGCAATACCTTGTAAGGTTTCTTCAATGATCGTATTTGATTCTGCAAGTTTATCCTGTGCTTCCCTTGATATTTTACGGATAAAACGCCCGAAAAACAGAGCGACTATAATTAAAGGCGGCACTACTATCAAAAGTGCTATAGCTAATTTTACAGAGATTCTGGACATCAAGACAATACCGCCGATCAATAATACGGATTGCCTCACCATTTCAGGAATGGTGGTAGTTAGCGTGTCCTGTATCTGCGAAAGATCGGCGGAGATACGGCTGTTCAGTTCCCCAACCCTCCGGTTCGAGAAAAAATTCATAGGCAGGGTGATCAGCTTAAAATAAGTATCCCTCCGTATGTCGGCTAAGGAGCGCTCGGCGACATTAACAAACCACGATATCCTGAAAAATGAAACGAAAGCCTGTAAAAACAATACGGTAAAAGCTACGGTCAGTATCCCTTTGATGGTCCCCGGTAAAATGCCGTTGTGATGTTTTCCCTGGGCCGTATCTATCAGCGCTCCAATAAAAGAAGGAAAAGCCAGACCTACTGAACTCAATAAAAGTAAAAATACCAAACCGGCGATAAATTTGCCTTTATAGGGTTTTATATAAGCAAGTAAACGCGAAATATTATTTAAACTTTGCCTATTTAATTTTGCTTTCGGGAGTTCTGCTTCGGGTGCATTACTGCTGTTAAGTCGTCTTCTTGCCATTTATTATTTGATGTGTGAATAAATATAAGACGATCGTTATGCTTAAACATTTTATTTCTGTAAAAGTAATGGTAAAATTAAGCCTTGCCCCTGCTTTTCCTGCTAAAAAGGAATAAAATCAGAACAGCAATAATGATTAAAGCTATAATAAAATAGCGTTTAGTTTTTTCTTCCTGTTGCTGTTGTTTTTCTTCATCAGCTTTTAGTGCATCAACCTGTGTCCTTAACTTATTTATTGTGGTCATGAACCCTATATTGCTTTCTTCCGCTTCTTTGGAATGGTACTGTATTTGTGTTCGTTGAAAAACGCTAAATTCAAACAGTATTTTTAATTCCCTGTAAATGCTGTCATCCGTTTTAACAATATCCATCAAAATATCATTGGAGCGGCGTATATCTTTTTTTGTTTGTAAACCGAAGATGCCTGTATGCATGCTTAAGCTTTGATCGTATTGTCCAAACTTTAGGGTACGCTGTGCCAGCATATCATTTATCTTTTTGCGTTCAAACTGGTAGGCTAAGGAGTCACTTTTGGCCTGTGCAAATACAATGATTGTTGAAAAACAAAAAAGGATGGCCAGGATAAGATTTTTCATCATATTAAATTGCTGTTTGCGTTAACACCTGGTAATTAAGATAGTTTTATTACTCCAAAAAATCAATTACAACACTATCCCCCAGGCTTAATCCCAGCAGGCCGCTGGCATTGCCTTTATTTATAGCAATTTCAAGGTGATCGCTAATACCAAAGAGGCAAAGTTTTTCACCTTCGGGCACTTCGTTATAGTGCCAGCTCAAATGGTCTATGGTTTCATTACGTTTAAACGAAAGTTTAAAAAGCCTGCCATTCTGTTCCGTATTAAAAAACTCTTTGGTAATATTCGTAATAACATTCTGGAACGAATCGATATAAATAACAATGCCTTTTATCCTATTTTTCTCAATGGCAGGCTGCAGGTTAGTTTTTTTCTCAACATCACTTACAGGGATGCCTATTTCGGTAAGCTTCCCGCCCTTAGCCAGGTGGCATGCCGCTTTAACAAAAATATCAGCAAGCGGGAAGTGTAAAAATTTCAGGTCCTGCATAATATTTATTTCTACCATTTCTTCAGCATCTTTATCAAACATCAGGGAGAATATGCCATTATCGGCCCCTACAAAAAAATGGTTTTTATACTTTATAGCCAGGTACCTGGTTTCAGAATTAAATACCGTATCGATACCGATTAAATGAACGGTAGCATTAGGAAAATAATAAAAACTGTTCTTTAATATAAAAGCTGCCTGCTGAATATTATAGGCGGCTACGCTATTGGTAATGTCAACAATATTTACCGAAGGCAATAATTTTAGTATACTACCTTTAAGGGCAGCCTGGTAAATATCTTTATCGCCCAAATCAGTAGTTAAAGTTATTATTGCCATTAATTTTTCAAATATTTATCACTAATCTTGTGCAAGCGTTTTTAGATATAAGAATTGAGATGTGAGAATTGAGATGACAGTCTTGTATCTCAATTCTCACATCTAAAGTCTATTTAAACTGCTACAAATATTCAATTTTTAATTCATAAAAATCTGCAACTAAAAATCAATTTATATTGAACGAACTAAAATTGTCAATTGAACAAATCAACCCGGCGGTATTGTGGGGGCCCAATAACGATCATTTCGAGATCATTAAAAAGCAATATCCAAAGCTTAAAATTGTTGCCCGTGGTAACGATGTTAAGATACTGGGTGATGACCATGAATTAAGCATTTTCCAGGAAAAATTCTCGCATTTGCTGCAACACGTCGAAAAATATGAAAACCTTAATATAACCGACCTGGAGCGGATATTAGGATCAAAAGTTTCAGACACTACTGTTGCTGACCCATCTGCTGATAAATTTGCCAGTGGCGAAGTTATTGTTTTCGGGCCAAACGGGCTTATGGTAAAAGCGCGAACCGCGAACCAGCGCCGAATGGTTGATTGCATTAATAAAAGCGATATACTTTTTGCGATAGGCCCGGCAGGCACCGGTAAAACCTATACGGCTGTTGCCTTAGCGGTAAGGGCGTTGAAAAACAAGGAAATAAAACGTATTATCTTAACCAGGCCGGCAGTTGAAGCAGGGGAAAACCTTGGATTTTTACCGGGTGACCTTAAGGAAAAGATCGACCCATATTTACGGCCTTTGTATGATGCATTGGATGATATGATCCCGGCTGAAAAATTAAAGTTTTATCTCGAAAACCGTACAATTGAGATAGCACCCCTGGCATTTATGCGGGGACGTACATTGGATAACTGTTTCGTGATATTGGATGAAGCGCAAAATGCTACCGATATGCAGCTTAAAATGTTCCTGACACGCATGGGGCCTTCTGCTAAATTTATTGTTACCGGTGATGTTACCCAGATAGACTTACCCAAAAAACAGCAGTCGGGTTTACATACCGCATTAAGGATTTTGACAGATATTAAAGGAATTGAAATTGTTTATCTTAGCGGCGAAGACGTGGTAAGGCACAAATTAGTACGTAAGATTTTGGAAGCATACGGGGATATTCAGTAGGCTGGGGTTCATAGTTGATGGTTCATAGTTCATAGTAAGAAATCAAAAATGGCATTTAGGTTTGAAGATTTATATGTGTGGCAAAAAGCCATGGATTTAGGTAAACAAGTTAACCAGGGTACTAAAAACTTTCCAAAAGATGAAATATACATCTTAACTTCACAAATAAAACGTGCGGCTGATTCGGTTGTCTTAAATATTGCTGAAGGCTCAACTGGTCAAAGTAAAGCCGTTTACAAAGTTTTTCTAAGTTATTCTCTTGTGCTGCAATTGAAGTTGTAAGTTGTTTATTTATAGCAAAAAGGAGGAACTATATTCACGCTGAACAATTCAGTATTCTTTATAATGATTATGAGACTTTAGTTAAAATGATAACAGCACTAAAGAACTCTTTTTAAAACTATGAACTATGAACTATGAACCATGAACTAACATCAATAAAAGAAACACACTTCAGCTTCCCGGGCCAAACCAATTTTTATAAGGGTAAGGTTAGGGATGTATATACTATAGATAATAAATACCTGGTGATGGTGGTTACCGACCGTATATCGGCTTTTGATGTGGTATTGCCGGAGGCTATTCCTTATAAGGGGCAGGTGTTAAACCAGATCGCAGCTAAATTTTTACAGGCTACCGCCGATATTGTTCCCAATTGGGTGGTTAGTGTGCCTGACCCAAGCGTAACCATCGGCTGTATTTGCGACCCTTTTAAAGTGGAAATGGTGATTCGGGGTTACCTGGCAGGTCATGCATGGCGTGAGTACAGCTCGGGTAAGCGGCAGGTTTGCGGCGTAGGTTTACCTGATGGCCTAAAAGAAAATGATAAACTGCCAGAACCAATTATTACCCCAACAACCAAAGCATCAGTAGGGCATGATGAAGATATTTCAAGAGAAGAAATTCTTGCAAGGGGAATTGTTTCTGAAAATGATTATATTCAGCTTGAAATTTATACCAAAGCTTTATTTTCACGCGGAACAGAAATTGCCGCGAAACAAGGCTTAATTTTAGTGGATACAAAATACGAGTTTGGAAAAGCAGGTGGGAAGATATACCTGATCGATGAAATTCATACACCCGATTCGTCAAGGTATTTTTATAGCAGTGGCTATGCAGAACGGCAGAAAAATGGGGAGCCGCAAAAACAGCTTTCTAAAGAGTTTGTAAGAAAATGGCTCATTGAAAATGGCTTCCAGGGGAAGGATGGGCAGGTGGTACCTTTAATGACAAAAGAGATCGTCAAATCTATTTCAGAAAGGTATATTGAACTCTATGAGCAGATTACAGGAGAGGGTTTTATTAAACCCGGAAGTGAAAATGTATTGAACAGGGTTGAAAAAGCAATAAATAATGCACTTACTATACGCTAATTTTTTATTTGTAGATAAAATAATTATATCTTTAGCTTTTTAATTAATTAAGAATGAAATTTACTGTTGATAAACACGAGAAATATATTTTGCTGAAGCTGAATGAATCAAAGCTAAATTCATTAATTACCCCACAGCTTAAATCTGAACTTATATTGATCAACACAGAAGGTCAGCGGAATATAATTTTTGACCTTTCACAAGTGAAATTTGCTGATTCATCAGGGTTAAGCAGTTTATTGGTTGGGCATCGTTTGTGCAAAAATGCAACAGGTACTTTTATCTTAACCGGTTTAAATGATGCTGTTGCCCGGTTAATTACCATTTCTCAGCTTGACACTGTACTTTCTATTGTTCCAACCCCCGAAGAGGCGATTGATCTTGTTTTTATGGAAGAAATAGAAAAAGAACTAAAGAAAGAAGCAAAATAAGCAATGCGGTTGTTCCCCAGGTATGAAATTTGAAGTAACGATACTTGGAAGCAGTTCCGCAACCCCCATTTTTAACAGAAACCCCACATCACAAGCGCTAAACATTAATGAGCGGCTGTATTTGATAGATTGCGGTGAAGGCACACAGCAGCAAATGTTAAAATTTGATGTTAAAGCCAGCCGTATAGATCATATATTTATCAGTCATCTTCATGGCGACCATTATCTTGGCCTTGTCGGGCTGCTTTCTTCGCTGCACCTTAATGGCCGTATAAAACCATTAAAAATCTTTTGCCCGCCTCAATTAAAAGAAATTATCGACCTGCAGTTGCAGTATTCAGAAACTACATTACAATATGATGTCGAATATAAGTTTACCGATCCCCAGAAAGCAGGAGTTATTTTAGAAAACCAGGATATTACTGTTGAAACTATACCCCTTGATCATGGTATTGCCTGCACGGGTTTTTTATTCAGGGAAAAGAAGAGGTTAAGAAAGCTGCTGAAAGAAAAATTAAATGAGATCAATATCCCGGTCGAATATTTTACTGCAATAAAAAAAGGATCGGATTATGTTGAACCAAGCGGAACAGTGCATAAAAATGAAACGCTAACCATCGATTCAGACGAGCCCAAAACCTATGTTTATTGTTCCGACACGCTGTATAATGAAATGTATTTTAAGCAGATAAGTAATGCCACCATGTTGTACCACGAGGCAACATTTCTAAATAATATGCTTGAAAGGGCCAACGAAACCCGTCATACCACCGCATTACAGGCTGGTGAAGTCGCGTTAAAAACAAATGCAAAAAAACTATTGATAGGCCACTTTTCTGCCCGATACAAAACATTGAACGAGCTTTTAGATGAAACCAGGAGCATTTTCCCTGATACGGAATTAGCTATTGAGGGGAAAGTGTTTGTTATTGGAGATTAGAGACCGGAGATTAGTAAAAAAACAACTTTTCTGTATTCTTTAACTAATCTCCGGTCTCTAAACACTAATCAACTAACTATTGTTTCTTCCCTCCAAAAACTGAGAAGCTAACATATCGTTTTGGGTGCGCTTTGATATCAATAAACAGGCTATCCAAGCTTTTTGATGCATTTTTCAGGTTATTATATAGCTTATCATCATTAAGCAACATTCCCATTGTTCCCTGGTTTGCGTTAATTTTACTAATGGTAGCCTGTAGATCGGCCATGGCTTTGTTAGCGTTATCAAGGGTTTGTTTAATGTTTGAATTGGCTATATCGTTGCTTACTTTATCAAAATTTGCAGTAATACCGCTTATATGTTCCGAACTGGTTTTTAAATTGGTTGAAACTGTTTCTGTATTTGCCATTATGCCATTAATATGGTCGTTTTGACTGCTAATCAGGGCATCAATTTTCTTTGTTGTACCCTCAAGTGTCTGCAGCGAGTTGGCAATGCTTAAAAAGCTCCTGTCAACATTCTTTTGGAAATTAGGGTTTAATATTTTGTTTATCGATCCGAGCGATGAATCTAATTTAGCGATAAGATTTTGCGCTTTCATTTGTATCGGCTGTAAACTTTCTGCCAGGCTGCCTTGTATATCGGCGCGCAGCGTATCATTATCCTCAGCATTGGTATTACTGTTACCATACTCAAATACTATCGCTTTGCTGCCTAAAAGGTCAGTACTAACCAATTTGGCAAGGGTGTTTGACGGCACGTTATACTGACGTTCAATTTTAAACTGAACTATGGTACGTCCGTCGGGCAGCAGTTTCATTTTTGATATCCTGCCTATCTGGAAACCATTTACCAACACAGGTTTGGACACCGAAAGACCGTCGACACTCTTGTAGATAGCATAAAATTTATTTGAACTGGAAAAGATATCATCCCCCCGTAAAAAACTGTATCCTAATATGAGTATAGTAATTGCTATGGCTGTCAATGCACCTATTTTAGTTTCGTTGGATATTTTCATTTAGGTTAGATTTGAAATTAGTTTATTAGCGTTGGGGGGTTAGCATTTAGTTTAAGTAGTCCGAAAGTCGGTAAAGTCCGGAAGTCGAAAGAAAGAGATTGATAATAAATTAGATTTCCCCAATTAATCTCTAATCACTTATCTCTAACCTCTGATCACTTGCCTAAGGCGACACATCTTCTACTTCAGCTTTGTAATTTGTTATTGCCCGTACAATTGATGCCACTATCTCGTCTTGCCCTTTTTCTGAATTAAGATAAGCCTCATCGTCCGGGTTGTCAATGTAACCTGTTTCAACAAGTACTGCCGGCATGGCGCTGTGGCACAATACGTGTACACCTTGTTCCCTGATGCCCTCATTATGCCTGCCATCAGTGTTAACGAGTTCGGTATCAATTAATTCTGCCAGGTGTATGCTTTGCTTACGGTATTTGCGCTTATATTCGTTCATCAGTATCATTGATTCCGGATCGTTTGGGTTTGGGTCTGAATTCATCTCGGAGTCTCCCCCTTCAATCAAATTTTGTTTGATCGCATTCTCTTCTTCTCCGGTTCTGTGGAAACCATAAACCAGCATTAGAACCCCTCTGCCAGAGTGATCCGGGACTGAAACGGTGCGGTAAACCGGTTTGTGGTGTTTATGGCCGACAACCTCGCGGATATGCCTGTCGGGCAAGGAATTACAATGCAACGAAATAAACAGGTCCCCCTTGTTTTCATTGGCAATTTGAGCCCTTCTTTGAAGAGAAACATCATCTTCTGTAGTGCGTGTAAGTACTACTTTTAAGCTTGGTATTTCTTTTTCTAATTCTTTTTGCAATTTAAATGCCAGGGCAAGCGTTACATTTCTCTCTAAAGAATACGAGCCCGAAGCGCCATGGGAAAAAGTACCTGGTGCTCCGGATGGATGACTGCCACCGTGTCCCGGATCGATAATAATAGTTTTAAGCTTGTAACCGGTGGCGGTTACAGTATCATGATTAAAAGGGGTTATTAATGCATAAGAAAGGAATGGTAAAAATGTCAGTAATAACGATAAACCGTAAATCAAT
>Ga0302221_10002861_pt1 | contig 10600 bp, 1 predicted proteins | sample II_Palsa_E2_1_FD_193517 | JGI IMG/M metagenome (GOLD analysis project Ga0302221, IMG submission 193517) | Peat permafrost microbial communities from Stordalen Mire near Abisko, Sweden - II_Palsa_E2_1 | ecosystem: Environmental > Terrestrial > Soil > Palsa > Peat permafrost | place: Sweden...
ATAACTTCGATTATAAATATATTAAATAATAGTCTTATATAAAATAAAAGTGGGATAAACTGAAAAAGAAGTACTTTAACGCTCGACTTATAAAAGTTAAAAAAGATATATCGAAATTGATAAACTTTAAACTTAAAAAAGATATAATAATTAAATAAAGATAAATATAAATTTAAAATTTAAAAAAGAGAGTAATTATAATAAACCTTGAATTAGCCTTTATATTTATTGAAAAGCAGTTATTTAATCTTCTTTTTTTTTGTCTTTTTAATGACTATCGAATTACTTATATAATACTCGATATATAAAAGTCTTTAAATATATATAAAAAGTTAAATATTTTTAAAGATAAAGAATAAAAGATTAATAATAATAAAGGCGTAATATTATATATTAAAAAGTCATTTAATAAACTTTAAAACAATAAAAGATTTGATAATAACGATGAATTAAATAATAAAAGACTTAAATATTATTTATATAGTCAGTATTATAAAATAAAGAATTATTAATATTTATAATAAGTATTATAATAAGTTAAAGTTAAGATTAAAATTATTCGAGAATTATAAAGTATTTTTAAACTTTAATTTGATTTATTTTATAATCGCGAAAAGTTTAATAAACGTAGAATTAATTTTAAAAGTAAAATAAAAGATAAATTAAATAAAGATATTAAATGTATTTATTATAAAGCTTATTTTATAAAAGAATACGATTTTAATAATAACTTTATAAACGAGGAATTAAAATCTGAAGATAAAGAAAACGAAGTTATTATAATCGTTATATTAAAAAAAGCACTTTATAAAATCTTTAAATATAAATAATTAACGGATATTAATATTATATTATATATAATTAATGATTTTAATATTTATAAATCTCTTTTAAAGTCATGTCATAAAGTGATTTAAATAAACGGAGAGAAGTTATATTTTATTTATAAAAGTATTATAAAGATAGTTTTAACGGATAAAAGCTTTATATTACTTTTAAATTATTTACTTATTTTAAACTTTAATATATCTCTCTTTTTAATTAAAAGAATCTGTTTAAATCAGTCAATTAAAAACTCTTTTAATAATAAAAGAATATACTTTTATAAAAATAAAAAGAAGATTTTAAAAGTAATAATATAAAAAAGACTATATATTGTTTTTTGACTTAAGAACAACCTTATTAAAATAATATATATTGCGATTAATACGGGTAAAATAACTCCGGCGGTTATTATATTAATAGTTTATTCGACAATATATAATATAATTTATATAACGATTAATTAATTAATTGCCTTTTTTACTTTTAATTAATTATATGTCATTTCGTTTAAAGTTATTATAAAAGATAAACAAATAAAAAGACTTTATTATATTAATAATACGAATAACGAAGACTATTATTATTATAACGTTAATAAAATTAATGAGAGTGAAGTTGACGAAAGAGCCTTTTATAAATAAAGAGTTGACGAGTATATTCTTGACGAAGACAATGAAATTAAAATTGACAAATAAAGACTCGACGAGAACGACATTAATATTGAAATAAAAAGACTACTCTTATAAAAGTAAAAGAAGAAACTGTTTTTTAACGAAGTAAGAAAACGATATATTATATAATATCGACGATTTTATTATATAAGTCTTAAAAAGTTAAAGTATTTATATAAAGTTATAAAGCTTAAAAAGAAGATTAAAAGATTCCTTTAAAAAGCTTAAGTTAAAAAACAATGAAATATTAATTAATATTATAAAGAAATAGACTTTAAAATTAACGATTCAATTTATGTTTTTACTTATAATTAGAAAACAAACCGCTTTAATAAGAAGTTAAACTATTAAATAATTAAGTCATATTTAATTATTATTAAAAAAAGACATTCTTTTAAAATAAAGCTATTTATTTTAATAAAGATATACTTAATATTTATACCGAACTTATTTTATAAAGACAAAAATAATTTATTATTAAATTAAATAAATAAATTAAAGCATTTAATATAAATTATAAACGATTATAAATAAGAAGTTAATAAGGTATTAATTATAAAAAAGACTAAGAATTAATTTTCTTATTACGTAAACTGATTAAGTTATAATAAAGACTTTAAATAATACTCTGCTTTTAATTTTAAATATATTTTATATAAATTAAAAGCTTTTTATTTCTATTACTTAGAATTATTAAACCCGTTATAAAAGTTAAAAGAATAATTATAAGCTTAAAAGAATAAAAGGAATGATTATAATGACTTAAACGACAATATAATCAGTTTTTAAAGCTTATAAACAAGCTTTTTTTAAAGAAGGGAGTAATATAATAATTACGAATTTAACGAAAGGTTTAAATTTAATAAAGTCGGTATTAATAAAACGTGACGGGCTGTCACGAGACTTACGGACTATTACGTGACTAGTTTAAAAGATATATATTCTTCGTTTACTTTTAACCCTTTTAATTCTTTAATTTTAAATTCTTAAATATACTCGCTTTTTAATCTTTAATACTTTAGTTTAATTAAGCCCGTTATAGATTATACTTTACTTTTATTTAATTAATAACCTTTTAATTAAAAGGCCTTTTTATAATTAGACTTTTTTTCTTCTTTAATAATTAATCTTTATATATATTTATAATATTCCTTCGTATAAAACTTTATTTTATAACAATTTTAAAGAGTTAAAAACACTATATAATTAATATATTAATAATACTTATTAAGTATATAAAAGGAATTATATTTTATATTTTTCTTTTAATATAAATTTAAACTATTATAATAATTATAATTATTAAAAATTAATAAGTAATTATAAAAGCATTATAATAATAATTAATAATAAAAGTATAATAATAATAATTAAGAATACTTATTATATTAATTAAATTATAATTATAATAAAAAGTATAAAACAGACTATTTAAATTATTATTTAAAAGATAATATTTATCTTCTTTATTTTTAAAATAATAATTTTAAGTATAATATTTGCCTCTTTAAGTTTAACGCTTATTATATTAAACAAAGTATGTATATAAACTAATTATTACTTTTTAACGTTTATAAAAGTTTATTTATTTTATTATTTAACTCTTTTTCTCTTTAATTCTTTTTTAATACTCTCTTATTTAATTATAATTTTATTATACGCCGTTGGCCCTTTTTTATTAAGACTTATTTAAAACGCTTTTTTATTTGCTTTATTATAATTAAAAGCTTTAATAATACTATTAATTAAAATTAAAACCTTTAATTTATTACTCTGGATTTAATACTTTTAATTATTATAATAATAATTATTTAAAGTTTATTTAGTCTTTTAAAAGAGTTTTAATTATCTTATAAGTTTAATTATTAATAGTTTAATTATAAGTAATATTAATACTAGTTTAAATTAAGCTTTTAATTATAAATATATTATTAGAATTTACTTTTATATTTATATAATAAACGAAGATTATTAACTCTTTTATAAATAAAATAATATAAGAGTTTAAAGATATATATAATATATTTAATATATATTTTTAATATTATCTTTAAATAACTCGTTTTTTAAAAATAAATATTAAAATTTAAAAATCTTTAATATAAAGATATATATAAAATTATAAAGTAAAGATAATTTAAGATATTTAAAGATTAAATATAAAGAAAAGTATTAAAATAATAATAAATAATTTATTAAATAAATAAAAAGTTATATTAAGAATATAAATTAAAGATTAAATACAATTAAAATAATCTTATTTTAATTTTATATTTAATTAAAAGATAAAAGAAAAGAAAGAAGATTTATATAATTAAAAATATATAAATATATAATTATTATACTCGTTATACTTATTGTACTGACTTTTGATTATTAAGTATTAATTAATCAAAAAGACGTATTAGTTTCAATATATATAGACTTTATAATACTTTAATTGAACTTCAATTATTATTTAAATAAATATAAAATATTATACGTATTATATACTTTAAATACGACTTTATTATATTATTTAAATAATATAAACACTGATTAATAAGCGTATATAAATTAATAACGTATTCAATACTCATTATTATTTATATTTTAATATGACTTTATTAAAAAGTCAGAAGTTAAAAGTTATAAACTATTAATACTCTTCTTTTGAATTTAATATTATAAAAAGAAAAAGCCGGGCTATTATAAAACTGAATTATATTAATAAGAAATATTATCGAATATATAAAGAATATTATCAATTGAAGCTTATATAATATATTATAAACAATATGATTATAAATTGTATTTTATAATTAAAGTGTTTAAATTATTGGCTTTGATCGATTACTTTTATAAAAACTTCCCGTTAAAAAGAATATTTGAAAAAAAGTCGAAGCGTTTAAAATTGTCTTATTATATACGTCTTTTTATATAAACGTATTCGTTTTAAATATTATTTCAATGAAATTATTAATTATATAAACGGCCTTTCTTTAAACAAATAGTTTTAAACCGTTTATTAAAATAAATACTTTAAATATAAAAAGTAAATTCTCTTTTTATTAGTTTATTTTATAATTTAAAGTTTATATAAGTCAAATAAAATTTATAAGCTTTTAAATATAACTTAAGCTTTAATATTATAAAAGTCAAGTTTAGAAATAAGTTTAAAAGTCGTTGTATTAATATTTTCTTAATTTAACTCTTTTATTTTTAAAGTAAAAGCTTTAATAAATAATAATATTAATAAAATACTTTTAATTTATAAAGTTTTTAAAATAAAAATATATTAAACTTCTTCTTTTTAAGTCTTAATTATATTAATAATAATTTCTTTTAAAGCTTTAATTTTTATATAAAAGAACTTATTAAAAATAAAGACTTTTTTAATCTTTATAATAAGTATTATAAATTCAATAATTTTATTAAATAAAACTTATAAATTCTCTTTACTCTCCTTTTTTTTAAACTTGGAATTTCTAATGGATTAATTTATAAAAAAAGGTAAAATTAAGTCGTTAATATTAAAAAAAAAGTCTTTGTTTTTAAAAAGCTCTGCTTTCTTTTCTTAACGTCTTTAATACGATATATCATTAAATATAACTTTTTCTCTCGTTTTAAACTTTTTTATTGTTTTAATTTATAAAATAATTCTTTTTTCTTAATTAAAATATATAGTCCCCGTTATTTTATTTCTTTTTTTAAACTTCTCAACTTTTTTTATTATATTTTATTTATTTTATAAAAAGAAATTAATTAAAGCTTAAAAAATCGGTCTTAAATCCTTTAATTAAACTTAAAGAAAAAGAAAAGTAAAATAATAATCAATTTTATTATTAAAACGAAATTAAAATAAAAGAGTTTTATTTAATATATATTGCCTTTAAATATTAATATTAATCCCGTTTTTTAAAAATTTAAGTTTATTTAAGTCTTTTATAATAAGTCTTAAAGAAAATTAAATTTAATTATATTTTAAAATATAATCGAATAAAATAAAAATCCCGTTTTTAAAATATAAAGCTTTTTTAAACGCTCGTCGTTATCGGTTTTAATAATAAACACGGTCTTTTTCATCGTTCTTATTTATTATTTTATTAATTATATCAATTGAAGAACGGGCTTTATTATCATATATAATATTTAAAGATATATTTAACCGGCTTATATTTAACTCGAAGAGTTAATTACAAACTATATTAAAACTTTTAATTAAGACTTTTAAACCTTTTAATTATTTAATTATACTCTCTTTTTTTGACTTTAAATAAGTCTTTTTAAAATAAAAAGGAATAAAATTAATAACTTTATATATTCGACTATCTTTAAATAAGTGATTATTTCTTTAATAATAAGAGTTAATTACTTCTTCTTTTTCAATATATTAAATAAATTGAGTTTGAATTGAATATTAAATAAAACTCAAATTCAATTCAATTAATAAAACTTATATTCAAACTCAATTTATAATCAATTCAATATATTTATAAATTAATTGAATTAAGTGAATAAAAGTGCGCGTGACTTAGAAAAATACGGTCCGGCGGCCGTTAAAAGGCTTAGCGCCACTCGTTATTTAATGTCACTTTTAAAATACTCTCGACTTTATGACTTAATAACAATTTAATAATAATAATATTTTTAATTTAAAAAATTAAAAATCAAAGCTTTAAATACTTTGAAATCAAGAGTTTATTTATAATTAAAAGACTATTAAAAAAGCCTTTAGAATATTAGAATTTTTTATAAGAATAAATTAATTTCCTCGATTTCTTTTTATTTCGCTTATATTTTATACATCGATTAAAACTCAATTATTAATTTAATTTAATATATTCGAAAATATTTCAATTAATTATAACGAAATATAATAAATATTAAAATCACTTTGATTTTAAATTAAAACTTATTATAAATTAAGTTTTACACTTTAAGTTTTAATATTTAAAAAAGACTTTAAATTTTATTTAAAAAGATTTAAAGAATATACGAATACATATTATTAAATATTTAATTAAAAGCTGTTAATAAGTTATTATATTAATTAATAAAGATTTTTTAAACTAATTTATAATATAATAAAATATAAGAAAATTAATTAATTAATAAATTTATAAGTAATTATTTTCATTATATATAAAATAAATATAAATATATCAATTTTAAATTTATAAAAATCGACGATAATAATAATAAGTATTTTATATTAATTATATTAATAATTATTAATAAAATAATAAACGAAAGCGAAGCTTTTCAAATTATTATTTAATTAAGCCAATAAACTATTACTTTTAATAAATATATAAGTTATCGAAAAGAAAACTTTATAATTAATAATAATATCTCTTTTTAAACTATAATAATTCCGAGTTTTAAACGACTTTTCAATTATTTAAATTAATAAATATTTATTATATTATTATATATTATATATAAACTAATAATTTATAGTTAAATACTTCTTTTTTACGTTAAATTACTTATAAATGAACTTAATTTAAATTATTTTAAAAAGAATAAAGAGATAAAAAAAGAATTAATAAAAAATATTACTTTTTAAAATACTTTTTCTTTTATTTTAAACGTTTAAATAAGCGTAAATCAAAAAGCCTTTTAAGTATTATTATATAAATTTATTTTATATATAATTATTAATTAATTTTTTAAATATTTTATAAATAAAGATTTTAATTTAAAATCTTATTTATTAATAATAAAAGATTTAAAAGAACTTCACTTTAATTTTTATATGAATTCAGTTTTATTAAAGACTTTAAAAGAATATAATATCGAATATAATATAATTAAATAAATAATATTAATTTAAAAATTAATTAAATTAACTTTTTCTCTTTAATATTACTCGAGATAATACTTTTTTTAATAATACTTTATTAAAGGCTTTTATAAAACATTATAATAAAAAGAAGATTAAATTTCAAAGCGATATTTTATATATAATTCATATATTAAACTTAATAATTCAAGATATTTTAAAAGCTTTTATTAAAAACGATTATAATACTTCTTATATTAAAAATATATATATAATTGAATTAAACGAAAATGAAAAAGAAAAGTTATAAAACAAATTATAAATAAGTCCTTTTATTAATTAATTATTAAACTTTTCAATTTGACGAAAAGTCCGAAAAACTATAATTAACTTTAAATATAATTAAGAAAATCGACGGTTATTAAAAGTTCAAATTAAAGCTTTTAATATAAAAAAACATCGATTTTTATAATTTGATAAATAAATAAAATTTAATTAATTTTTTATTAATTACTTTTTAAATAAAAATCGATTTATATAAATATATAAGTTCGATTTCTTTAAACGCTTTAAATAAATAAATTTATTATTTTTATTTTTAAATAAAATAATTTTTTTATAAATATTCTTTAAAATATTCTTTTATTAAAATATTTATTTATTAAATTAACTTATATTAAATCAAAAAACTCGATAGTCTTCGACTTATTATATATTAAAAGACTTCTTATATATATATAAAGTTATTAAAGTTATAATTAATAGTTTTAAGTTAAAAGTTTTTAAAAATAAAAGTTTAATATTTATAAATATAAAATTATATTTTTAAAGAATATTTTAAATATAATCTCTATATTTATAAAGGTTATTATTAAGTTTTAAGCCGAGAAATATCCGACTATATATTATATTATATTAAAAGTATATAAAATATATAATAATTTAAATAATTTAAAAGTAAAATATAAAATAAGTTATTTTTATTATTTCTTTAAATATTATTAAGAAAATATTAACTTTTTAATAAAATAAAACTATTTCTAATATTATTAATAAAAGAATAATTAAACTTCGGAAATATTATTTTAAAATAAAGAGTTTAAATAATAAAAGTAAAGCTTTTTATTTAACTTTTATTTTAAACCCTCGAATTAAAAAAGACGGATTAATTAATATCGGCTTATTTATTGATATAATTTCAGATATATATAATCGATTAAAAACCGATTATAATATATAAGTTAATTCTTTTTATTATATTTTAATTAATAATATAATTAATTTTTTTTATAAATATAAATACGATTTTAATATAACTCAAAATAAAAAACGCTCTGCGGATATTAATTTAACCGAATCCGACGACAATAATGATATTTATATAAGCGAGAAAGAAAATATTATAAAAGACGAATTAATAACTTATTTAAAAAAGAAACGTTTAAATAAAAAAAATAAGTTCACTTTTTTAATTATATATATCTTTATAACCCTCTTATATTTTTCTAATATTTTTTAATTAAAAAATATTAATTTATATATAAATTAAACTTTTAAATTATTAAAAGTTTAATGTTTTTAAATTTCTTTATTTAATTTTAATAACTCGAAAATATTTAAAAATACCGGTTTCTTTTATTATTAATAAAAGATTCTTTTCTCAAAGTACTTTAATTATTATTAAATTACGTAATAGACTTAATAAAAGTACTTTTAAAAAGATATTTTATTTAAAGAATTAAAAAGTATTTAAAAATGAATTAAAAGAAGTTAAAAAAACAGAAAAAATAAATGAAAATCAAGTTTTTAAAAAAGATAATCAGTTTATTATTATAAAAAATTAATGTTTAACTTACTTTAAAATTATATTAATTTAATTTAATAAAGTTTATTAAAGGATTAAATAATTCTTTAATTATTATTAATTAAATCTCGAAATATATTTAAATTACGTATTATATACTCAATTAATTTAAATTATTTATAAGTTATATAAATATATATACTTATGAGTTATTAATTATTATAACTTAAACTCAATTCAAACTCAATTTGAATAATTTATAAATAACTCAAATTAATTAAATATTCTTTTAATATATTATTCTCTTTTTTTTAAATAATATAATAAAGTTAAAAAAACGTAAAAAATAATAATTTAATTAGTTTTAAGTCGTAAATATATAAAATAATTCAACGGGTATTAATGAATAAGTTATTACTTAATAATATTTTATATGATTCGAATTAACCCGTTTAAGTCTTTTAAAATAATACTTTTCTAATAATATTATTTATAAATATTTATTTTTTTAATAAAAAGCTTTCGTAATTTAAAGTCTTCGTAAAAGAATTAAAAAAGACATTTAATGTAAATATAATTATAAATTATAAAAGTGTTTAAATCTAAGACTTTTTAATAAAAGTAATATTTAAAATTCTCAGACTTTTAATTCTCTTTTTTTAAATAACGTTTTTAATAAACTTGAACTTTAAGAGTTTAAAACTTCTCTTTTAAATTTTTTAAACTTTTTTAATTTATTTAAAATATATTATAGTCAAAAGACTATAAGTCGTAATTAAAAGCTTAATAACTTCTTTTTTTTAATTCAAAATAACTTATAATATTTTCAATAAAATATCGATATATACTTTTACGTTTAAAGAATAAAAAGGCTTAAATTTAAACCGTTTAAAAATCGTTTTATAATATTTAAAATAAGATATATTATTACGAGCTTTAATTTGTCGAAAAGATTAAAATAAAGATTCTTTATACTTTTTAAAAAAAGTCATTTTAAATTCAAAGTCTTTAAAAATAATTAATTAAACTTTAAATATTATATAATTATAATTTTATTTTAAGAAATAAATTCGAATATTAATTCTTTTATTAAATTTATTTCTTATGATTTCTTTAATATTATAGTCTTTTTTTATATTAAATAATTTAAATATAAAAGTTTCGAGTTTTTATTTTAAAAGAATAAAACGAAGTAAAGCCTTGTCCTTTTTATATATTAAAAAGCCGATTAAAAATTCAATGATATTTTTAATATTATTTTTCTTTTTATTAATATTAAAAATTAAATTTTTATTAATATTAATAAAGTCGCGTTATATTATTAATAAAATTTGATTTATTATAAACTTCTTTTTATAAGCTTAGATTTATTTTTAATATTTAAATATATTAATATATTTAATACTCTTAAATACTTATTTTTTAAAAGTTTATAATTTAAAAAAACTTATATTATTTTCTCGAAAACGTTTTCTTTATTTAATTAAAGTCATAAAATTATTTTAAATCTTATTATCTTCGTCGTTAATTTCA
>Ga0302221_10002863_pt1 | contig 10597 bp, 2 predicted proteins | sample II_Palsa_E2_1_FD_193517 | JGI IMG/M metagenome (GOLD analysis project Ga0302221, IMG submission 193517) | Peat permafrost microbial communities from Stordalen Mire near Abisko, Sweden - II_Palsa_E2_1 | ecosystem: Environmental > Terrestrial > Soil > Palsa > Peat permafrost | place: Sweden...
ATATCACGTGGTATAATTATACTAATATTTTTTTAAATTCCTTAAAAGAGATTGTAAAAGTAAAATAGCTCTTTTAATTTTTGCCTTCGTTTTAAAAAACTTATAATTATATTTTAAGTTATATATATAATTTGTTTTAATCACGTGAAATAAAATCACGCGCAATTTTTCCACCCGATTTGTAACTTGACTATTTGAGTATATTTAATAAATTTTAATAAGGCAAGAAAATCCTTTTAAATTAGACTTACTTTTAGTTATTTAAAAGCAAAATATCATAAAATAAAGCATTATATATACCCACGTGACTTATTAATCAATTATATTCTAATTTAATCATAGACTAATTGATTATAATATAATTAATGCTTTAAACCTTGATTAGAATAGATTAATAATGTGATATACGGGAAGTCGGCTATACGCGTAAGGCTAGTAATGCTAGGGATCAAGTGACCTATAAGCACTAGAACTCCTAGAGCAACATTTAATCCGCAATAAAAGAATATTTGACCCGTCTTATATCCTTATAAGCTATAAGCTTTAAAGATATTTACTTATATTTGCTAAAAGGGCAAAGATTAATTTTATATTAAATATACTCTTTAAAATTTGCTAAATTATTTATATTGCTTTATTGCTTACTAATAACATCCTTATAAGCTAATCTCTTTATCTTTAAAAGAGGTAATTTAATAAAGTAACTATATCTTTTGCTAATTATGTTAAAGTTATCCTTATACTTAATTCCGGTATTAAGCTTAATTAGCTTAATATTAATAAAAGCAACAAAAACAATAGCAAATCGCAATTATATACTATTAATAAGTCCCCTTTAAAAGCTTATAATAACTATCTTTCTAGCTTTACTTTATTGCTTTAAAAAGCTTAAGCTTGAACTTTATTAGCTTAAGCTAAAGTAAAAGAAGCTACTTTAAAGGTAAAAGTAGCAAATTAAGTTAAGAAATATTGTAAAATTAGTAATAAAGAAGTTGCTATAAATGCTAGTATTGCTATATTAAAGGCTAAGAAGGCTACTTTAAAGGTAAAGCTCTGCTTTATAACTACGCCGGCTTCTTTTATTTAAGGGGACTTAATGCCCTTTAAATATATTATCGAACTTACTCCCTTAATAACTATTCCCTCTTATATAGCCTTTATTACACTTCCTCTTATCAAAGACAAATAACTTATTATAAGCTTTAATAATGCAAATAAAGATATAATTTAAAAAGAACCCTTATTTGACATTTTTAAGAGAAATCTTAAATATAAAAAGATCTTAAAAGTTAAAGTCCTTAAATCGTATTAAAAGAAGGATATTAAAGAGTAAATTACGTTTATAACTAATTAAAAGGCCCTATTTTAAGCTTAACCTTAAACTTATAACACTTACTCGAGTAAAGTAAACGCTATAGCTATAATATTACGCGAAAACTCGCATAACTTGTAAAAAGCTTATTATAAAAATAAGTCCTTTTATAAACTAGTTACTTGAAAGAAGTTTAAAGCTTTCTTTGCAAATATAATTAACTCTTTTAAAGCCTAAAGTTAAGATGCTTTTAAAAGTCTTTGCAACTTTTAATAAAGCTTAAGCAAATCGGTTATTAAGTTATATACTTAAATAATTATATTCAAATCCGACTTTAAAGCTATAAATAAGACTAGTCGCATTTAAACCTTTAATGCTACCCTAATAAATTAAAAAACTAAAAAGATGTTAATTTTTATGCTTTATAAAAAGATAATTACTTTTATTTTTTAATAATTAAAAATAGCATAACGTGTAAAGCATATTATTAACAAAGGATACTACTTAAAGCACAAAGCAAGTATTAGAAGAGGCTTAAACTTTAACTTTAATATTAATAATAATACTTCTTCCGACACTTTAAAAGAAAGTAAGAAAAAGAGAAAAGAGAAAGCTTATAAAGCTTAAAATAGCTTTAAAAACAATTAAGCTAGCTTTAAGCTTAATCCCGGGAGCTAAGCAAAATGCAATATTACCTGTTATACTTATAACTAAAAAAGATATATATTTAAGGATAAAAAGTGCTTAAAGTATATTAATTAAGCTTAAGACTTCTTTAAAAAGGCTAAAGCTAAAGAAGATGCTATTGTTGCTATATGCTATATAAACTAAATTATATAAGCAAATTAAGAATAAAGCTCTTTATTTAAAAGTATAAGAAAAGGCAAGTTTAAGTTTTAAGTATTGCAAGGCTTAATAAACTAAAAATACTTAAAAATAAAAGGATAAGCGTTAAAGCTTACCTAATATAAGCTAATACTAAAGCCTTTAAGTAGCTATTAAGCCTCGGGGATACTAGTTTTAACTGCAATTTTCTTAATAACGACTAGGCTAAATTAAAGGGTTTTATACCCTTTACTTAATATAATATCGAATTTGTTACCGTTTATAATAATAGATTTAAGGTATATTATATATATAATCTTAATATCTTTATTATAAATAATTATGCAAAAACTTAATCGCATAAGCTCCGTTTTTATAAATATAAAGTTATAAGTTATCGCCTAATTTTTAAAATGGAATTTTATAAGGCTATAATCGCGTAATATTATAATTATATCAAAAAATGTTAAGCATATATACTTATATAGCCTAATAATATTAAGATTTTAACGCTAAAGGAATTCGGGGCAAAGCTTAATAAAAACTTAAATATTACCCCTTAAGTCCTCTTTATAAGCAAGGGCGATTGTAATTATTTAATTAATTAGTCTTTATACTAATATAAAAGTTATTTTATTACTGCTTTTGTCTAAAAACCCGAATCTATTACAAATATTATTTTAACTTACTAAATTTTTAAGCTATTATCAAAAGGTTTTATTAAATTGCCGAAATACTTTAATAGCTTTGCTAATATTTTTAATAAAAGCAAAGCTAGTAAACTTTTAAAGCAAAAGGGGTTTAAACATTTTATTAATATTATTAATTCTCCCTTATATAAGCCTTTATATAATCTTTTTAAAATTTAGCTTAAAGCTTTAAAGTTATATTTAGTAAATGCTATTAAAAAGCGTTAAATTTGGCTATTTATAAGCTTAGCGGGGGCCTTTATCCTTTTTATACTTAAAAAGGATAGCAAGTTACGCCTTTATATCGATTATTATAGCTTAAATAAGGTTATAATTAAAAATCGACACCTTTTTCTACTAATTAATAAGACGCTAAACCGCTTAGTAAGCGCTAAAGTCTTTATAAAGCTTAATTTAAAGGATATATATTATCGGATTTGTATTTATAAGAGTTATAAATAAAAGATAGTATTTTATATTTATTATAAATACTTTAAGTACTTTATTATGCCCTTTAGCTTAGCAAATGCCTTAATTACATTTTAAGCGTATATTAATATATTTATAGCAAGCCTCTTAAACTATTTTATAGTTATATATTTAAATAATATCTTTATATACTTAAAAAACTACAAAGAGTATAAAGAGTATATACGCTAAGTAATAGCTAAGCTTTGCAAGTATAAGCTATATGCTAAGCTTAGCAAATGTGAGTTTAGCGTATAAGAACTAGAATTTTTAAGCTTCCGCGTTAAAGTTAATAAAGTTAAACCGGACTTTAAAAGGATTTATAGCATTATTAAGTAGCTTAAGCTAAAATTGTTTTATAATATACAAGTGTTTTTTAAATTTGCGAATTTTTATTACTATTTTATCTACAAATACTCATATATAGCATATAGCCTTATAAATCTCTTAATTAATATAAAAAATAGCCGAAAAACTACTCCTTTTAAGTAAACTTCGAATATTAAATAAAGTTTTTAAGAACTTAAAGCTACCTTTACTTAAGCGCTTATTCTTATTTATTTCGACCCCTTTAAAAAGATTTATATAAAAACTAATATATTTAAGTTTACTATTATTAGCTATCTCTTTTAACAAGTTAATACAAATGCTAAAACGCATAAGCATTAGCACTTTATAGCATTTTAGTCCCGGAAGCTATTTAAAGCTAAACGCAATTATTAGACTTATAATTCTAAGTTACTAGCAATTAGAAAGGCTTTTAAGCAATAAAGATACTATTTTAAAGGTTTGAAGTATATAATTAAGGTCTTAATTAACTATAATAACTTTAAGTACTTTATAAAAACAAAATACTTAAAAAGCTGCTAAGCATAATAAGCAATATACCTTATTACTTATAATTTTAAGATCACTTACTAAAAAGGTGCCTCAAATGCTATTAACGGGCTTAGTAAACGTCTTAACTATTAAAAGGGACTTGCTAATATAACTTAGCTTCTTACCTTTTAAAATAAACTTAAAAGAAGCTTTACTATTACAATTTAAAGCTTAATAAGCCCCGAAAAGTCTACCCTCGATAAAGATATATTATTTCTTATAATCGCTATTATTATATAAAGAAATTTGCTACCGATTAAGCAAATAAATTATTTTATAAATCCCCCGATTCGGGAAGAAAGTACAAGAAAGCACTTTATAAGTTTTGCTATTATAGCTATAATAATAAAGCTATTTATAGCAAAGTTATCTAATAAAACTTATAACTTTATATCTTTCCTTTAAGTTATAAAATTAAGTAATTATAAGCACTTAATTCCACATTTATAAATATATATTACTATTAAAAGGGCAATAGCATTAGCCCCTCTTATAAAGCCCCTTTTAGATATTATTAAAGTAGCTTAACGGAATAACGAATAATACAAGTCTATTATCGCTAAAAAGCTTAGCAAATATAATATAAATAAAGAAGTTATATAAATAATAAATAACTCGGAGCTACTCCGGTAATATAAGAGAATTTATATTCTTAATAACCTTGCTTTACGTGTAAAAGTTATAAAACTTTATTATAATAACCCTTTAATAAGCTATTATAAAGTTGATAAGACCCTTAAACTCTTTTATAAAACTTATTACTAAGAATAGATAAATAATGCTATATATACTTATTATAAATAATGCGACATTTGCTAAAGAGTTAAGGTTAAAAGGCATATATTATATAGTTTACTTGCTAATTTATTACAACTATCGAGGCTTTAAAGCGAAATTTTTATAGATTTTATTACCGGGTTATTAGTATATAAAAACCTTATTAGTAGTCTTACTTGTAATGCTATCTTAGTAATAGTCGACTAATATTTAAAGATAGTTAAGTATATTATATATTATAAAACTATTAACTCTTTAAAACTTGCTAAAATCTTGTAAAAACAAGTCTTTTTAATCTTTAGTATACTTAATAAAATAGTTTCCGATAAAAAAATAGTATTTATTAGCAAATTCTAGTTTATGCTTTGCTTTTATATGCTTTGCAAGTAGCGTTTAAGTATTGCCTTTTATCTTTAAACTAATAAATAAATGGAATGCTAAAATTAAGCTTTAAAACACTACTTAAAGGCTTATTATAATACAAATAAAAATAATTAGCGCAATAAGCTATCTTTTATAAAATTTGTATATAATAGCTTAAAATATTAAATTTTATATATATTATAGTTATTACCTTTAATTACTATAAAATCTTAAAAGCAAGATTTAAGGGGAAGTACTAGTTACACGCAAGAGGCTTAAAGTTTTATATAAAGAGTAAAAAAAGCTTTAAAAACTTTAGTATTAAGCGCAAAATAACCGGGAAAGCTACTATAATAAGCACTAGTTAAATAAGCACTTCTTTTTAAAAGACTAAGTAATATTATCGATAAAGAACATTAAGTTAAAGGCAAAGAAGCTTGCCCCGAAGTATATTAGACCTTTTAAGATCTTATAATACATTAAAGAATTAATATATAAGTTAAAGCTATTAATATTATATAATCGTCTTTATTTAATATTTTATATTTCCCCTTTTAAAGAGTATATAGCTAAAAAGGGTTAAAAACCCCACTTATACCCCTCCGGAGAGCTTCCGGAACTATTAAACGATAATAAAGAGCAAAAATAAGAAGTTAAAGCTATTATCGATTATTAAAACGGCAAAAAGAATTAAAAGTATTTAATTAAATAAAAGCATTAGCTTAATAATTATAATACTTAGTTGCCGGCTTACTTTAACCTTTAAAACTTTAAGGAACTTTTAAAATCGTATAACAAAAACTATAAATTAAACTCGGTATTAGCTAAATTACCTCTTAAGAAGCAATTAAAGAAGAAGAAGGGTCTTAGTAAGCCCTAGAAAGGCTTATAATAAGAGATGCTCTTTTTTTAGTTTTTTATATAAATAGTTTTTTTAAAGTTTTATTAAAGCTCGTTAAATTAAATGCTAAACTTAAAAGTTACTTAAGATAAAGGATAAAGTATAATAAAAGTTTATTGCATATAATCTTGCTATAAGTATTTTAATATAATTATATAGCATTTAAAGCCTAAAATTAAACGCTTAAAAACCCTAAAATAATACCCCCGATTAAGATAATATAAAAGTAAAATAGTAATAAATATACTTAAGCACTTGCTTATTTTTGTTAAAAGCAATTATATATTAAAAGAAATTAGTTTTTAGACTTTTATAAAGGGTTCTAGTTAACTTATTACAATTATATATGCTTCCCGGAAAAGCCGGATCTCCGAAGTTAGCTCCTTTATTGCTAAAAGTATTATAATATTAGTAAAAAAGGCACTTATAACAAAATTATCCTTTTAAGCAAAGGTAATATTAGTAGTTAACTTTACGCTTTAAATATATATATCTCGGTATTTTTAAACTAAAATTAGCAATATTCCTTAAAAGGTTAAAAGAACTTACTTGCAAGGCTTTTAAGAAGTCTTTATCTTTTAAGTTTTTAATATGTAAAGAGGAATTTGTTAACTTTATCTTTTACTAGAAGTACTCGAAGTTTTAGACATTATCGGGAGCGTTATAGTCGAATTTTATAATTTAAAGATTATAATTATCCTCCTCTTTAGCTAAAGACTCTTAATTAAAGTAATCTCGAAGCTATATAACAAAGATAGTAATAATATCCTTTTAAGCATAGCAAGCCTTATAAAGGTAGCCGGGAATTTAAAAGTATATATTAATTTTATTTACATGTTAATATGTAAAATGTAATTTAAATTAAAAATATTAAGCTTACCTTCTTATAACTTGTTTTACCCTTATTATAACGCTTATAATTATTCTTTTTAAATAAAGTCAAATACTTGATTTTAAAATCGATAATTATATGCTTAAAGCATTTAAGATAGCGACTTAATTAAAGCTAAAAATCGGCAAAGTCGGCTTTATACTTTTTAAGGGGTATTATAATAAACCGGAAACCCGACATAAATATAATAATATAAAGATAAAGGTTTTAATAAATTAAATAATTGTACAAATAAGTTAAAAAGGGACAAGTTATTTAGTATTATTTTTAGAAGAAGTAAAAGCACTAATTAAGGGCTTTTATACTTAAAAGCTTAAAGGGCTTAAAGAAACTAATTATCGAGCTATATAAAGGAATTACTCTAAATTTAACGCTAATCTATTTCCGGAAGCGACTAATGCGCTTGCCTTTTAAGTGCTTACCTTTTAAGAGCCTTTTTGTTACTTCTTATACAATTTAATAGTTATATATATAATGCAAATATCCATTTTTACTTTTTTTTAAAGATATATATTATATTTTTAAGGATTTAAGATTAATATGCGAGGAAGTAATAAGCTAGGCCGTTTTTCCTGCTATTTTTTAGTTTTTTAAATTAATTAATCGCGTACTTGTATAGCTTATGCTATGCGAGTTTCGACTAATTATATTGCATATTATATATCGTTTATTTATAATAGTTATACGGCGCTTATATTATATTATTACTCTTTTTAATAAAACTTATTTCGAAGATTTTAATTAAATAATTTTAAGGATAAGATCTTAAAGGGGGGTATACTTGTAATATGCGGGAAGTCGGCTATACACATAAGGCTAGTAATGCTAAGGATTAAGTAACTTATAAGCACTAAAACTCCCGGAGCAGTATTTAATTTATAATAGAGGAATATTCGACTTGTCTTATATCCTTATAAGCTATAAGCTTTAAGGATATTTACTTGCACTTGCTAAAGGGGCAAAGATTAGTTTTATATTAAATATACTCTTTAAAATTTACTAAATTGTTTATAATGCCTTATTGCCTACTAATAACATCCTCATAAATAACTATTAATCTAATTTAATTTAATTATTTGACTTACTATATAACAATTAGTCTTAAATTTAGTACTAGATTTGCTAGAATTAAAGTCCTTAGTACTTTAGTGATATTAATATTAAACTTGTACTTAAGTTTATTAATATACAAATCTTATAATAACTATAGCTTTTAGTTTAATTAATCTTAAATAACTTATATTCTAAAGAAGTATTCTAATTTGCTTAGTTTGCAAATGTTATATTTTGCTATTAGCTTTTGCTTAAATTAATTTGCATAATCTTTATATTTTTTTTTATAGATATATTAAGATAAAATTATTTATATAAAATATAATTGTTAAGAATTTGTTGCTATAAATGCAATTTACTTTAAGAATAGGATTTAATCTTAAATTAATTAGGGTAGCCTTGATTTTAATGTTTTAGAGAAGTGGTAAGAATATAAATTTGTATAAGGCTTGTAATGCTAATAAGTAAAAACCTGTTTTAGTAAAGCTTGCTAAGCATTATACTAAGATTGGTTTCTTGAATTTTGCATTAACAAATATTATAACTATATTATATTGCTATGTTTTTAAGTTAAATGCTACAATTAGAGCTATAATAGCTTTAAAAGTCTAAGCTGTATACAAGTGTAGTAATATAAGTCTCTTCCTCGGTTTTATAGAGATCCCCTTTAGCAACAAGCTTAGCTTTGAAATTAGTAAAAAATTTGTCTTTGTCGAATTTATTAGCATAAACTTATATAAGTAATACTAATTTCTTATCATTTGCATACTCTTTATATTTACATGTTTTATAGTTTATTAAATTATTAAATTCCTTAAATATAGCTCATTTGTATTTAGTTAAATATAGATGTTTAAGCATAGCATTATACTTTTTTAGTAGCTTAGGCACTTTGCCTTTATGCAATTGCTTTTTTGGTAAAGTAAAGTATATTAAACTTAAAGTTGTATAATATTCTAATAATTGCTACACTTTTTGTAATATAGTTGTATAAGCATTTTACTTAAATTTTAGTAAAATATTGCTTTTGTTTAAAAGATTGCTAATTTTATTATTCCTTTAGCTAAGATTATAAGTTTCTTCCCCAATTAGACTATTTTGTCTATTAATTAAGCCATTGTAACCATTTATAAAGGTAGTTATAAAGGGTAATAAAGTTGTTATAGCTAAAGTTAATAGCTATATATACTCTTTATTTAAATTGCTATTATATAATCCTTAGGCCTCTTGATTAGCTAAGTCCTTATTTTGCGTATTTTAATTAGCTTAGCTATTTAGTGCAAATAGAATATTTATAATAATAGTATTTAAGATTAAATTATCTAAATTACCTTCTTGTATATTAATTACTTAAAGCATTTCTACTAGTAATTTGGCCCTTTTTTGCATAATATAGCTTATATTGATGTTATATAGGTTATAGAAGGATTAGTAATCGAATTTTACATCCCTAGTTCTAATAACTTTAATATAGCTAAAAATCTAAATCCTAAAAACCTTTGTAAAATCATAATTTACAAAGTACCCTTAAGGCCTTTAATTAAAGCTTTTGCTGCTTAGGAATATTTGTTTTTCAAGGCATATACTTTGCATTTAAATAAGTATAAGTATACTAACTTAAATTTCTTGCTAATTATTACTTTATATAATATCTTTTAGCTAAAGCTCTTTTTTAAAGTGATATTTCCTAGGTAAATAGCTGTTTTATAGGCTTTTAGCTATAGTTTAGTTAATAAATTAGCATTAATAGCTATAATTCAAGCTTGTATTATAATATAGTGCCTTGCTTTTTTGCTATTCCTATTTTGGGCTAAAGTATTAAAAGCTATAACTTTTACTACTATACCCTTATAAAGCATATATTAGCAAAAAAATTTATTAAGTGCTATTTTGCTGTTTACTTGTAAAAACTATACTTTGGTTTTATATTAAGCTTTTATAAAATTAATAGTTGCATCTAAAATTGCAAGTGCTTCCGATTTTGTATAATAAGTTATGCCTAGCTAAAAGCCCAATTTTGAGCATTTTATATAACTTACCCAATTGTCTTTATTATATGCACTTTTATTGCATAAATTAATTAAATTATAAGTTATATAATGTGGTGGGGCCACGTGGCACTGCACGTGACCTAAGCGAAGGAATATAAATATAGTGATTTAGGATAGCTATACACTTAGTTCTTTAGTTAACAAATGCATCATCATTTGCACTCCCTCTATTTAATGGTTGTATTAATAGGAGCCCTTGCCCTCTTACAATAATTAAAAGGATTATTGTTTGTGGGCTCTTGGCTTTTAGTTTAGCAAGATACCTTTTTATAAGCTTTTGCTAGTATACAAGTTTTTGTAGTCGGTTTTGCAAAGATAAGGCTTATTGTTATCAATTATAATATTGAGTACTAAGTCTTTAAAGTGCTAAATAGCTTTAAGACTTAA
>Ga0302221_10002865_pt1 | contig 10596 bp, 14 predicted proteins | sample II_Palsa_E2_1_FD_193517 | JGI IMG/M metagenome (GOLD analysis project Ga0302221, IMG submission 193517) | Peat permafrost microbial communities from Stordalen Mire near Abisko, Sweden - II_Palsa_E2_1 | ecosystem: Environmental > Terrestrial > Soil > Palsa > Peat permafrost | place: Sweden...
TACCAAACTTGGATTTTTAGCATTTTTAGTCAGTATTTCTTCAATTAACAGATATGATTTGTTCAATTTAGGGGGTTCAAACCCTTTGTCAAAGTCATAGACCAGTCCTTCAGGAAATAGAACATCTTGAATACGCTTTTTGCTTTCTAGACCAGCAATGTTCCAAAAAGCTGCTGGGTCGGACATAAACAACATACCACCGTCAACTATTTCTTCCTTTTGACTAACGTAATCATCTGCGTCAACCAGTTTCAGTTTTAGTTGCATTATTTCAGCTTCAATTTGTGATAGTTTGGTATCTTTAGTAGCTTCATCTATTTTCTCATCTAGGAAGTAATCCACGACTTTAGACTTCCGTTTAGTAAGGGTCTCTAGCTGGTCATTAATTAACTTAGTTTGTACAATCGCGTCCTTATACTCAACATTCCAGCGACTTAGAATAATTTCTCGGAATAGTTTTGATATACCAGGTTTTAGCTTTACTTGTTTCAGAAGCTCTACAAATTCATCGTGCATTAAATCACGCTTTCTACTTACGTGGTAATTGAGTTGATCGCCAACCTTGCACTTATAACAAGAATATCTGAGGCTAGGACCACTGCGACCTCTACTTGGACAACTAATAATTCTATGACCGCAGGTATGTCTCAGGAAGCCACCTTTTAAATACCATTCAACTTCGGCTTCACGACTTTTATTCTTCATATTTCCGTTAATAATAGCCACATTTTTATAATACACTGATTCATCTATAAGGGCTGGGTGTACACCGTCAACCCACTTTCCGTCTGTAAACTTACTGCGTACTTTACCTATGTAAATTGGGTTAGTGAGCATGTCTTTAACACTCTGCCAGCGTCGTCTCTTACCGTTTCTACCGCGAATACCTATTTCAGCAGCAAGTCCCTGTGCTTGTTTTACGTTGTATGACCCCGATGAAAACTTAACTAGAAGTTTGATTACTTTTTCTGCGTCATCATTAGGTATGAGTGTTGGGATATCTAGTGCTGTTTTATGACGACTATACCCGTACATTGGGCTGTGAGGCCACCCGCCTTGTAAAGCACGTTGTTTAGTACCTTCGGTTGTACGAATAGTGCGTATCTCATTATCGAACTCTGCAAAAGCAGCTAACATAGAATCCATTAAATGACCTGCTGGGTCATCTGTTAACGGTTCGGTAACTGATAGTAGCTTTGTTCCTGCCTTGAATAGTTGGGCTTTAATGTAGTGGTGTAACTCACTCTTACGAGCTAGACGGTCTATCTTCCAAACAATGCAATAGTTAAAACGCCCTTTTTGCTTTAGGCAAAGGCTTAACATTTCTGCAAGTTTAGGGCGATATGCAAGTTTAGCCGATACACCTTCCTCACGAAAGATATGTTCAGGTAATAACGTAAAACCATGTTGCTTAGCAAACTTAATAATTGCTTCTTCTTGGCTATCTAGACTTGTACCTTTAACCTGATCGTCAGTGGAAACTCTGATGTAGGCAACTGCGTTCATATTTTTAATTTCATTTGATTGCTTTGTCATTTTAATAATAGGTCCCTACTGGGTTACTGGCACCCCTCGAATATATTCAGTAGCTACTTCATCAAGACTGATAATTAAGCTACTGATTTCTTCATCAGTCATTTCTTTAGCTTCTACTCCCAATAATCTCCGTGCTTTTGCAACACTAACAATTAGGTGTTGAGATAATTGAGGTAGTGATTGATTTGCAATCTCCATACACTCCCTAAGTTTTGGTAAAGCTAATAAGACCTAATCCTGTTAGGCTGATAACTCTTACTTAGCGGAGTGCTACCACATTGCACACCTGTTTATGTTTTATCGATACAAACTGCGTGGCCTTTGATATTTAATACGCTGCGAATAGGTGTATCACCAACTCCCCCAATCATATGACTATTAAAAAATATTCTCAACTACTTTTTTCACCCCTGTTAATATATGATTTTTGCCTACATTTTTACAACAAACACCACTATAAAGTAAGGTTGCGTGACACTTGTGGCACTACTTTTACTGAAAATCACCGATGAGTTACCGAGTAGTTGCACACCCCTAAAATCGTTAAAATCGGCTATGAGTTGGCGTATAGTTAGCCACCCCCTAAACTTACAAAATCACCCAAGAGTTACCCACCTTTTACCCAATCATTTACCTCTGTTAGCTGAAATTAGCAAATCTACACAGATATCTCATGTAGAATCACACTATACTACGCAGCATATCCCTTTCTGCGCTAAACGAAAGAAATCATGTTATATCGCTTCTATGAAGCGTAAAACACGGGATTCACTATAGGAGTTAACTATCTGATGATATGATAATACCAATATTACGTTATGGTCTTATATGAATGTAAATATTCCGACTAACTTAACTAAGCTATATGGTCAGTACCAGTATTTTCTAGCGACTGAAGTATTAAGGGAAGATTGGAATAATAAGGTCATTGTTGATAATACTAGTAAAAAAGCTACTCAGTTTATAGCTAAAATCAAAGACCTTAGGCTTAGTAAATCTAAGTCAGAGTTAAACAAATTCTTAGAATTATTTGAGCGATCCGCCGTGCATTTAAGTGCTTACCTAATTCATATCAGTTGGTATTTGGAAGGTTCTTCTGTTGTTGAACCAGCAGACATTAAGGAAGATGAGGTAACGTTTGCCCACGACAATGCTCAATTTACCAAATTAGCTTACGATATGGGTCTTGAAAACAATACAGATAATGAAAATGACCATTTTATGTTTGGACCTTGGACTTTAGGTGCTTCCTTGGACGAACTTTATGAAAATGATGATTCAATAAAGTTCTATGGTTTAAATGTCCCTGCACGAAAAGTTTTAAATGTACTAGACGGTAAGCCACTAAAAGAATTCAAAAGAGCAGGTGCTAAAGCTGAATATCGTGATGAAGTCTTTTATGAAGCTATACCAGTGAACAATGTAGGTTATTCAAACTGGGATACGGTTCTATCTACGCACGAGGGAACTATATATAAAATCGGACTCACTCTACCTGTAAGCCAAAATGACTATGGAATGACTCTGTCATTAGTTAGTAATGATTTAAATAGAAGGTTCGGTAACTCTGAATTGAATAAGCATGACAAGAATGAGTTCATTTACGAAGATTCTGCTATCAGGGCAAGATTAGCCACAAGAGAAATGCCTAATGTACCAGGGATGTATGTATTTAGGATTGTCGCTAGACTATCTTAGGAGTATGAATAATGGCGAATGAAGACGATTACATTAAGATAGTTGAGCTTGAACGAAACGCAGACCAGAACAGTATAGATGTCTTCCGTGACGGCATTAGAGACGCTAACAGAGAACTCCGTGGTTCAACCGAAGCATGGCTTGATAGTATTGCACTAATTAGCATTACTTTAGGCTCCGCGTTGGTTGCTATTGGGGTAAGTTTATCCAGTGATAGAAAGTTTCATCACCCTTTACTGTTTTGGCTCGGTATAGTCGCTTTAATTGTGAATGGATTCATCATCATAGTTTGGAAGAAAGTCATCACAGAACTAGCTGCACCTAAAGTTGATTTAATTGGTCTAGAAGAACAGTACCTTCTAGCCAAGAAAAAACAACTAGAAAATGACATCATTGACAAGACAATTGAAGGCGTTGAATCCTATAAAGAGTTCCTTTCGGCTAGGATAGAATACATAAAAGTAGTAAAAAATAACTTCCTACCACAAGAACCTTCAAAAAAGTTAGAGCTTAGAACCGACATAGCATTATATCTATTGTTTGTCGGTGTTCTACTAATAGCTTCCTCTGCGTTTAGAGGAATAAAAGTAACAGTGGCGTTGCTGATAATCGTATCTGCTATTGACCTCTCATATACTATTTACACGATCAAGTTATATAAAAACAGTCAGAAGAAACGAAACGGTTACGTTGAAAAAACAAGAAAAATATCAATAGCTGGACTTGAGAAAGAAATACAGAAATCACAATCAGCACTCGATTTACTTAAACGTAATGGCTCGTAGCTTATGACGAAGTTTGTATGGATTTTTGGACCTACTGCCGTTGGTAAAAACGAGTTAATCCAAAAGATGATTTCTAATCCTACTGACCCACTTTTATTAACCCTTAGTCTTCAGCAACCGATAATTGCCAACGAAAGCTCTCTTTTACTTAGACAACACGCAAGAGATTCACTTGTAGAAGAAATTGTTAAAGATAAGTCAAAAGCTAAGACAATACTAATTAAGGGTCAGGGCTTTGATATAACTGACGGGAATAATATTCCTAAAAGGTTAAAAGATTCCTACCCTAATGACGAGCATATATACATATATTTAGACGCTAGTGCTGAAACTCTTAAAAACCGTAGGGAAAAGCGTGGTGAAGCAAATTCTATTGATGATGAAGGCGCACGAAAAGATATGTTGAGGATTGCTAAAGAATTTGAAGGTACAGGTATTAACTTCAAGTGGCTTAACAATGACAACGACCAAGTGCCAGTTGAAATAACAAGACCAGTCTAAAACCTTAGAACTACTCAATATTTTCACGGCGCCGACAAGTTTTACCTTATAATCCCTTAGTTCAATGCTAGTCCCTTAGATACAATCTGTTTGCTAGATTGTACTTCTACTACTAGCTCCCAGTACCTTATCAGTTCTCTTTTAACGTCTGTCCAATGTGTCCAACTCATGCCTACCATTTGACTTTAGTCAAAAAGATTGTAATTAACAAATAAGCTAGTCTTAGTCCTCGTTAGCAAATTGACGGCTACAAATGACGGCTATACCGCCAATCATGTGCTGCCGATAACGTACTAACGCAAGCTCGTACACCTTAGTAAAGTCATTGGCGTTAGCGTCACAGGCAAGACTCATAAGCCTGGGGTCAGTGGTTCGAGTCCACTCGTCGCTACCATTTCGCTTGTGCTTGCTTACTAGGTGCATTTTGTTTATACATTTAGGCATGACAGAAACCTCAATTAGTCTGACTATCCAAACTCAAGTTGAAAGAGTTGGTTCACTGCAATTTGATAACCTCCATGATGGACTAACGACTATAGAAGCTCTTGGTAGCTACTCTCTCCGATTACAAGATAGTAGTCCTGAAGTTGCAAGAGCTGCGATTCGTGTGCAAGGACTAATTGCAAGCGCATTAAAGCAGCCAGATACTCAATGGCCATATACATTTACTCTTGAAAGAGAACAGTGTACCCATGCTTGGGGAGGTCTTACCAAGGTAGGAGATGAAACAGATTTAGAGTCTCTTGCGCTTTATGGTGCTGCAAAGATGTTCTTAGATGACTACAATGTAGTAAGAGAAGACTCTAGCAAAGCAGCCTAGAATTGACTTTATTATACTAACTTAGACTGCAACAGTAGTTTCTTCCTTTATCTGCTTTACTATCTTCCACATAATTACTAGCTCTCGTTTGATTTGGTTCCAATTCGTTCCTATCACGCCTACCATACTGCTTATGTTTAATTATTATTGATTGCTATATGTTCGAAAGGATAAAAGGATATAGGAGAAAACTTAGTCTAGATTCAATAGTATTTGCTATTTTATAGTGTTTATATTATAATATGCATAGTTTTCGTTCATTCACAACTTGAGGTTAATATGGTTTCCAAAGAGATTAGGATTTTCAACGTCCAGAAGAACCGCAAAGGAATTGTAAATCATGCAATAATTTGCGATGGTAAAGCTCACTACAAAATTGATGGTCTCGGTCCTAAAAATGCACACTATAGTGATGAAAGCCTGTGTGACGGCAAAGATTGTCAGGCAGACAGTAGTGAGACTGTAGATACTGATCTCCTTACCTACAAAATGCAGGATAGGTTTGGTGTACGCACTCACGTGCCTATGGGTTTCATTCTTGTAGCGAGCTATGCCCACACCGACTACTATTCCTTCCTTAAGATTTACCATGGTGGGGAAGAAGTTATCCCAAAGGAACTTGAAGCCGGGACACTGTTGGCTGATGGAGAAGGAATTGACTTTCGCGATCGTAACAGCTTGTATTCCTCGAGCAGGGCTGTTTTCTATGTAAGAAATGAAAACGGCAAAGTTGTTCGGACAAAGGTTGGAAAGATAGGTCGTAAACGCACAGAAAAGAAGTTGACTCAACTTAGACGAGGAGAACGTAAGTCCGAAGAGACATATGATGTCAACCATTTGAAAAGTCGCCTCACTGAACTCATGCAACTACACAGAACGTCTGTAGTTAACGAGCAAATCGAAAACGTCAAAGAGATGCTGAGGCTAGCGACTTCTTTGTCAGTTGAAGCTTCGATTGAAGCTGCAGAAGGTTCTGAGGCAATTGCCCAAGAACTTGCTAATGCAAGAGCAAAGGAGATTGGCGCTGAACTAGAGCTAACTCGTGAACGCTTGATGGGTGAAAAGAGAGCTCGTGAAGAGGCTCGTGAAGAACTGAGTCAGACTGACGAAAACTAACTCGTAAGAGTTCCAGGAGGGAAAAACAATTGAGTGCTTAGCGCATTCATTTTAGTATCCCTCCTGGCAGTTCCCCAAATTTATAAACTAAGGTTTGTAAATTTAGCGAACTGAAACATTAGTATTAATTCATGCTTTAGTTGGTTCCATTTCGACCAACTGTGGTCTACCATTTCCTTATTGCTTATTTTATATAAAGTTAATCAATTCTATAGCTAGAATTATTTCTTTGACAGTTAGTATATTTGAGATCAATATTATACTTAATGTAATCGAGGTAAGACTATGGTTCCACAAAATAAATTAAAAGACTTCTTAGAACTAACATATAACGAGTTAGAAAAATTAAACACCGAGGCTCGATCGTTAAGTGATCCGCTAAGAGCAAAGTCAGCTCACATTAAAGCCCTAGAAAATGAATCCCGTATAAAAGCTGTAACTGTCTGTTTTTGTGACATTGAAGGTCGATTGCACATGCTTGACTACGATAAAAACTTTTTACTGGACGCACTAGATAATTTAACATTCGACGGCTCATCTATCAGAGGCTTTAGCGAGCTGCACGAATCAGATTTACGTTTAGTGCTCGATTGGACTAGCCTAACCTATCTTCCTTCAGATGTATTCGGTCCAGGCAAGGTTGCTATATTTGCGAACATTGCTACACGCGATCTTAAGCCTTATGAGTCTGACTTTCGTGGACTCTTGCAGCAATACGCCAATGAGCTCATGACCTCCAAAGGTTACGAAGCTTTTATGGCACCTGAGCTAGAGGGCTTTCTATTTGAGGGTACTGATGCCGAACAATACTACGATAGTAACACCGGCTTTAAACCGATCAGCACCGGCGGCTATTTCCATGCACTTCCACTCGACAGATTACGCCAATTTATCGACTTAACGGCTGAAGCCCAGCGCGCCATGGGTTTTCGTAATGAAAAAGATCATCCTGAAGTTGCTCCATCACAGTTTGAGATTAATTTTTCTTATACAGACGTCCTAAGAGCCTGCGATCAAATACTTTTATATAAACTAGTCTGCCGGCAGGTAGCACATAGCCTGGGTATGACAGCAACTTTCTTACCAAAACCGATTCAAGGTTTGAACGGTAATGGCATGCATACAAACATTTCTCTAGCTAAAAATGGCAAGAACATTTTTCATGATAAAAAAGGCCAAGACGGCCTATCTACAGTGGCATGGGGTTTTATAGACAAGCTTCTAAATCGGGCTTCAGAAATTTCATTGGTACTTAATTCCAGCGTTAACGCTTACCGCCGGCTCGATCCTAATTACGAAGCACCAAACCAAATAAAAGTTTCAGCTAATGACCGTGGCTCGATGATAAGAGTGCCGCTAGGTAATGAGCGTACGGCACGTATTGAGATACGCTCTGTTTCCCCTGACGCTAATCCATACCTTTTACTTTTTACTATTTTAAAGACTGGTCTAGAAGACAAAACACTTAAATCTAGCGATAAACGACAACGCCTCCGTTTCTTGCCAGGTAATATAAATGACGCTATCAGGCTATTTAGGGCTAGTGATTTTATGACAGTTGTTATGGGTGATGCTACTAAAGATAAATACATCCGCTACAAACAAGCTTCGGCACACCGTAACCCCCGTGAACTTGGCAGTAAAATTAAAGAATCTGAAATTCTCTATCACCACGAGATAACCAATCAATATCTGTGGAATAGCTTCTAAAACAATTAGATTAAACTCTAAGCCCCTCCTTGTGCTTCAACTTAACACTGAAGTGTCTATGGCTATATATGCCGCTTTTAGTATTAAAAGTGTTGGCAAACAGAAATATTAATTTTAAAGAGCCGGAATAACTTCTTTCCTAACTAATTGAACCATTTGCCACATAGTTATCAGCTCTCGCTTGATTTGGTTCCAATTCGTTCCCACTGAGCCTATTATATCGATAATAGTTATTGTGAAAAATGCGATTCCCAAACTTTATAATCATTTAATTTAAATTTGCCCAACCTAAAGCTTCTTAAGGCTACGGCCAAACCAAAGAGTGCAGCCTCGTCACTTCCTCTTTGAAAAAAAGCACCTGCAATTAACTTAAACTCAACTAGCTCCACTGAGTCATATTTCTGGTTTGCGCCTGTTTCCAGGTTAACTAGCCTGAAACCATAAATACTCGTTAAATCATCTTGATGTTTACTGACGTCCTTAGTCTCTCTACTGAGCTCGAGTTTAGCGAACGGTGATATTAAACCTTCATAATCACGATAGTCTTCGCTTTTTAGAAGCCAGGACGACAATAGATAAGGCGCAGGTGCCATGAATCTTTCTCCTGCGTCAGGGCCGTCATAGAGACGCCAAGCTTCTGTAAGTTCGCTTACGCTAGCATCAGAAAAACTGGTCTCTAATATGTCCTCACTAACTAATTCTTCAGGTGAATCTGAAGGTCTATCTGGAATGTAAATTCTCTCATCAAATGTCATTATTGCAATATGTTAGTTTATTGCTCAGTAGCATGCAAGCATAAGCTTACTCACAGTAGGTAATCCTTGGTTGAATTGATTCCATTTCGACCAAATGTGGCCTATCATATTTGACAAATGTAGATTTAAGCTTTTATAATAACTTTATGAGATTAGAAGATGGTGAGCGCAGTAACAACAGCAGTGGCTTAGAAGCCAGTATTAAAAACCTTGGCCCTCACGTAACGTATATACACGCAGCCGGGGCTTCATATAACACCTCCGGGTATTCAGTTCCTCATGGACCTGAATTACCCACAGATTTATTTGACTTTAGGTTGATAAATAAAATAGAAGATCAGCAAAAACCAACGAACGAAGAACTTGAATAAAAATAAAGGAAACTTCTGTCCATGCTTCATAAAGACTTGCTTTTGCAGTCTATTATTCTGTTGATGGGTCTGCGACTGGGGCTATTAATTCCAAGTCTATACCCTTCCTACTTGCATTTGCTACCACTCGACCAATAAACTCTTGCACTAATGACTTTACATTTTCAGTTTCAGTTTCCCAGTCGCCAGCTATAAGGTGACGAGCAAGGTGCTTAGCGCCAATATTACAAGTTTCCTGAGCGCCAGAGGACACACCAAGCTCCGGTGTGAGTGCTAATGCTACCGCAGTTGCTAATGTCATGTCGTCGTATTCTTTAAAACCTGCCATAGATAATCCCCCTTTTAAGTAATTCTATTGCAGCAAAAAGTATTTGCAAGTACGAAAAGAATGATTAGTTAATAGCCAGTTTCCTTGGCTTCAGCTCATTTCTAACTGAACTGCTATGTTTGTATCTATTAAATATAATTATATAATCTACTAATGCTACAAGTTGGATTAGATATATCTCAGCGAGAAATGCCTGACTTCGTCAGAGAAAACCTTACAGGTCACATGTCCTATGTGCACTTATCAGGAATAGATTTTGCAGATCTAGAGCCTACCGCACGTAATGAAAGAATCCGATCAATTAGTTCAGAGATAGGGAGCTTAACTCTAAGTAATGGAAGCCCTGACAGTGATATTTGGCCGCTAGACAGCAAAACAAGTCCTAACGGGCAACTTGTTGCTGGACATACAGACAATCCTTTTAGAGAAAGGCCTGAGGATATAGTTGCTTTTTGGAATGTCAGAAGCTCGAGTAAAGGAGGTGAAAACGTTATTACACCTTTTCCTCGAATAGTGAGATTGGCAGAACAATCTCAGCAAATGGCTGAACTAATTTTGAAAGCATATACTAAAGTAATTGAGTTTAAATTTGGCGACCAGGCTTTGAGAGGCACTCTAATAGATTATAAAGCTAAGACTTTACGTTACGATGCGAAAAGCATTGCTCCTGAAGATAATGAGTTTGAACCATTATTCGAAGAGGTCGTGAAAGTCGGTGACAAGATTAAGCTAAAACCAGGTGAAGTCTTATTCTTCAACAATCGAAGAACCATCCATGCCAGACTTCCCTATTCAGACCCAAACAGACTTAGTATCAGAACCCGCATGGTTGTCTAGCTCTTCTTTAGAATCGTTTCCCACTGAACCCAGTAAGTACCGTCATCTCTCGGTATAAATTCCTCACGAAGGGGCATTAAAACTTCGTATTTATTAGTCAAGCTATGTATTTCTTCAGCGGAATAAAAGTGAATATGCT
>Ga0302221_10002867_pt1 | contig 10595 bp, 3 predicted proteins | sample II_Palsa_E2_1_FD_193517 | JGI IMG/M metagenome (GOLD analysis project Ga0302221, IMG submission 193517) | Peat permafrost microbial communities from Stordalen Mire near Abisko, Sweden - II_Palsa_E2_1 | ecosystem: Environmental > Terrestrial > Soil > Palsa > Peat permafrost | place: Sweden...
AAATGCAGAGGGTCAGGCTTTATGAAAAGACGCCAATGTCAGATTATCTCAAATCATAAGAAATCGCCAGCTGCATCCTCCTCCCAGCTGACAGCTCCGCCATACATTGATTTGTGTACATAAAACTGACCAATAAAGTTATAGCTACAGTAGCTTCATCGGCACGCCTCAAAACACACGGAACGTTTAATCCATGAAATATTCAAATCAGATCTCCTGGCTCGGTTCATCAAGGCCCAAGTCTAATGAGATACTCATGGGAGATTATAATTCGTCTGAACCGGTAGAGCTCCAGCATTCTGCGCATGTGTTCTACCACATACGCTCTCATCTCAGTTATGAAGACTTAGCCTTCAACAGTATCACCTTCTGAAATAGGCTCGTCAAGCTAAGCACAGACGCCTGCTATCAATGACTTTCTCCTTGAATGGCTCTACCTTAAACGACTCTGAAGTTTGTTTCCTCGCCCTCGGTCACCCTCCTCAGACCATCGGCGCTGACAGTTCTTGAGACAATTGTCATAAGAGCTCGAATAACCGTTGGGCCACAGATATGAGGTGACTCGTCTAAGATAAAAACCAATTGTCTATCAGAACCCAAACGATGCCTAGAAGCAGCAACAGTTCTTGAATTTCTGCACTGAGATGGTAGAAGTCTTCGAAAGGGTGCTTAACGACGGCTTTGACTTCATCAATAACTTTGCCACGAACTCTCAAGATATTCGTTATTCCGCACGCATCGAAGAAATGACAGCGGTCTTTAGAAGACGAGAGGCGGGTAATAGAGGTCGAATCGCTAACCCGGCACCCATGAAGGCGAAGACGAGATCCCCCGAGGCTCCTGCACCCCCGAAAAGATTTGAAGTGGCTTGGTATTGCGGATTATATCGATTACGGCGTAATGGTAAATCATCTCTATGGGCAAAGACCAATCTTTGGGCAGCGAAATTCCTGGGGTGCTTTTCTGATTCCTTCCAAAACATATATCCTGTCTCTTGGCTCCGCGCATTTGAGCAATCGAGCTGGGGCAACAAGAAAGCAAGATAGTCCATATCTTTTCCACACTGACAAGATTCCCTTCACGTTGTAGTTGCGAAAGCGATATATTCATCTATAGGAGGTAGGAAGTGATTTAAATACATGAGAAGAGGGTCCAAGCACCCTCTTGTAGCTTCGTCACATGACTCACATCACGTGCCGCAGCTACACTATCCCCCACTTAAAGGTGAATTGCCCTTATTCACTTATCCTTCCTTCCAACTTACAAAGTGAATTCTAACCTTATAATAACATCCTATGCGAGATGCCTTAAAAATTAGGCCATTTGCAGCAAATAGCAAATATTAGATAGTTTAGCTAATTAGGGCTTAAGGATTAAGCGATAGTCTTCTAGGTAAGTTATAATAACCTTTCTAGTTTTTTGGCTTCTTTTACTTCCTCTTTTTATTAATAACATTAAATAACACTAATAATAGCACTAACTAATAGCATTAACTAGCACACACACATATATATAAGTATATATATATTTATCCTTTTACCTTTTTATTAATTTTATTATACTTGCTTTTAATAAGAGAGTATACTTTTAAGGTTTGCCTTTAATAGCTAATAATGCTTAGTTTTTTAGCGCAAGCTCTTCCTTTAATTGTATTAAGTTACTTGTAACTTCTAAAGCTATATTAATACTTTTACAAGAATTAAGTATATTATTGCTATCTTTGCTTATATAATAAGAGTTTTTAGCAATAGTTGTGCTTGTAAGGTTATATCTTAGTAAAGGGTAATAGCTAGTAGTTAGCCTTGTATAATAGCATTTAAGGATAAAATTATCTTTTTTAGTATTAATTTTAAAGGCAATTATATTTTAAACAAATATATAACTTGTAAGTTTGCTAGTAATAAAGGAGTATATAATTCTTTTCCTTTTTAAGGTCCTTAGCTTTTTCCTCCTCCCCCTCTTGCACTATTAGTCTAAGCTACTCCTTTAGTCCTAGCTACTCCTTTGGTCTTAGCTGCTCTTCTAGTGATTTAGCAGCTAGTACAAGCTAATCCCTCTTGTCTATTTAAGAATATTCTATAGTCTTAGCATGTTTGTTACAATTTTAGAGCTTTTGTAGATTCCCTTAGTAATATTACCTTATTTTACTTTAACTTAGCAAGACGCTAAGCCTTTCTTAATTTAAACTACTAGCTAAGTTGTAACATTAGTCCTTCTTGTGCTTATTTAAGTACTTAATTCTATAATTAGCAACTTCTATGCTAACTATTACATTAATATAACCCTTTTAAGCAATTTTTCGATGCTCTTAGTTTTCTTATATGCGATGTCTAACTTATAACCCTTTAATAAGATTTGCTTAGCATTCCTAGTTATTTGCGTGCCTTTAATGTCTATAAATTTAGTCTTATTTCTATAAAAGGCAACTTACAACTTTGTTAGCTTATTAAGCAAAATCTTTAGCAAGTTTTTAATATAAACATTTTAGCTAAGTAAAGTTTAAGTAATATTATAAGATATTTGAAAGAGGATTAAACTTAGTCGGAATATTAAATATAGCTAAATAAGTCTAAAGAAGCTACGCTTTGTAATATCAATTTGTAGCATTATATTATAGCTTAAGCTTAAGTAGTTAGGATTAATATTGTAATAAGAGAATTAGAAGAGGAGTTGCAAAGGGTCTTGCAAAAGTAAAATAATAATGCCTTTACTAGCAAGATAAGAGAATTCGATTAAATGTATAATTATAAGAAAGATAATAATAATAAAGATAAAAGTAAAAATAGTAATAGCAAATATAAAAGTAGAAAATTTAATTTTAGATTAGTTGCTTGTGCAAAAGCTGCTATTGCAAGATATAAATATTAAATTAAATTATAAATTGCAGTTTTTAGCATTAAGCTATACCTTATAAGTTAAGGTTATTCTCCCCTTTATACTTTAAAAAAGAAAGTATAGTATTTTTATAAAAGAAATTAAAAGTATTAAGTTTTATCTTTTACTTAAAGTAAAAGTATTTAAAAAAGGAATATATCAAATTTGTAGCTTTAATGCTATATCTTTGTTATATTCCTCTTTATCCTCTTTTGCATTATTTATTGAGTAGTCTATAGCATTAACTATAATTGTATTTAAGTCCTTTAAAGCATTTAAGTCTATTAAGTTATTAAGTGTAACTTCTAGTTTTATTAAATTATATAAAGGAGAGTTTTTTATTAAGTTATTTGGGTTTTTTAAAAGAATTGTAAAATTGTTTTAAAGTATTAATAAAGGTTTAAAAACTTTAACTAATATGCGGATTTTATTTTCTTAATTTAAAATAATATTATATATTTGTTATTTCTTGCTTTATAACTTAAGCAAGTTTTAGTTATATATAATTTTGCTTTAAATCTTAGCTTAATGCAAATAGTTTTTATTAACTATTTGTAGTAATTTCTTTCCTTTATTTTTATCTTTTTTAGCAATTATATAAAGCTTATATATGTTTTATAGTTTAACTTTTTTAATTTTATATAATTTATATTAATTTAAATTAAACTTTTCCTTAGCTTTATTTTATATTAAAATATGCTTTTCCTCTTTAAACTTGTTAACTTTAACAAGGGTTTTCTTATTATCTTTAAACTATTAATGCTTATTCTTTTTAGCTTATTTGTCTTTTAACTTACAAGCCTCTTATTTAGCTATTTTAAATTATAGTAATTAATTTATAATTGCTTTTACATTAGATAATGTTTATTTGTTATTATCTCTTAGCAGTTATAGCTTTTATTTATAAAGTATAAAAAATAGAAATTGTCTTGTAATATTATAAGTTCGAATTTATATAGCAAATAAGGCTACATTTAAATACAAGTCCCACTTCTTTACAATTTATCTAGCTAAATACTTGGTCAAGTATTATATAAAAATATTATTAAGTTGCTTAATAGCACTATTTGTCTAGAAGTAATATGCAATTATGCTAATATGCTTAGTCTTAATCCTTTTAAGGAAGATTTCTATAGCTAAAGCTTAAAGATTTTGGCTTTAATTTATAATAATTTCCTTTAAGACTTTGTAATTCAAGTATAATTTATATAAGAATTTAGCAAGTGTTTTAGCTATAATATTAAAAATAGCTTTAATAACAAGCTACTTTATAGTATAGTCTATAGCTATAATAATATAATAGTTTCTAGACTTAGTCTTTTTAAAAGTTTTAATTAAGTTTAAACCCTAGCAATTAAAAGTATTATATGCTTAGTTTTTCTATTTAATAGCAAGGACTTGCAAGGCAATATGCCTCTTCTTGTAATGTCTACTAGCAAGTTAGCATTCTTTGCAATATTTGCATATATTATAGATATCCTTTTTTATAATAAGCTATTAGTAATAGTCTTAAAAGATATTAAATATTATAAGTTTTTTAATATAATTATAAGATTTATATACTAATTTTATTGTGTTTTAATAGGCCTAATAAGGGAAAACTGTTATTTATAAAACAGATTTGTTTGTAGAGTCCTTATACTAAAGTTTTATATTATCTTTAATTATAAGTTTTATTCTAAATTTTAATATTTGTAATTTGATATAAGCTATATTAGTAATTGTCTTAAGCAGCATCTTATTTGTAAGGTATAATTGCATTTATTTTATAAGATTTATAGTAGTAAGCTTTAAAGATAAGACATTTAAGGTTTTTGTATTCTTTTAAAAATCGGGTCTTTGTAATAAAGCATTAAAGACAATTATTTAAGGGCCTAGTTTATAGCAGATATTTAAGTTAAACAATTTAAATTCTATAATTTAATAAGCTAGCTACTTAAACTAAACTCTTGTTATATTTATATATTAAAGACTAGCATAATTTACTTATATAATTGTATAATAGCTATTATTGATATAAAAGCTTTAAGCTTGCAAAGCATCCTTAATAGCTAGTAGCTCCCTCTTATAAGTTAAGTAATTACACTTTACACTTGTAAACTTCTTGCTTTTAAATGCTATTAAGTGCTTTTTGCTATCCTTTTCGACTTGAAGTAGTTATGCACTTTATGCAAAGTTTAACGCATTTGTCTTGATAATAAAAGAAGCACAAATATTTGGCTAAGTAAAAACTAGTTTAAAAATAATAATATCTTTAAATTTAAAGAATAAAGACTTGCATTTAGCATTTTAAATGATTTTATAATATTTGTATATGCCTTTTATTTTAAGGAAGTTATACATTAGCATAGCAAGCTAAGCAAAGTCCTTAATAAACCTTTAATAATAAGAGCAAAGTCCTAAGAATTGTTAAATATAGTATATAATTTTAAGTTTTAGCTAGTCTTTAATTGCATTTACCTTGTTTTTAGTTATTTGTACTTTACTTTCTTTAATTATATATTTGCAAAATTTGATTTTATAAACCCCAAATATATATTTAAAAGGCTTAGCAAAAAATCTAGCTTTTTATAGCTTTTTTATAACTTGATAAATATATTATATATATTTTTCTTTTATCTTGCTATAAATTAAGAGATTATTAATGTAAACTATAACAAATTTGTTAAGGAATAATTATAATAACAAGTTTATAGTTACTTAAAAAGTTAATAGTATATTAATAAGCTTAAAAGGCATTACTAAAAACTTGTATTTTCTATTTCTAGTATTAAAGGCAGTTTTTTTAATGCTTAAGTCTATTATCTTGATTTGCTAAAACTTAAAGAGAAGGTTAATTTTAGAGAAGATAGCTATATCTTTTATCTAATTAATTTACTCTTAAATTTGTGACAAAAGGAACTTGTTTTTAATTGTAATATTATTTAAAGTATAATAGTTAATACACATTTTTTTTAAGTCTTATTTGCCTTTTAGACAATAGCACTAGTGCGCTTTAAAGAGATATAAAGGGATAAATAAGTCCCTTATTAAATTGTTTTTATATTTATTTAGCTTATTTGTTTAAGTAAATAAAGGATAAATAATAAAATAGGAGGTTTATTAGTTTAGTGTCTTTTATATTAATTATATATTATATATAACTATATTTGCTATTTATGTCTTATAATATTTTTAATTTTAAAATATTTTTAAATTCTTTAGCAATTTTACAAAGTTCCTTTTTAAAGAATCTTAGCAAATTGCTAAAGTTATTTAATATTTGATTTAATAAATGCTTAAAGATCTTAAAGTTTATAATAACTTATAAGTAACTTTATATATATTCTTTCCTTTTGCTATTTGTTTATTCTTTTAGTTTAAGCATTTGCTTTGCCTTCTTTTAAGCTATTTATAAGATATTTTTAGTAAGCTATAAATTAGCTTTTAAGACATGCGCATATAATGCTAGTATTATATAAGCCTTTTTAAGCGGAATATAATATTAGTAGCTGCGTTTTTATAATTGAATCTTATTGTCTTTATATAGTTGTTATAGCATAAATACTTTCTCTAAAACTTTATACTTAAAATAACATTAAAAGGCTTTATATTTATTATATAAAAGTTAGTGTACTCTTTAAAATTGTTTTAATAAGATAAGCTTAATAATTATAGCTTTATATTAAACTTCTTATAAATTAAGACAGTCTTTTTGCTAGCTACTTGTATATTCTTTAATTGTTTAACTAATTCTTTTTACTTAGCTAGCTTAGCGGCCTCTTATAAGATCTATTAATTAAATGTTCTTATGTTAAGGAATACTTAAACAAGGATCTTATTAGTATATCTTAATACTAAGACTAGCTTCTTATTTGTAATTTTCTCTTTAATAGCCTTTATTAAAAACAAGTCTTATTCTTTTTTAATTATTACTAATCCCTTATTTATAAGATCTTTTTTAATAGTAACTTAGTTTATTAAACTATAAGATATATCTATTTTTATATTTGCAAGTTTTTTCTTTTGCTTTGTTTTCTTGTTTTTAGTTTTACTATTTTATAAATTTTTCTTTTTATAATTTTGCTAAAATGCTTAGACATTTGCTGCAAACTTTATATATCTTTATCCCTTTGAATTAAAAGTCTTATTACCCTTTATTTAATTCTTGTAAAATAGTCTAATTTCTTCTAGTAATAGTTTTAGATTTTGTAACAATAAGAGTATAGCATTAATATTGCTTATACTTTTTACTTTAAGTTCTCTTTCTTTTATACTAATTTAGTTAAAGTGTAGTTTCTAGGCTTGAGGTAAACCTCTTTAGTCTTAGCCCTTGCCTTTTCTTATATATTTTTCTTCTTTAAATTAGTTTAAGTATTTTTTAACAAGCGCCTTTTTATTCTTTTTATTTTAGTAGTTTAAGTAATCCCTTGCTTTATGCTAAGTGTTTTTACAAATATAGCAACTTGCAATTGTTTATAAATGCGAGGCTATAGCTAAAGAGTTTCTTCTTTAGCTTTTCCCTTTACTTATTTTATAATTATAAAACAAACTTCTCTTATAAAAAGAGCTATAGTTCTAATATAATATAATATAAAGCTTATAAGTTTCTATAATCTCTTTATATGCATTTAAATTATTATAAGCCAATTAATGAAGCTTACAATTATTTAATAGCTATTTTATTTAGCTTAAGTTTATAGGGTTATTGTAAGTTCAATTATAACTTTTATAACTTTGCAGTTTGGCTATTTAGGATATAATAGCTTATAAAGATCCTTGAAAGTTTAAAGAAAAGATTTTAGATTTAGCTTTAGCTTTTGCATTTATAGCTAAATAGAATAAGTCTTTTATAATGGGATTTAAGCTTATACTATAAGCTATATTAGTCTTTGTTTGTAATATTAAGCCTTGTAGAAAGAGGATTTATTAGTAAGCTACTGCTAATAAGGGTGTTATTAGTAAGATAATTCAAGTAAAGGCTATAATATACTTTATAATATCTTAATTTATGCTTTAGTTATCTTGTTATAATACTATAATTTCGGCAAAGAGCTTTTCTTAATTAAGCTCTTTGTTAAATTGCAAGTAGAAGTAGTATTTAAATATTAGCTACAAATAATAAATGTCACGAACGCCAGCTTCTAGGCTCAAAGAGCATAAGTAGAAGGGTTTCTTATTTGACAATTTAAAGCTAAGGAAGGAAGTAGGAGCATGAGGCTTGCATGTATAATATCTTAAGGCTTGCTAACCTCATTAGCCTAATCGGGAATAGCGCTATATGTGCTAGCGCAAAACTATAATATTATCCCCCTTTTAAAAAGAAAGCTTATCTTTAAGTATATAAAAATACTTTATATAAAATACTTAATTTATTGCTTTTTTGCTAATTTCTTTTCTTAATTATTAAGTTTTAAAGGATTAGTTGGATTATAGCTATTAAGATTACAATTATTACTTAGATTGTATTTAGCATTACTATTACTCGAGTAGTTATTATAGTTATTGTCGCTTATATTATTAATTGCTATAATTGTTACTTTTTTGCTAAAAACTATAAACTTATATAAATTAAAAGGATGGTTTTATACTTAATAGCCTTTATTTTTATAATATATGTATTTGCTAGTTTTTTAATATTAATTGCAAATTGCAAGTAAAGTTAAATGAGCATGCTATAAAGAAGTTAGTTAATTATATAATAAAGTAATTAAGCAAATTATATTAATCTCGACTTAGTTAAAGTTTATAGCATTTAACTTATAATATAGCTATAAAGTCTTTTGCTTTGCTAAAAGATAAGTCAATAAGCTACTAGAAGATTTGCTAGCTAGCTATTATATAATTTTAATAAATTTTGCATATATATAAGGGAGGTTAAGTTATTAAGAAAGGCAATTGCAAATTAAAGGATAAAGGCTATTTTTAAAAGTGAAAATCTTATTAATATTTAGCTAATTATATCCTTTAGCTTTATATAATATACACTTAAACTTTGTTATATATATATACAAGGAATTAGTGCCTTATTTTATATTTAAAAGCTTATCTTTTGCCTTTTGCACTTTATTTGGATTATTATTTATATAATATAGCTAATTAAAGGTTAATTTATAGTTTTAAATTTAAGCTTCCTTTACTTAAGCTAATTAAGGGAGGATTATAACTTAGATATAAAAATCGAGGTTAAAGTAAATATAATAAAATTGCGCAATAAAATTACTAATTGCTTTGCTATTAACTTGTAGCTTAGCTTTAATTAAGGGGAGCTAAGTGTCAAATTTGTAAGACTAGCTATTAAATTTTTTAAGATTAAAGAGGGAAGATTATAGCTTATTATAATAAAAGAGCTTATTATATAGCTTTTAGAGTTTTGCTTAAAGTATTATAATTATAGCACAAGCTTAAGTATCTTTTATTTTGCAAGTAAAATCGAAAGAAAAGAAGGTTATAAAATCGAATTAAATCGAGAAGTAAAAAGAAGGTTAAGAAACGCGAATATATATATATAAGAAGGAGCTTAATAAGCTTAGGATCTTTTAATTAAATTATAAAGTATATTGCTTATATGCAAAAATTGTAAATATAAAAGTATAACTTTTTATTGCTTTTATTTCTTTTAAATGCCGAATTGTAATTGCACATATGCGCAAAATTAGTATATTTTATATCCTTTGCAGGATTTAAATATAAATAAGCTTTAAATTATATTACAAATGCTAGCTTTTAAGCTTAAAGAGCATAAATAAAAGGGTTTCTTATTCGACTATTCAAAGCTAAGGAAAGAAGCAAGAGTATAAGGCTTATATGTATAATATCTTAAGGCTTGCTAACCTTACTAGCCTAATCGGGAATAGCTCTGCACGTGCTAGCGCAGAGCCGTAACACTAATGCTAATTATTACAAGTTCTAATTTAGTTATATCTTTTATAAAAGCTTATATAGAAATAATTTAAAAAATTGTCTTAATATTATAAAAATATAGCTTTATATAAACTACTTTACAAAAGTGTCCTTTATAAAAAGTGGCCCCGAAACCCAAGCTACCCTTTAAAATGCCTTGCCAAAACGCTTTACAAAAGTGGCCCCGAAACCTAAGCTGCCCTCTAAAATGCCCTACTAAAACTCCTTGCTAAAATGCCTTACAAAAGTAGCCCCGAAACCTAAGCTGCCTTGCCAAAACTCCTTGCTAAAATGCCTTACAAAAGTGGCCTTGAAACCCAAGCTGCCTTGATAAAACTCCCTGCTAAAATGCCTTATAAAAGTGGCTCTAAAACTTAAACTGCCCTCTAAAACGCCCTATTAAAACTCCTTAAGATATTAGATAAGGAGATATTAGATAAAGAGAAGTTAAATAAAGAGAAGTTAAACAAAGAGAAGTTAAATAGAGAGAAGTTAGACAAAGAGAAGTTAGACAAAGAGAAGTTAAATAAAGAGAAGTTAAATAGAGAGATGTTAGACAAAGAGATATTAGATAAAGAGAAGGAAAAGAGGAAAGGAGGAAAGGAGGAAAGGAGGAAAGGAGGAAAGGAGGAAAGGAGGAAAGGAGGAAAGGAGGAAAGGAGGAAAGGAGGAAAAAATTAAAATTATATCTACTAATTATGCATATATTATACTAAAACCCTAATAAACTTTAATTTTGCTAGTAAAGAAGGGTAAGCAGCTATTATAGTATAAACAAAAGTGCCACTTTTTACTTGTGCTGCTTATAGCACAACTACTAGCCTATTTTTGTATTATAT
>Ga0302221_10002869_pt1 | contig 10591 bp, 9 predicted proteins | sample II_Palsa_E2_1_FD_193517 | JGI IMG/M metagenome (GOLD analysis project Ga0302221, IMG submission 193517) | Peat permafrost microbial communities from Stordalen Mire near Abisko, Sweden - II_Palsa_E2_1 | ecosystem: Environmental > Terrestrial > Soil > Palsa > Peat permafrost | place: Sweden...
CTTCAAGTTCGGCAAATTGCTCCAGGTCGACTTCAGAGAGGTCTTTCCCTTGTTCAAAGCGATGGAACGGGCAGTCAATATAGGTACCGGTATTGGTCACCATATTTATTTTACCTATTTGAAATGATGTATCCTCCTCATAATTTGCTTTAGATTGTTCCCTGCTGATATAGTCACAAATTATAGGGGCAGGTAAGCCCTTATAAGTTACCAAACCCTCAAATATAACATGGCTGAGATCGATCAACCCCTCATCAATCGAAGCGTTAACCGGCTTTCGCTTATGAGGCTCTTCAATATAATACTTATTTAAGATGTCCACTTTGCCCACCATCAGCAATTGCATGTCCTGCACGATGTAATCTGCTAGTTCCTGATCAGAGATCGTTTCGCCATCAATATCAAGACGGAAGTCCTGGCCTTGTATGCCCCCGCCGTTTGTAAAACTTAGATCGAAATCAAATACAACTCTTTTTTCTTGCATATTCTAAAAAATTAAAGAACAAAGAAACCAATAAGTTACCGAAAGTGATCTTGACCTATATCAAATTCTTAACAAATTTTCCCGAGCGAATACGGCTTAAAGATTCAGGACGAATGCCCAAATAAGAGGCTATGTGATGCAGGGAAACCCGCTTTTCAATCCGGGGGTATTGTTCTATAAAAAAGAAATAGCGCTGTTTTGCAGAATGGGAGAGGAATGAACTCTCACGCTGACATTTTTTAATAAATGCTGTTTCAAAAATATACTTACCCAACGCTAACCATGACGGGTTTTTTTTATAATGATACTCCAGCCATTCCACCTGAAATTCGACAAGCAAGCTGTCTTCCAATGCCTGGATATTTAGCATAGTTACCTGCTTCAATGAAAATGCAGTTAAAGTGCCCGCAAAACCCCCTTCTAAAAAAAATTCAGAATTCGCTTCCTTTTCATTAGCGGTCAGGTAGGCCCTTAATAGACCGGCATAGACGAAATAAACTGAACTACTAGTATCTCCTTCCCGGATTAGGTAGTCACCGCTTTTCAATACCCTGACAGGGAGCCCAACGCACGAAGCTTCTATTTCGTTTTGCGGTAGAATTGTGATCTGCTCTAATTTTTCCAGAAGTACCGTCAAAACATCCTGTTCCATTTTACAAAGTTCGAAAATACAACTCAAAATATGTAGTGGCTTTTTGATATTTTAAAGTAGACGTAATGATAATGCTATAACGAGGCCTTATACAAGGATTCCGACAATTGTTTTATCCCATCTTCATAATAAGTTGGTTTAGCATTAAGGCCTTTTCAAATTTCGGGGAGTCGAAAACATGATCACGATCATTATAAAGGAAAAAGTGATAAAGGAGCAGGTTTTCCGATATTTCATATTCATATTATAAATATCAAGAGTTGGTTAAGGAGTGTGCATCACAAATGTGAAACGCACCGATTAAAACAATATTTGGATGAATACTATTTCCGTTTTAACTTAAGAGGGCTTCTAAACTCACTTTTTGATTAACTTATCACCAAAATGACCGACGTTAAACCCGCAAGTTACAAAACGATTAAATGTGAACTAAATACATAGTCCTATTAATAGGGAAATCGCGTTTAACTTTTTTTATTTAGCATTCATGGTTCATCGGGTAAATGATTTTCCATCCAGGGTTGCTACTGTCAAAGGGCGACCACAAGGGATCGCCCTTGGGGGCACGTGTATCCTATATCGACAAGTTATTTTAAACGCGATTTCCCTGGTCCTATTAATTTATTTATATCTTCTCATTATTACTATTCCGATGAGAATACATACCATTCAGATAAAATGCCATAATAAAAATGTTTCTCCACCCATAGGGCTCCAAAAAACAGCTACAATTGGAAGGGTATAAACAATCGAACTGGCAAAAATGGCTGATGTATATTTACATGACGTTATCGTTACAGCCGATTTAAAGTCTTTTTTGTAAATTCATTTTCCTTGTCGCCTGTATTCAGCAAGGTATCTGGCTCAATAAGCATGAGATGAACTTCTTCGTCAGCTACCGGCTTATGTTCTATTCCCTTTGGAATGATGATAAAATCACCCTGTTGAAGCACAATTAGCTTATCGCGCAGGTGCATTTTAAATTCTCCGCTGATCACCAAAAACATTTCGTCTTCGATATCATGTTTATGCCAAATAAACTCGCCTTGAAATTTCACCAGTTTAACAAGCTGGCCATTAAGTTCACCCACCACTCGCGGGTTCCAGTAGTCTGAAAATTGACTTAATTTTTGACTGATTTTTACTTTCTCTATACTCATAAATCGATATTTAAATTTTCTAGTTATAAAGCCCTGGTATAAGGGAATATGATCGCTTTATTGCCAAAGACGGGTAAAATACCTTCTTTATATATCAGCTTTTTTGCTTTTTATTATTCTGCGCCAAAGCAGTAAGGAAGGGATGAAAAGAGCTGACATAAAATGACAGTTTATAAATAAATTATATGATTCCAGTTATAAACGTCTTCTCTTAGACCATATCGAATGTCCTGAAGGTTTTGTTTCAGTTCGAACAATCTTGCCTGAGAAGATACATTAGGATTATAGGCTTTGCCGCTGATGGTAATTTCCTCGATAGGTGTTATTACGGCAGCTGTACCGGCGCCGAATGCTTCTACAGCCTTACCGTCTTTAAAATGTTCCTCCAATTCCTGGTAGCTGATCTGCCGCTCTTCTATCATCATTCCGCTATCCCTTGCAAGCGTGAGAATCGAATCACGGGTTACGCCATCAAGGATGGTACCTGACAAAGTTGGCGTTACTATAATACCATCGATAATAAACATTATGTTCATCATACCGGACTCTTCAATATATTTATTTTCTCTTCCGTCGGTCCATAGCACCTGGTCAAAGCCCTGGGAACGTGCCAGACTTGATGGATAAAATGCTGCCCCATAATTACCTCCATTTTTGGCAAAGCCTGCACCACCTTGTACAGCTCTTACGAATTCTGTTTCTACCTTCACCTTTATAGAACCCGCAAAGAAATTAGACATTGGCTTACAAATCGCAATAAACATATATTCGTTAGAGGTCCTTAAACCGATGCGGGGCTCAGTGGCGATGACTAATGGCCGGATATACAACGACTCGCCGGACCGGGAAGAGACCCATGCCTGGTCAGTTTCTACCAGCGCCGCGATGCCGCCAATAAATATGTCCTCAGGCAGCTCCGGCATACACATACGCTGCAGCGACTTATTGATCCGCTCATAATTTTTTTGTATCCTGAAGATGTTGATATTCCCATCCGCCAAACGATAGGCCTTAAGGCCCTCAAATACAGTTTGGCCATAATGCAGGCATAATGCCATTGGACTGAGGCTCAGATTTTCAAAAGGCTGAATACGCGGCTTTTGCCACTCGCCATTCTCAAAGTGGCAGATCAGAAGATGGTCGGAATGTACAGCACCAAATTGAATGTTTTCAGAATTAAAACTCGACAGTTGGCTGTCTTTAACTTTTTTTATTTGAATTGTTGTTTCCATTTCTATCTTTTAACCATCTTTAATAAATTATATACAAACATTGGTCTCAAGCGCGGCAATATCAACCTGATTCTTGCGGAGATTGTAAAAATTGTTCTTATCTTGACATACCCTAGCCTTGAACAGGCACTATCGAATAGGCCATTTCTACTTAGACGACATCTTTAACTGTTTTAGATCAGGAAGAAATACCGTAAAAATGCCAATCAGGGGCAGGAAAGAACAAATTTCAAAGACAAAAGATACGCTGGTCATATCGGCTATCTTTCCTAACACTGCTGATCCAAGCCCTGCCATCCCAAAGGCAAATCCAAAGAACAGCCCTGAAATCAGACCTAACTTATGAGGAACTAAGTCAACTGCAAAATTGAGTATTGCGGAGAATGCCGATGACAGTATTACACCAATAATAATTGAAAACGCCAAAGTCCAAAATAGCGATGCATAAGGAAGCAATAATGTAAAAGGCGTAATACCCAAAATAGAAATCCATATAATATATTTCCTGCCGAAGCGATCACCCAGGGGGCCGCCAATCAGCGTCCCGGCAGCGGAGGATCCTAAGAATATAAACAAATAGATTTGGGACTGTTGCACAGACATATGGAATTTATCTATTAGAAAAAAAGTATAATAATTGTTTATGCATGCCAGATAAAAGTATTTTGAAAATATTAGCAGCAACAGTACACTTAAGGAATACAATATTCGTTTTTTCGACAATTTAACTTGAACTCCGTCTTTTATAACGATTTTATTCGAAAGCGTCGTATTTGCGTTTTTACGGTACCATTTTACGATGCTATTCATTACAAGTATTCCAATAAGGCCAGCCAAACAAAACCACTTGATATTAGCTTGCCCATATGGCATAATGATCAGCGCTGCAAGTAATGGGGCAAGGGCGCTTCCGCTATTCCCTCCTAGTTGAAAAATTGATTGAGCAATTCCCTTTTTGCCAGCGGAGGCTAAGTATACGATTCTTGAGGCTTCAGGATGAAATATGGATGACCCCATCCCAATCATGCTTACAGAAAGTAAAATATTATAAAAGCTGGAAGCAGGCCAAATATCGTAAATGTCATCCCTATGATCAGCGAATAGGGCTGTGGTTTTCGGTCAGTGTAAGAGCCTATAAATGGCTGCAATATAGAGGCGGTGATTTGATAAGTAAATGTAATTAAGCCTATCTGTGTAAAAGTCAAATGAAATTTACTTTTAAAAACAGGATATATTGATGGGATAAGCGACTGCAGCATATCATTGATAAGATGCGAAAAACTTAAGGCGAAAATAATTGGGAATACCATTTGCCGTGCAAAATGCTTAGTTTCAGGTATAGTTAATGAAGGAACTTGGTTTTTATAATTATTTGAATCCATATTGCGTGTACATAAAAATATTTGCAAAGGTTAATATCCAATAAATCGGAATCAACCTGATTCTTGCTAATATAGATGCCGGAGCGTATGAATGCCTGGCTTAGAAAGTATACAATTCCGGGAGGGGCCAACTTTTGATCTTTAAAAGTGTTTAAACGCAAGTGCATAACAATTTAATTCCCTTGTTTTTCTTCATCACAGGTGGCAATAGTTCTTTGGACTAATTTTAATCAGATCAGGTTATAAAGCAGGTTGCATACTGGTACTGACACCAATACGATTCCAGGCATTAATACAGCCATGATTACCTGAGCCGTCATCTTCTCCGCAAGAGCCGGCACTGCCTGTTGGTATATTTCATCAGGAACACCCTCATTTGATTTTGTTACAGCAAGTATCGCCTTTTTTTAAAAATATCGAATTAAACTTCGACTTGTAATTATCAGTAAATTGGTTTGCCCCAAATAAACTATTACTATGTGGTCCTGCCCCAAATGCAAACACCAATTCTTCAATAAAAATCAATCGCATTCATGCGGTGATTATACTGTTGATGGCTTTTTGCAGGGCAAACCATCAAAAAGTATTGAACTTTTCAATTATTTCCTTTCGGAATATAAAAAGATCGGGCCGTTTGAATTGCACCCGGTTAAAACAAGAGTAGCCTTATTAACCAAAATGCGCTTTTGTTCAATCAATAAGATCGGCACAGATTATATAAATATTCATTTAGTCCTGACCTCCCTTTTTGAAGATGCTTCCAGCTTTTACAAAATCGATAACCTGGCAAACCGGTTTTTTGTTCATCATGTGCGGCTTTATGATAAGGATGATATAACCGATGAGCTAAAAAAATATATGGCTATGGCTTACGAAGTTGGGAACAGGGTATACGTAAAGCATAAAGCCGAAAAATAGGTTAATTTATCTTGTTGTAAAACCTGCAGGATACTTTATATTTACCGTATGAAACGCTTTTATGCATTATTTATCATATTGCTGATTAGCCATTTATCCCGTGCAGGGGCTAATATCAATGCTGATACGGCAAAGAAAACAGTTGATAAAAGCATCAATTCGCCCGGCGAGTTTGAGCCGGAATACCCTGGAGGCAACATTGCATTTGAAAAATATATATCCAGGCACCTTCACTATCCAGATGCTGCACGTTTGCTCGGCATTAATGGTGATGTTTATGTGTCCTTTTTAATTGACAGGGATGGCAAAGTAACCGAGGTGACATCTGTGAATTGTATAGGCGCGGGGTGCGAGTCGGAGGCTGTTAAAGTGGTAAAGCGATGTAGACCGTGGAAACCCGGCATGCAAAATGGCCGGCCGGCGAGCGTTCATTATACCATTCCGATAAATTTCCGTATGGAAACAGGGAAGGTTTATATGGATAACCTGGCAGCATCGGATTATGGGTTTATTTTTAAGATAAAGGGCGTTTTATATAATGTTGATGACGCGGAGGACATACTCGGGAAAACATTTAGCCCCAATAAAATAGAAAGTGCAGAACCCTTTTATGATTATAACACCATAAAGAAATTCCGGATACGCAATAAAAAAGAAGTTTACTTATTAATATTTAAATCAACATGAAACTAAAAATTACCCTGATTTTAACTATTTGCGCTGCTACACTATTGTTTAGCTGCAAACACGCACCCACCGATAAGGACCGCCTCGGTAAAGCCACCCGCGAAGATAAAAACGGCTGGATTTACATACACCTTGCAGGCTCACCGTCCGATATTGGTTTCCAGCATGGCTACCTGGTGTCTAAAGAGATCGACACCTTAATAAAGGTAATGCAATACTACCTGCCAAGTAACGGCAGCGGCTATAAATGGGATTTTTACCGCGCAGCCGCCAAACGAATTTTATGGCCCAAGTTAGAACAAGAGTATAAAGACGAAATTAAAGGCATTGCCGAAGGCTTGCAGGCCAAAGGCTTTAAATACGATTCGCTGGATTTAACCGCGCTGAATGCCAATATCGAACTATCGCAATATTATGTGCCTACTTTAATGAATAAAATAAGACCTCACAGCGGTGAAAATATGGCTCCAGGCAATTGCAGCGCATTTATTGCTACGGGCAGCTTCACCAAAGATCATAAAATAGTTATAGCGCATAATAACTGGACTGATTATATTGAAGGTGAAAGATGGAATGTTATTGCCGATATTAAGCCTGAAAAAGGCAACGAGATATTGATGGACTGTTCGCCCGGCTTTATCCATAGCGGAGACGATTTTGTGGTTAGCAAAAGCGGAATTTTAATTACTGAGACTACTATAACCCAATTTATAGGCTTTGATACTACCAAAACCGCTGAATTTATGCGCGCCCGTAAAGCAGCTCAGTATGGCAATAGTATTGACGATGTTGTAAAGATTATGACCACTGATAATAACGGCGGTTATGCTAACGACTGGCTCATCGGCGACACCAAAACCAACGAGGTTGCGAGGTTGGAACTGGGGCTTAAAGATTATAGGGTTTGGCGATCAAAAGACACTGCTTTTATCGGTTCAAACTTTCCAAGTGATCCTAAACTGACAAAAGAAGAAACAACATTTAAAGTTGACGATCCAACGAGTTCAGCTAATGCACGTAAATTACGGTTGGGGAAGCTCGTTTATGTGGATTATAAGGGAAAACTTGATGTTAATAACGGGATGACCATTGAGGGTGATACGTACGATGCGCTTGACGGCAAACAGGCCTATAACCGCTGCATAATCGACGGCCACGTAGACAACGATCCATTAGGCAGTAAAGAATGGGGCGAACCGCCTTTCTTCCCGATGGGTGCGGTACAGGGAAAGGTAACCACAACCGATTTAGCTAATAAAATGCAACTGTGGGCGCACATGGGCCATCCCGGTGGCGCTGACTTTTTGGCTGCGCCTTTCTTTAAAAAGCACCCTGAATATTTTAAGACCCAGGGCAAATACCTGCGCGATATGAAAGCTTATCCATGGACATTGTTCACGGCATCTAATTAAAAGCTGATTTTTGTGTATTGTGATTTTATATGGTAAACGATATAAAGGAAAAAATAAGGATAGGGATAACCGGGCACCGGAATTTAACAGGTGACCAATTATCCGCTGTTAAACCTGCGATTGAAAGGGCCATTGAAAATATAAAATACTACGCTCAAAATATAGATAACAAGTGCCTGCCCATTGTATTTACATCGTCAATCGCTATAGGCGCCGATACTTTATTTGCAAATATTGCTTTAGAATCCCCGGATGGGGAGTTGGAGATATATTTACCATTTGAAAAAGAGGCCTACATCAAAGATTTTGAAACGCAACAGGATAAAGAAGAATTTGAACGCTTATTACGGGAGCCGAAGGTTAAAAAAGTAAATGTCCTGAATAAACTGTCAGCAGGCGACAGGGATGATCTTTATCTGCGGGCGGGTAAAAAAATCGTGGATGACAGCGGGTACATTATTGCGGTATGGGATGAAAAAAAGGCAAAGGGTATTGGCGGAACAGGTGATATAGTGGCGTATGCCATAGCCCAAAATAAAAATGTGCTGGTGATTAACCCCTATGATGAAAAATTGATCATCAAAGCTAATTACCTGCCCCACCTGGCCTTGGATTGTAAAGGTCAGCCGAAGCCTGCTGTATTCAGCGATAACATTGTTGATGATTATTTTGTTCTTTTTGATAAAATCGCTATCCATAACCAGGCCGTTTACAAAAGAATATGGCGGCGATGTTTCAGGATAGGCTGGCTGGCAGCTTTAATACTTGCAATAAAAGTATCATTTAATATTTCGGAAAATGCGCAATTCATACTGACTGCTTTTGAGATTGTTTGCCTTAGCATTGTTATTATATTAATATTGAGGGAAAAATGGAACTCTTTCCATAAAAAATACCTGCAATACCGTTTTATTGCAGAAAGGCTGCGGGCGAATAATTTAGTATACCTATGCGGCTATTATCCTATAAAAACGGTGACTAAAGTTATACATAAGGCAATGCAGGAGATAGAATCAAAGTACCCAGTAAATTTGATCAATAAGGTAATGCTGCTTACTTCTTATACCAGCGATCCCTTGCCCCTGAAAAAGGAAAGGCTCCTGACATTTGCCATCGGCCAGGCTAACTACCACGGGGATCGCAAAAACAGGCTTGAAAAAGAAAATAAAAAAAACCATCGCATCAAAGTAGCCTGCCTTATTGCCATTGCAGCGGTAATATTAATCCATGTTTTCACCGAGTTTTCGTGGAACAGCCTTTCGCATTTAAACATAAATGGTTTATTACAATCACCGGCCCAAAAGCCTTATTTTTGGTCAGAATTTAGTTTTTTGTTGTATCTTTTTATTCCAACCACATTAGCGCGTTTCGAGGCGGTAAAATATTTAAATGACTGGGAAAGATTAATTACCCAATCAAGTTATATGAACGAATTTTTTACCGAAATTTCGGGGAAGATCGATAAAGTAAATGACGAAAAAGAACTTTATAACCTGCTGGTTGATCTTAGCGATAACATCTACTTAGAAAACCTTGATTGGGAAATGTTTATGATCAATAAAAACGAAGAAATAACTTAACCGGGAAATTATGGATAAGATATATGATATTTTCATCAGCCATTCAAAAGAAGATCGTAAGCTTGCGGTCGCCTTGTGCCATTTCCTGGAAGAAAAAAAACTAAGGTGCTGGATGGCTCCAAGGGATGTACAGGCAGGCAAGGATTATGCAGCCTGTATTATTGAAGGTATCCAGTTATCACGCATAATGGTTGTAATATTAAGCGAATATTCAAACCGCTCGCATCATGTGCGCAATGAAGTTGAAAGGGCATTTAATCACCAGGTAGCTATACTCCCATTCCGTATCCGTGACATAATACCTGAACAATCGCTGGAGTATTTTTTAAGTTCTTATCATTGGCTGGATGCCATTGAGGGCAACGCAGAAAACTATTTTGAAGATCTTTACCGGCATTGCTTTGCGCTTTTAAATGCTGATAAGCAAATCCCCCCGTTTGATGATAAGAGAGACCATTTCAAAAAAAATCACAATACTGATGACGATAAAAAACAAAGCGCACCACCATATAATAAAACAGCTATCTACATTGCGGGCGGCGCTGTGTTAATTTTATTGTTATTTTTTATATTGATAAAGCCAATGTTTGAAAAAAACACCATTGAATTTAAAAATAATGCCGCAACGCCGGTTTATATCGATCTTGATGGAAAAACTGACACTATCCGTGCGTTATCAAGTTTTAATTACAAGGCACAAAAAAATTCAAGGGTTAAAACTAACGCTTATGCTTATTGGACAAATATAAACGGTGTTATATTAGGCCAGAAAATGGAGTGGAACATTGACACTGTTGTACATTCAGATGGTAATTTTACTTATCCACTGAATGTGAACTCACATTACTTTTTTCTGAAAGTAACTAACAATACCGGCGCCGACATCAATTATATTTCTGTAAACAGTGATGACCCGGGGGTAAAGGATGTTTTGAAAATTAAAATACCCAATGACGGTATTACCTATTTTGTAGGGTATTTTAAAGTTCTTCCCAATACTAAAATAGAATTATGGAATACTGCCAATTATTATTTAAAATGGACAAACGGCAGTAATTTAACCTTTACTGATAGTTATAACCAG
>Ga0302221_10002870_pt1 | contig 10591 bp, 10 predicted proteins | sample II_Palsa_E2_1_FD_193517 | JGI IMG/M metagenome (GOLD analysis project Ga0302221, IMG submission 193517) | Peat permafrost microbial communities from Stordalen Mire near Abisko, Sweden - II_Palsa_E2_1 | ecosystem: Environmental > Terrestrial > Soil > Palsa > Peat permafrost | place: Sweden...
AAATAGCGCATGGCGTAAATGGTGTAGCAAGCAGTGGAACCCAAACAATCAGAAACTCTCCAGAGTTTACGCAAACAGTTCTTTTAACTGCAGATACAGCAAAAAATATTACGGTTCCAACAGAGGGCGCAATAGATATGATTGCGTTCTTTAACTGGACGCAACCTAATGATTTATTTTATGCGCCAAGCCAAGCAAATGCCATTGTTGTGCCGACTGGTACAGTAACGCTTGATATTGACGAACTATTAACGCCGGGTTGTGGTCGTCGCGTCAAAGCTGGTCAGTTAATACAGCTTTTCACGCCTGGAACTACTGTATATGTAACTATTTCTTATTACGCTTATGTGCAAGGATAAGGATAATTAAATGAGCAGATACGATTCGCTCCCTATAACGCAACTACCACCTGGAACTATATTGTCAGGCGATGATGTCTTTCCAGTTGTGGACATCGATGACTTAACGGAAAGCCCATCTGGTACAACGTATAAATATACAATTACGCAGTTATTAACTTTTTTACAAACACAGCCTGCGCAGTCATGGACTACCATATCTGGCGGTAGTCAGGCGGCTGTTGTTAACTCTGGTTATGTTGTGGGAAATGCTGCGCAAACTACGATCACGCTACCCGCAATATGTGCAGTAGGTGATTCTATAGATGTGATTGGGCTTGGCGCAGGTGGATGGGTGGCGCAAGCCAATACAGGCCAAGTTATCCAGTTTGGCGCTGTCGCATCGAGCTCTGGCGGAACATGGACAACGACTAATGCCAATGATTCTGCGACATTTACATGCCGAGTAGCCAATACAAATTTCATCATGATATCAAATGATACATTCACCTCAACCTAAAGGATAAGTTAAAATGACGGCAACCTTACATAGGTCAGAAGTTGGAACAGTAGGTTATGCACCCGGTACTCTGCTATTGAATACGACAGATAATCTTGCAACGATTACCACCGCTGGTTATATAAATAAAGTTGCTGGAAACTCTGCTGTAGCTGTTTATCCTACTGATTTTGTATTTGCGACTTATAATGGCGGTAACGGCGTGTTTGTGCTTACCGTGGGAGCTGGTGGCGCATATACCATGGTCAATATTAGCACCGGCGGAACAATAACAGGAGGCACAAGCCTTGGCGGTTCTCCGATATATGCAGGCGTCAATGGGACAAACTTAACATTTAAGGGACTTTCGGCTGGCTCGGGGATAACACTTACCCCCACAGGTACCACTATTGCAATATCAGCTTCTGGTGGTGGTGGTGGATTTGCCTATGTTCAAGCATTATGGGTTGCCCAAGCTAATGGCTCAGATACCAATGCAGGCACATCAATTGATTCACCTCTTCTTACAGTCCAAGCTGCCGTTACGCTAGCTGGAACTACACCCACAATCATTTATGTTGTCGATGCCAACAATGGAAATAATGAAACTATAGCAACAACCGGAGCGGGTCAGCAAATATACATTTATGCCCCTGGTACAGAATTTCAAAACAGTATCACACAATCTGCAAATGATGAGCTCATACTATATTGTGCATTGGTGGATGCTTTTATCACCAATTCAGCCTCGCCTACGATCATCGATGGCGGCAATATAAATGTGACAAGTACCTCTACAGGTCAAATCAATTGCACATGCTATACGTACGCTGGGGCACATACAGGTGGTGCTCAACTTGTATTATTCACACAAGTTATGTCATTCTTGAGTCTTGATGCAAGCTCAACCGCTAATGTTAACGCTCTTATTTGCTCAAGCATCACAAATGCTGGAACATTGGGAATATGGACAAATACAGCGCCTGGTGTTTGCTTGGCGAGCAATACAGGCACGATTCAGGGCGTCATGGGTGGTGTCACATTTGGTGAATCCGGTGTGTGCGCAAGTACCGCAAGCGATGCGGCGTATAATTTGCCTGTTGTCGATGGGACATCAGGCCAGGGTTTACAAACAGATGGCGCAGGCAATGTGACGTGGCAAAACGGCGCTGGCGGCTTTGCTTATGATAGTGCTTATTGGGTATCACAAGCTAACGGCAGTGATTCAAACTCGGGTACAAGTATCGATACGCCATTACAAACCGTGCAAGCTGCGATTAATTTAGCCGTATCAATATCTTCCAGCTGGCCCATTATTTATGTGGTTGATGGATATGCAGGTAATGTTGAAAATATAGATACTACAGGAATTCCTCAACTATATATTTTCGCGCCTGGGACTTCCTTTAATGGCAACCTAAATATTTCATCTGAATTAAGCCTGACTGCTGCTTACGTTAATAACGTGACAATAAATTCAGCGGCAATTTTATATTGCAGCAATTTGCTAATGAGTGGCACGTTAATTAATAACGGGATAATAAATGGCAGCATAAATAATGGAAACACAATATTAACAAATTACGCATCAGGTTTTGGTATTGCAGGTGAAACTGACGTTGCGCCGGCGTATATTTTGCCTGTTGTCGACGGAACCGCAAATCAAACCCAGCAAACTGATGGCGCGGGAAATGTGACATGGGTAACCGGAACTGTAGGCGTAACAGATGGTAGTACCGCTGCAAGTGGTATAGTCGGTGAGGTCATATCTTCGCAAGTGTTATTCGCTGATTCAATATCTTTGTCAACAACCACACCAGCCGATATCACATCTATATCATTAACCGCTGGTGATTGGGATGTGTGGGCAAATGGGTTTGTTGCATTCTCAGGGGCAGCAGGAGGTGGTTCTGTCGCTATCTGGATTTCTCAAACATCTGAAACTATACCAGATTTTTCATTGATAGAAGCAAATACAAGCAATGCTTCAGATGTGAACTTTGGTTCGGCTGTCGCCGCTATACCTGTTAGTGTGAGCGCCCCTACTACATATTATTTGTCAACTGAGGCAACTTTTTCACTTGGAACTGCGACAGCTTGCGGCATAATTTATGCCAGACGACGTCGCTAATTAATTTAAACTTTAAAAGGAAACTATCATGTCAGTATTATCATTAACAATGGACTTTGCAGGCCAATCTGGGGTTAATCCTCGTCTTGGAAGAATGGTTACTAACGATATTCTATCTGCAGTAACAGCTGTTGGTTATCTTAACCAAAATGCGCCAGGTGGCGGAACAACGTTTCTACCGACTGATATGTTGCTTGTAGCGTATAGCGATGGCAATGGCGGCACAATTACAAATGAGTTTAGCTTAAGCTTTGGAGCAGGCAATATTATAACATTGATGTTATCATCAACCGAGGTTGCACTTCCAACAAAAGCAAATCATATAGCCGTATTCACCAATACATCAGGCACATTAGGTGAGGATGCTGCGACAGCTATCAATGGCGGAAACATCCAGGCAGGCCTTTCTGGTACCGCTGGTACGCTAGCTTCTTTCCCAGGAACTGCATCAAAAGGTAGTTTTGTCGTGAAGGCTGTGGCAAATACAGGCAATACCACGACAACATTAAGCAATGATGCCATGGGCCAAGCAACCGTTGTTAACATTCCTGACCCCGCTAATGCTGTAGCTCAAGCCTTAATCGCAGCAACAGCAACGCCATTTACCACAGGTCATTTGATTGCATCTAGCGGCACTGCTGGCTTGACCGTAGATTCTGGCATTCCAACAGCGGATGTTATGCAATTAAACGTTTCAAACACCTTGGTAGCGCCTGGTAGAATCATAGCCGCTAAAGTTAACGGAACTGAAGCTGGTAATGCAGTGACTGCAAGCGGCATGTCTGGTGTTATTACTACAAGCTCATTAACAACTGCGGGCGGAGGCACGTATGCTATTACTTGGACAAATACCCTTATCTCTTCCACTAGCACTGTATTATTTTCTATCCAAGGCGGCACAAATACTACTCAGAATATTACTTTTGAATGTATCCCTGGTAGTGGAACAGCGACATTGACGATATATAACAATACAGCCGCCACAGCGCTTAATGGCACCATCTTCATTGGCTATCTTGTAATTTAAAGTCCAAAAAAAGCCGGGGGTTTTTAATCCCCGGCGTTTCTTGATATGTTTTAGCATGAGCTCAGTAGTATAAAACTCATGCCGCAAGCATTATACCAGACTATTTCCTAACGAATCTACGAACCCGACAACATTTACTGTTGCTGAAGATCCGGCATTGTTAACAAAATATTGAATATTCGCATCGCCAGTTGACGCATTTGGAGTGGCTATAACCTGAACAAATGATGAGTTAGGCTCTCCTGTTGCTGAACCAAAAACCTGAATAGGTGCAACAGATGCTGCAGTCAGATTACCTGGCTCAATAGATACATAACCGCCTGCTGCGTTAGGTGTAATAGCCGCATTTAAGAAAACATTTACAGATATATTGGGTGGTATTAATCCATCACCACTCGTCAAGTCAATTACTGTTTGAGCAGTTGCAGCGCCACCTGATACCCCGGTAATGGGGTCTTGGAACATGTAGGTTTTTTCGTTTCCATGCCCAGATTGTGTGTAAGGTATAATATGGCTCGTTGCATGGGCAATTGGGCACCATCCGATTCTGTGGAAAGTATCGTATCCTGCAGGAAGGAAATTATTACCTGTGGCCACAATAACAATAGAGCTGGTATTTGTAGTTGTTCCCCCAGCGATTGGGTTGGCAGTACCTAATCCCGTGCCAGATGAGTTAGAGCATATATAAACAGGGAATAATGTGTTCGCAGTTAAACCTAGGCTTGCTATCGAGACAGGGAAGCAACCATTTGCGCCTACCGTTGTAATATCTACCGTGATAACCCCTGGACCATTAGCTGCAGTTGATGGAAACTGAATGATATTGTTATTGCAAAGCGCTCTTGCGAAACCCGCCATAACGGTAAAGGTTGTTGTGCTTACGACGGTTTGACGAAAACCTGAAACGAAAGGAACTGCCTGAAATGATGGGACAGTTGAAAAACTAGGAACAGGGGTAAATGTTGCCATTTTGATATATCCTATATGAGTTAAAGACAGGGTACGCAGCTAAGTTTATAGCCTTAAAAACTTAATTAAAGCATAGCCTAGTGGACTTGAACTAACAAGCTGCGTTGATTCACGTGGAACTTTATAGAGTAGAATAACTTTGATTAGATTATTCATTGATTGCAAGCCAACCCCAAAGGCTAGACCAAGATTAAAAAAGGGAGGGGGTGCTTACACCCCCAAAAAAACAGTCATAGAAGAAGCTGTCATTGGCTATACTTTAAATGCTGAAATGAGCAGGCATAGGCTTGTGCCAACGAGTCAGGCTATCAGGGTTGAGTTAGGCTTTTATTTCAGGCCAGCAAAATCTAATAAAGCTCTGTTTCATATAAAAACCCCGGACCTTGATAATCTGGTCAAGCTCGCCATGGATGCAATGACTGGGGTGGTATACCTCAATGATGCGCAGGTTATATCACTATATTGCTATAAGCATTATCATTCAGAGAAAGAGGGTATATTTATCAATATAACACGGGCGGTTTAAATGGCAATTCAAATCAGAGATGCAATTGAGTTAATCATAAGAAAATCGCTTATTGGGATTGATTTATGGAGCCCTGAGGCTGAGCAATTGCTTGCAGGTACTGCAGCGCAAGAATCACAGATGCTTACGTTCCTGAAGCAAATAGAAGGTCCTGGGCTTGGTTTATATCAGATGGAACCTGAATGCCATCAAGATATACATAGGAACTACCTTGTATATCATCCCGAGTTGCGCCAAAAGATATTCAATTCATGTGGTATGGTTACCTTTTTACAAGGCGCATCGCCACCTGATGAGCTCTTAATTTATAATCTTAAATATGCGACGTGCATGGCTAGATTAAAATATTATCGTAGTAATGAAAGCTTGCCAGCTTATAATGACATTGCGGGTCAATCAACTTATTGGAAAAATATTTACAATACTGTATCTGGAAAAGGTGATACCGCATCTTATCAAGCTAATTACGAACGTTTTGTCGGGGCTTATTACCTTAAGAAATAAGTCACTCATTTAACATAATCATCATTATGCGAACTTCGCATAATGATGATTATGTTAAATTACATATGTTATTCATATGGGTTAATCAGCTTCAGGCAATCCCTCTATTTCCCTACGCACAAAGGATAAGAGGTCCTCTATTTCCTGTATTCCAAGCGGTTCATCCCTATCACGATTGATGATAGCTTTAATTTCTTGCTTAATATTCCAAAGCGCAAGAGCATAGTTTTGGGCATGAAACGCCATTTGTATATCTTTTTCAGTATGAAAATCATCTTGTGTGATAATAAGTTTAATCATTAATGCGCTGCCCCTTCTTTCTGTAATAGTCTCTCACTTTAATCGATGCCATTTTTTGCTCATACCGTTTAACAGCTGCCTTACTAAAGCATTTAAAGTTATCAAGGATTGCAATCTCGGCTTGATAAAATGTTTTGATGTTGCTTAGCATGTTTTCATTGATCATTCGATTTCTTCTACTCTTTCAATAATCATTCTTACCCTATATTCTCCATCACCATGTAATATGGCTTTAAGGCTTAGATTGGCCTCAAAATTGCACATTACGGATTTTGATAGGCGTTCGCTCATCCATCTAATCTTTTCCCCGATATCCTCTGTTTCAGGCCCGCAGTAGGGAAACCCACGAAATTCATATTGTTGTTCATAGATTTTGTCTATGCGTGTTTTTTTATCAAAACCACTCAATGGCTCACCTCAACTTCATTCAAAGTAAAATCACCCATTGCCATCTTGTTAACGTTAATTGATTCAAGCTGCCTTTTGCAGGTATTCAGAATCATTTCTAGGTAAGCAGCCTGATGCTCTGGCAATTCAATCGCTCTGTAAATGCTATGTATTAAAACATTGGCGCTTACATCAATTAATATCTGAGCCTTTTCCTCGCCTTTTAGAAAGTCTAGCTCTGGTGCTGTGAGCGTATTTTCTAGTAAATTTTCTATGGCATCAACTAGCCTGACCTGTATATCTAATATGCTATTCGGCACAACTTCTTGCTCTTGCATTTTATTCCTTATTTAAAAAATGAACGCCAATTTTATCAGGGTTGCGGATGTTAATAAGAAAATCACGTATTTTATTACCATATTTACGCGTCGCGTTCTTGGAGTGAATCCAATGCATAACAGGCAGAGTATGATAGCAAATACAGTTAACAGCGAGTAGCTAATGACCTGAGATAAGGGTTGGTATGTGAAAATTGCAATTAAATGGAAAAGAAATAGGTTTGTTCCTAGTGCCCAACCATAAAAAGAGTCATATTTAATTATATCTTTATAAATTTGAAAATCCATTCTCTACTATCTCAAGACTTGGAAAAATTTCTACTCCGTTTTTTGCCTGATAGTTTCCGCACATTATCAGGAAATCAACTATATTATTCACGACAAACAATGGGTCGCATCCTTTTTGCCGCAATGTATCCCCTTCGTAGATTGGCAGGTTGTTTCTATCGAAAACCCCCGTATGCAGCTGAATTGTGTAAAGGTTGGGATCTTTCGGGCATAAGGTATGCCCATTCATGCTGTAAAGTCGACAGTCAATGTTTATAAATGATGGGTCAGTGTGAGGCGAGCAGTATTTGCTTTCTCTTTGATCCCAAACCCTGAAGCCCTTAATCGGCATTTTTTGATACCTCAACTTGTATGCGACCGTCGATATCAGTCTTTGCGCTTATAATGACGGCTGCCATTAGCGTTAAAAATAAAAATACTGCTGATAAAAATAGTAATTTATCTGGCTTCATTTGCTACCCGCTGGTTATAGTTTAGTGCTTTCATTAGGATTATAGTTTACTTTTTCAGGCTCTCCGCAAAAATAAGCGCACATGATATACAGTTTTGCCTCCTCAGCTCTCTTTCTGTCGAAATCAGTTAATTTTCTGCCGCATTGGTTTTTACAATTCGGGGAGGCGCAAAAGGTGGTATCCCGATAACATAGCATTTTTTAAGTCCCTTTTCCGAAAATATCCATTAATGTAAACATCAGCATAGAAAATGCATTGAATATTAGCAATGCAATAAACATTTTTAAATCATCGTCCATTAATTAATCATCCCTTCCAAAAAAATGATACCAGTTTTTCCATCCTTTCTTTTTGTATGCAGAATGTGGGTTTGTTGGAAGTGATTTATCTAGTTTGGTACTTTCTCTAAACTGCTTGTATTGGTCAGCTGATTTCAATTTATGATTCATAACAATATTTCTGCATTCATTAAACGAATAAAACTGCCTCGTAAGCAAATTCTCCGCCCCAAGATAATCCCCCCCAGCCATCCCATCCTTCATTTTTATATGTTGTGTGGGGTGCTCTGGGAAGTCCAAATGGAAGATTTCCATCCTCCACTAATTTATCGTAATCTTTTCTTCTTTTTAATCCCAGAGGCTTAACAATCTCTTTCGCTTCTTCATAGCTTAAGCGATTTCTTCGTTGAAGAACCGCCTCACCTCCATTTCCAAGCCAATCCGGCCAACTAATCCATTCCTTTTTGTAAACAGTATTTGGGCTGTGGGGTATTCTCGGATCTAACTCATTTCGCACCGCCATATCACAGAATATTCCTTGTGTTTTAATTCCAAGGCTATGGATATAGTTTCTTGCATCTTGGAAAGACATTTTAGGACATTTTTTTAGCTCTTTTCTTTCAAGGAAGTCAGACCAATCAGTCCATTTGTCTTTGTAGATGCTTTTAGGAATAGAAGGAACTTTCTGGAAAACCTCTTTATTTGATTTCCTAACCTTTCTAAAATGTTCGCTACTTGTAACCTTATATTTTTGCATTAACTCCTTTGCTTCTTCATAAGATGCCCATTTTATATCGGCGGCGCATCTCCTCCATGTACCCAGGTAGTCTCCCCATCCTGACCACCCATCAGTGGCGTACGTTTCGCTTGGGCTCGATGGCAAAGTCAATGGGATTAGCCTATTTGCTCTCATATTTGAATAGATAGATGCGCTTTTAATATTTTTTTCGGATAGAAATGCCTTAGCTTCTTCAAAAGACATGTATATTTTGTATTTATGACCTATGTTTCCATTCTCGAAGAAATCTCCCCAGCTTATCCAGCCGGAATATTTGTAAACAGAGTTTGGGGCAAAAGGAATCCTTGATAAGCGCTCATCGCCCTCTTTTTTAAGCTTATAAAAACTTTTTTGCCCATTAATACCCAAACTGATCACTGTTTTTTTCGCATCCTCAAAAGGAATGTAGCTGGTGGGTATTTTATCTATTAGAACAGAAAATATTTTGTCTTCTAACCCGTCAAACTTTCGGGTTATTTCTTCCTTCTCGTCTAAATCACCATCACAAGATAAAGGTTTGAATCCTAGATTATCTGTTTTCTTATTCTTCGATTTAATATAGTCGAATAACCTTTCATCATAAGAGCCCATCGCGCGCACTATGTCTATCAAGATTTTAAAGTTTTGGCTATCTTCTCCAGTTGCATCATTTAAGATAGGAACAACAATATATCCAAATTTCTTGTTTTTTGATTTTCTTAAGGCTCTTCCAACGGCTTGGATAATATCTATTTTACTTTTCTTTTCATTGCAAAAATAAACAGCATCTATGTTAGGTACGTCAACCCCTTCTGTAAGGCAGCGAGAATTTGTCACGATGGCGATTTTTGAACTCTCGAAATCTTTCATGGTTTTTGATCTATTTTTGGCTCCTTGGTTTCCGTTCACATGAAATATTTTCACTTGAAAGAGGCTTTCGTGTCTTGCCTTGAAATCTTCAGCTTTTTTAATTGAAGAATGAAATGTTATTATGTGGGAAGCACCATGAGATAGCATGAATTTATTCAATGCATAATTGTTATAGTGCTCCTTGAGCTGTTCAATGGAGCTATGCTGAGGATCAAAGCATCCAAGTTTCATGCCTATTATTTTGTAATCGCATAAGATGTTTCTGTCTATGGCTTCTTTAAAACTCATATTGTATAATTCACATCCAAATATTGCCTTATTATCCATGCAATATACATATTCATCATCATGACTTTTATTTTTAGATCCAAAAACCCTAGGCGTCGCGGTCATGTATAGTCTTTTTTTGGTTCTTATGTATTCATCGGTATGTACCATTGAGAAATTATTCAACCCATCCTTATTGCCTGCTGTTTTGTGCGCCTCATCGCATATTGCCAGGTCAAATCCTATGCCCTGGATGTCCTGTAGGGCTATGAATATTTTATCGCAAGACTGATATGTGGAGTATATTATGATGTTTTTATTATTTTTAATAAACTTTTTTATTAAATCAGGATTCGTGGTTACATTTCCATCAATATCATTAATTTCGTAATGGGAGGAATCAGGACCATCAATGTCATTCTCTGAGCAAACGCATAATCTCGCGACATCATCGCCCTCTTTTACCCACTCATCCTTAATTTGCTTCAACAATGACAATGAAGGAACCAAAACAAGCACCCTCTTGGCCTTCATCTTCTGCGCTATCCAAAGCGCTACAAGCGTTTTACCAGCGCCGCAAGGCAATATAAGCTGCCCTCTATCACAAGTCTTAAAACCCTCAGTAATAGCGTTAATGGCATCTATTTGGTAATCTCTTGG
>Ga0302221_10002871_pt1 | contig 10589 bp, 8 predicted proteins | sample II_Palsa_E2_1_FD_193517 | JGI IMG/M metagenome (GOLD analysis project Ga0302221, IMG submission 193517) | Peat permafrost microbial communities from Stordalen Mire near Abisko, Sweden - II_Palsa_E2_1 | ecosystem: Environmental > Terrestrial > Soil > Palsa > Peat permafrost | place: Sweden...
GGTATGCAGTTAAAAAATAAGGATTTAAGTGCCGAAGATGTGGATTTTCTTTATAATGAGCGTTTTGCGATGCCGGACAAGCCGAAAAAAGGCGAAGATCAGACAGATGAAGACCACGCCGAAGCAATGGCAAGATACGAAAGACAGGTAGAAAGTGTGAACAAGAGACTGGCTATTGAGGCCAAATTGGCGAAGCCTGAACTTTCAAAATTCAAAGCGGAATTAGTATTACCAGATATTCCAAAACCTGAACCAGTAGTGCAGCAGCCAAGCGAGGAATCACTCGCCGCCGTGAAGGCTATTCGGGAGGGCTTTTTAAAGGCAGTTGACAATGATTTTGCCAAATTCGATGGCTTTACAACAAAGGTAAAAGACGAATCAGTCGAGTTCCCTGTAAGTTTTAAAGTATCGGATGAAGACAAAGCCGAAATCAAAAAGATTGCTCAGGAAATGAATATTGACGAATATTTCGGGAAACGGTGGTTTGATGACAAAGGTAACACAAAAGTCGAGCAGATGATGTCCGATCTCTATTTGTTAGAAAAAAGAGATAAGGCCTTCCAGGGAACTGCGAATAATGCAGCCTCCGAAAGGCGTAAAGAGATCATCAAGCAAAACAGTAACATTAAATTAAATGGCGTTACCAACGGGCAGACCAACTTAAAACAATCGGGAACGACGAAGGAAAAAGAAGAAGCCGCTATCTGGTCGGCGTAGCATTTTCTAACAATTAAATTTAACCAAAATGGCAGTAGGCATACCAACTGGGAACATTTTGCAGCCTGGAGAAATATCGCTCTCAACGGGAGCGAACCGGGCACTTGTTTCTCAGCTTCAACTCCTTAAACCCCAGTGGTATAAGGAATATATCGAAAAATACGGCAATGAAGATTACACATGGCTTTGTTCTACCTATGGTGGGATGGAGCAGGTTTATAACCAGCAATATTTCTGGTTTGAAAATCGCGGTAAGCTCATGCCAGCCGTTACGAATCTAAACAATGTTTCAGCACCTGTCAACACCACGATTACGGTAACCCTTTCTCCTGGAGATCATTTTAACTCAGGGACTCAGGCTCCGATCCGCGTAGGGGAAACCTTGCGTGTAGCATCTTCTAATATTGAAGGCGAGGTTTTGACAATTAATACAACCGTTCCAGGGGCGTTTACCTTCACCGTAGTCCCTAAACAGATTACGCAAGGGTTTACATCAGCCGGTTCTACTTCGCTACTTGCAGGAGAAATTCTCATCTTTGGCGGTGATATGGACGCTGGTGAAGCCTCCAGCAACATCAACCCATTAATTCATCTGGATCAGCAATATCTCAATACCATCACGGAAATGAGGGAAAGCTGGTCAGCAACCGATCTGGCAGAGATGACAGAAGTATATTACGATTCGGGGGTTACAGGTGATGCAATGGCAGGTGGCGCACAAGCAGGAACAAGTTTGTTCACTTATAAAGGCTTGGTAAAATCAAATACCCGATACAAGAACTTCATAGAAATGAAGCTCATTCGCGGTAATACGGTAACAAACCCATCAGCGAACTCCAGTTCCGTAGGTACTCAGAGTCTTATCGCAAAAGTCAATACCGATGGGGAAACCGTAGGTTATACTCCAGGCGCACTCGACATTGCAAAACTGCATGAGATTACCCGGATCATGGACGTAAACGGGGGAGCTAACCAGGTTCATTGGCTTTGCGACATCTATCTTCGCCAAGACTTCTCGGATGGTATTTTCCAGACATTTCCAGCCGGTGCATTCGTTTGGGGTAAAGGAGAAGCGTCCGAAGATGCCAGCGTAGCGTATGGATTCCAGTCTATCAAGATGGATGATTATCTTTTCCAGGTCAAAAAATACCGCCCGTTTAATACGGAGTTCACAACTGGTAAAACCCCTGGTACGGATTACTTCCGTAACTACGGACTAGTTATACCACAAGGAACCGCAATGGACTACAAGGATTCCACTAAGATTTACAAAAACTTTACCGTTATGTTCCAGGCTCCGCCAGCAGGTGGAACGGTGGGTAATGGAATAAGGGTTTGGGAATGGGGTGGAGGTTCAAGGAACCCATCTAACGGAACCATGCAAGATCAGGTCGAAATGATCTGCTATCGTGGGACGCGTGTTGTGGCTTGCAATCAGTTCATTCAAGTAGAAGCAGCGTAAAGTATTTATAGAGAGGGAGTTACGCCCCTCTCATTTTTTAAAATAAAAACAGTTTTATGCCAGGAGCAGCAAGTATTAAAGACGTTAATTTCTCCCAGAGAGGGGAAGCAGAATTAAAGCAGCCGTTTGCAGAACAGGAGGCATCCCAGATGGCAGTAGCGGCAGCACCGGAAAGGGTAACGGGAGGCAAGCGAGTAATTTTTAAGCTGACCGATACAAAAAAGAATGGCAGATTATGGATTGATGGGATTGATGACGTGATTAACCCTACAACAAAAGAACCTGATAGGCTTCGCCTGCTTCGCGGGATTAGAACCATATGGCAGTCAGAGCAAAAAAATATTGATCCAAAGTTTGTGGATAAGAACAGAATTAGCCTACTTTTTGAAAATAAAGTATGTGTTCTGGATGAAAAAAGGTCAGCGTCAATTATTGAATTTGCCCGTCTTTCAAATCACTTCATTGGAAACCCAAATCGGATAAAGGGGAGCAAGCATGAGTTTTTTGAGTGGAATCCGGCAGCGCAAGAGAGGGAAGCCCTGGCAAAAGAAATGCTGGAAATAGAAGTCATGCAGCTTGCAATGGCACAACCTTTTGACAAACTAAAAAAACACGCTGCGTTTATCGGTGGTATTTCCTTTAATGATGAACTGGGAGAAGCCAGAACAGAGGAAGGGATCAGAACCCTTTATATCAGGGAGGCAAAACGCAGACCAGAGATATTCAAAAAAACACTTGATTCAAAAGAAGTGGAAGTATCATACCTGATTAAAAAGGCAATCATAGATTCAAAGATCGACCTGGGTGGTAAATCAGGGACAATATCATGGGCAAGCGGTGGGTTTATTTGTAAACTTCCAATGTCGAGAGTCCCACAGGAATATCTGACAGAGCTAGCGATGTTGCCTAATGAGGAAGGGAAACAATTTCTTGAACACCTACAAAAAACAGTCGTATAATGACGGTTGACTTCGTTTATACGGTAATGCAAGGAATTATCAATAAAAATCAACAAGGATATTTCAAACCTCAAGATTTCAATAACTTCATAAATTTAGCGCAGTACGGATTCCTTGATTATTTGTTAGGCGAATTTCAATCTTATCAGGGTGGGCGGCCAGTTCCTAAAGTGCAGTTCGGCATGAACGAATCTGTCAGGCAAAGATTAACTCCGTTCATAAAACCACCAGTTACACTTACAGTAGATGGAACAGGTCTTTCGCCTTACCCTTCAGATTACCAACAAGGAGACGCAATGTATGACGTAAACATGAATAGGATTAGATATGTTCCACAACATAAACTTTATTCTTATCTGGGGAGCGTTATTGATCTTATTGCCACTAACCCTGTTTTTGAAATTCAAAGTAATGGATTTCAATTTTATCCAATAACACAAGGATCGGCAAAACTGAGTTACGTTGGCACACCCACTACAATAGTTTGGGGTTTTTTACCAGATGTCAACGGGAGACCTGTCTATAATCCAGGGACAAGTACAGACCCTTCATGGTATGATGTGGATATGCAAGAAGTCATTGCAAGGGCACTAAAAATGGTAGGTGTTAATTTAAGCGCACAAGAGGTATCGCAATATGGCAGTGAAATAAAACAAGCTGGTCAATGATTCGTCAGGCATTTATAGAACGGGTTTTAAGGGCGGTTTACGATGGGCAGCCAACTGATGACAGTTCCATAACCATTAACTTAGTCAATGCTTGGATGAATGACGCTATTGGTATCGTAGCTAAATTAAATTATAAAGAAGGGATTCAAATTGATGGTATCGCGTATTTAAACAACTCTTTTTACACAACATTCAAAGGATTGACTTTTACAAAAACAGAGAACTTTATTTATCAAACGACTTTACCGCAAATTCCTTTTGGCCTGGGTAAAAATGAAGGAACGGGTTCTATGAATTTAAAAGATGCAAGCGGGAATATCTCTCTGGACGTTCTTTGGCTTAGTGTTAATCAAGTCTCTTATTACAAATCAATGCCTCCAATTCCAAACAAAATATTGGGGTGGCCTGAAGGAATATTTGTATATCTGATTAGCACGTTAGGTTTGGACACCGGGTACACGGCTAATTTGAGAATGGCTTCAGGAGGCGACAGTACCAATTTGAATAGTGTGCTAAACGTCCCGGACGACTATATTCCAGCAATGATCGAATACTGCACAAAAATGCTTTTGCAAGAAAGAGCAGCACCAAAAATAGTAACTAATCAAGGCGATGATGCCTAACAAAAACAAACAATATGCCAAGCGACAATGGAATCTTAGTAGCGGAATTTCAAACGAAAATAGATTCAAATTTTGATGCCAGTACTTTCCCAGTGGAAGCCCTGCAATCAAATTTAATTATCAAACCTGCTGCTCCAGATGATAAAAGTGAAGGAGGGATTATTATTCCTGATTCTGTCAAGGAAAGACCCAGTAAAGGCGAAGTGGTTTCTATTGGGGAAGACTTAAAAGACAAACCTATTAAGGTAGGAATGTTTGTATGGCATGTAAAATCAGCCGGTACTAAGTTCGAGCATAATAAACAAGAATACTACATAATGAGGTACACGGATTGTCTGGCGGTTTATAAATAAGTATTATGGGAAGTAATCAACAGTGGATAATGGTAGACGAATGTGTGTCAGCTTACTTGGATATGAGCGAACAAAGCGTTCACAAGCAGTTTAAGGTAACACAAATAGCTTACCGGGGTTACACGGAATTGGGACTTGACTTTTTTTATACAGTCAGGTCTTTTAAACTTCCGGTCAATGCCAACTTCACTGTTAACCTACCATCCAATTATTTAAATTATTGCAAAGTCGGGGTATTTAATGATCGGAGCGAAGTAATCCCATTAATCTATAATGATAAACTTACTTTCTTTGATGACTTGCAGCCTAACAGGGCAGCAGCTACGGAAGACAGCACTTTATTCAGTCCTTTCTTATTTAGTAATCTAATCTTTTATAATTTCTGGAATGGGAGTGTTTTTGATAGTTTGTATGGGATTCCATCAGGTGCGCCGTTTGTAGGTAGCTTTAAAATAGACAATCAAAATGGGTTAATTGTCCTTGATGAAAACTTTTGTTACCCGTATGTGATACTGGAATGTATTTGTACTCCAGATCCGAAACAAGGAACTTACTACCTGCCTGTTCAATTTAAAGAAGCATTAATAGCATATATCGGTTGGAAAGATATTCAGATGCTTCCAAGTTCACGCAGAGGAAGCGCAGGCGACAAGGCGCAAAGGAGAAAGGAATTTTATAATGAAAGAAGACTTGCCATTGCAAGATATGATCCGATTAGACTTGAAGATGCTTATGAAAATTCATTACGAAATCAGAGATTAGTTGTGAAGAGTTAGAGAATAAAGATTATGCCAACAGAAGCAGCACCATTTATAGGATTAATTGACCTAGATTCACCTGATCAGGTGATAGGTAAAGGTGCTGTCCGAGATGCAAGAAATGTTATTACCAGGGGAGTTCAAGGAAGGATGAGGTATGAAAGTGTTTTAGGGACTACGCTTATTCCAAATTCGGCATTACCATCCGGTATCAACAAATGTATAGGGTTGTGGTATGATCCTGATAACAACCTAACTTATGACTTCAACTTCAATTCAGGAGGGTTACACGGAATCTACATTCTCAATAACGCTACACGTACATTTCAAACTTTAATTCAAACTGGGACAAATACGCAAGGCGATCCATTAGGATTTACAGCGTCCGGACGAATTAACGGGGTTAGAATGTATTATGCAGATAACAATACAGGTAACCTACTTTTTTTTCTTGATTCACTGGGTAGGCCAACAAAAATAAATGTTCAAAGATTTCTTGGCGTAACAGGATTTACACCGTACAACCCTATAAAAAGAGCGTTTATAAATGTTATTAAGGCTCCCCCAATAATGCAGCCGCGCGTTACTTATGAAAATGATTTTACGGTTAACGCCAATAATCTAATAAACTCTTTATTTCAATTTGCCTATACTTATATCTACGATGACTATGAAGAAAGTGTAATTGGGACAGCATCTAAAGTTCCTTTACCAGACCAACCTTTTAGCAATACGATAAATATCCCAGTTTCAACAGATTCAAGGATTTCACTTTACCTCCAAACGGGAGATCAGAATGTAGTCAAGATTAGGATTTATATGCGCCAGATTCAAAATGGCGTTCAATCCGGATGGTTTATTGTTGATACTATCGAAAAATCAGCTTTATCAATCCCTAATAACGGAATATATCGCTACTTGTTTTTTAACAACGGTAATTATGTTCTCGCCGATCCTGGGTTTACCGTTTTGCTTTTTGATTATGTTCCGCAGAGTGCGAACTGCCAGGAATTATTGGACGGTAATATTATTTCTTACTCAGGGATAACTGAAGGCTATAATTATTTTCCGAGTATTTTTTCAGAAAACCTTATAGGTAACTACAATCAGGATGGTGTTTATGAAGTTAACGGAGCATTGTTTTTCGCAGATTATAACGGGCAGTTCACCGGAAGTCAACCTCAAATAGAAGTATTTCTAACAGGCGCAGGTACGAATGATGCCTTTGGCAATCCACTAACTTTAAATTTCGCACCTATTCAGCTTTTCGTACGTGCTAAGTCAAACGGTACAGACATTACTTTTGCGTATGTGCTAGGACTTACAAATATTGCAACGGTTCTGGCAGGACTTCAGGCGGCAGCAGTGGCGGCAGGCTGGGTTATCGTTTCTTCCAGCACTAATTCATTTGTCACTTATTATCCAACAGGAACGGTTGTTTTTCAATCTTCATATTCTCGCGGGTTTACTCCAGGGACTCCCGTAAGTACTGTATTTTCTTTTTATCCACAAGGAAATATTGCTTTAGGCACACTTTATTTTGACGCCAATGGGATAACCAACGGAGTTATCACAGATGTAACCGCTAATATCACAACCCTACCGTATACTCAACTGGGTAATCCGACAAGTACGGAAGTGCAGATGAATATGAATGGAATTATACCACCAAGTTGGGCGGTTTATTGGAGACCTTGCAAAACAAATACTCTAACCTATCTAAAGCATCTTTACTGGGTATGCAACCAAGCCTTCAGTAATGTCGGCGCGCTTGTTACTAATCAATACGCTTACTTCGGAATATCAAATATCGCTGATTATAATTTACAGATCAATGCTACACAAGGGGTAGTCGGATATGAGTTCTCGCAAGGTGATCGGATAAGAGTTATTCAGCGTTATGATTCAATAGGCAATACCTATCCGCTAAATCTTGACTACACTATTTTAGGGGTAGCAGTTAATCCAATTATTAATGGGATTGCCCAAAACGGGACATTCGTTCAAATAGCTTATCCGGCTGCTGACATTGCCGCTAATCCTAACTTTAACTTTGTAAATACATACAATGCCACTGGGTATGCGGATTTCCAGTCCTACGAAATACTTCTTTATTCTATTGCCGAAAACAACGTCCCTCAAACAGAAAATACAGGAAGTACGGAGCAACAGGGGAATGTATTTTATGAGTTTGGAGATACATTTGGGATAGGAAACCCAGGAACGAATATAGCCTACCATATGGGCAACCTTGCCGATAATATTGTAGGTTTTTCAGACGGAGATATATTTTACAGGCAAAGAACAGTTCCAGCAGGAAATACATTTTATATTAATGTCTCCGCTTACAACGCCAGCAATAGGTACACTTCCGCACTCATTGAAATTACTCCTATCATTGTCGCAGGCCAATACACAATAAGCAACCAAACAAATGTAGCTGCTTCGATAACTCCAGGGGTTTACCCCAACTTCAGCGATACCGGGTTCTTTTATGAAAACTTAAGCACTATTACTGAAACAATCAGGATAAGAGGCACGCTTCCAGTTGGTGCATCCGGGCCTACTTTTGTTGATGTTTACGTGAAAATAAATACGGCTTCTACTGTAATACTTATTCCCGTTGTTATCAATAGCGATCCGGTTATTCAAGCCCCAGCCACACCGATAGATATTGTAATTGATGCCACTTTTGGGGTTCCGATGGGAGGTAAATGCTGGCTAATATTCGGAAACGGAACGATGGTTGTAAACGCGAACTATTACCCATTCCAGTTAAGAATTGATGTTCAGAAAAATATAACTATTGCCATTTTTGAACCCAGCTATTCAGACGTTTATAACTTAATCACTAATTCAGACAACAGGCCAAACCTTCAAGATACAACAGCATTGCAATCTTATTTCTCTACGTACTTCAAGTATAGTGAAAACTTCCAGCAAGGGACGAACCTAAACAATATGAACAGGTTCTATCCTGCAAACTTCGATGAATTTGATAAGAGCAAAGGAGACGTTATCCGGATGGTAGAAAACGGAAGGGTGATAGATATATTCCAGAAGTTAAGAATAGGGTTTATCGGGGTTTATGGGAAGTTCATAAAAAACAGTTCGGGGCAACTGGAATTAATCGTAACTGATGAAGTAATAACCCAAAACAATATTCAGTACTATGAAGGAGAATTTGGCTTAACTACGCCAGATGCTTTAGCTGTTTATGGGTATAGAAGGTATTTCTGCGACCTCATAAAAGGATATATTTGCAGGCTGTCAAAAGACGGTATTATCCCGATCAGTCTTTTAAACAAAGTTCAAACATTTACGGGGGCAACGCTGCCTACTTATCTTAATAATTTCGTTTATCCGTTTGGAGGCAATTCAGTAATACTTGGAGTTTATAATTTCGTAACAGATAGAGACAGCGAAGCTATTTTTGTTTTCCAACCGGGAACAATGGGAGGTATTACAATCCCAGGTCAATCACTTGCTTTTGTAGAGGAAGGAAACAGGTGGAGCAGCTTTTACGACTTCGCACCAGACGCTATTGTATGTGCTGGTAATTTGTTAATCAGTGCTTATAACGGGGCTTTGTACAGCCACGATAATTCAACGGCATACGCCAATTTCTACGGGACGCAATACAAACCATCTATTACAATTGTCCGAAACGAAATGCCGCAAGTACAAAAGACATTCATAAGCATAGGGCAAACGAGTAATGTAAATTGGATTAGTCCTTTTATTTATACAGACTCTTATAGCTACCCAGGTCAAGTTCAACAATCAAATTTAGTGGCTGGTGATTTCCAGCTTTTAGAAAGCCAGTTCTTTGCCAGTTTTTTAAGGGATATAAATTCAATAGGCGGAGTTGGAAACGGAGATTCCTTAAAAGGAAGTCTAATAGTCATTCAGCTTCAAGTAACCAATGGGGCTAATTTCGCTTATTTGTCAGAAGTGGTAATGAAATTTATAACAAGTCCGGTACTAATAAAATGAGTAGAGAAGCATACATAGAATCAGACAGGATGATTGACGAACTAGAAGCTAAAATGCTCCAGTACGATCAGATTGAATGCCCATTAATTCATAGGTTTACCCCATCACTATATAGCAGGGAGATTTTTATGCCGCCAGATTCTTTAGTTACTAGTAAAGTCCACGCTACTTGCCATCAATTTACCGTATCTAAAGGATCGGTATATGTAAGAATAAACGATGATAATTGGGAACGTATCGAAGCCCCACATACTGCTATTACTTACCCAGGGACAAGGCGAGTTCTTTACACGGAAGAAGGCTGCGTATGGACTACATACCATCCAATTCAAGGGATAACGGGTGAAGAAAATAGCCTTAGCGAAGATGAAAAACAAAAATTAGTTAAAGAAATTGAGGATTTAGTTTTATATAAGTACGAAAATAAATTACTATGGCATACGCAGCCATCGCAATTGGAGGCATAAGCCTTATAACCGGAGGCATACAGGCCATCAGTTCAGCCGATAAAGCAAGGAATGCAAGGCGGGATATTCAAAACCTGCAAACGCCAGCCTATGCACCAAGTAAGTCAATCAATGACTATTACCAAACTGCCTTAAATCGGTACAACGCGGGGCCGTATAATTCTTTGCAATTTCAACAAGCGCAAAAGGGATTGAATACAGGACTTGCCACTGGGATTAATGCTTTGCAAGGAAGGCGGGCAGGGGTAGCAGGTATTGGCGGTTTGGTCAATCAATACAATCAAGGAATAACTGGGGCAGGCGTAGCAGCTCAAAAACAACAGAATGCCGAATTTCAACAATTGGGATCAGCAGCAGGACAACAAACAGCAGACACGAGATACGCCTTCCAGCAGAATGCTATTGCTCCTTTCCAAAAATCTTTGCAGTACGATTATTCGAGACTTGGAGGGGCAAATGCAGTGGTAAATGCAGGGTTATCAAATATAACAGCAGGGGCAAGTACCGAAGCATTAGGAATAACAAAGGCATTAAATCCAAGTGCATATCAGAATATGGGTCTCGGTTACGGCGGTGGTAGCGGATA
>Ga0302221_10002872_pt1 | contig 10589 bp, 2 predicted proteins | sample II_Palsa_E2_1_FD_193517 | JGI IMG/M metagenome (GOLD analysis project Ga0302221, IMG submission 193517) | Peat permafrost microbial communities from Stordalen Mire near Abisko, Sweden - II_Palsa_E2_1 | ecosystem: Environmental > Terrestrial > Soil > Palsa > Peat permafrost | place: Sweden...
TTAATGTTTACTTCTTTAACTTTATTTATATTATTAAAAGCTGTTCTTAGTCTTTTAAAGAGTCCGTTTATAATTATATGTATTATTCTTTTAACGTGACGGACTTTAAAGTTAAAGTTCTGAATTTAAACTATTTATTATATAAATAAAGCTTTAAATAAATTAATAACTGTTTTATTAAACTGAGTAATTAAAGTATTTATATTAGTTTTAAAGATAAAATAGACTTTATAAAAGTGATGTCGAAGTTTTTAAAGAGCTTTTAATATACCCCGGCATTTTCTTTTTATCGTATTATAATCTCTCTCCGTTTAATTTTAAAGTCTACTTTTATACTTCGAGACTTATTTCCTTCTTTCTTTATTTAATTGACTGAGAACAGTTCTTTAATTTATTAAGCTTATATTTACTCTTAAAATAATGTCTTTTACTTTAATTTTATAGTCGAGTTTAATTAATATTAACGTTGACGTCAAAGCGAGCTTAAGCCTCTTTATTACTTATTTTTATTTAAGCCTTTAATACTACTTAACCCCTTTTCTTATAAGCTTATAAATCGGAGCCGCGATCTCTTTAAAACTTTAAATTCAGATTTAATAATTGTCGTATTTAATAATATATATATATATAATTTATATATGATATTAATAATATAAGTTATTATATATAAGTATTATTATCAATATTTAAATCTTTAAAAAGATATATAAAGACTTAAATTATTTTAAGACTTAATATAGAAAAATAAGAACTATTAATAAGAATATATTAATTTTAATTATATAAATATCCTTATTATTAATAATATCATATTCTTTAAACTAGACTTAATTTTATAAATTATTAAGTTATTTATAAGTTATTAAGATTTAATAAAGATTTTTAAACTTAAATTAAGGAATTAAAATATGATATAGGGTATATTAAGCATTACCCGCACCCAGCCGGCATAAGCCGTATATAAGCGATGCCGCTTATATTAAGCCGACATAAGCCGTGCTTAAGCTGAGCCGTCCGGAGTATAGTCGTCCGAAGTCAAGCCACCCGAGTTTAAGCGAGACGTGTGACTTCTTGTCAAAAGGCAAATGACTTATTTGACGTAATAAGGAATAGTAAATGACTGATTTTAAGTAAATGACTTACGGAATAACTTAATAGTTAAGTAAAGGGATAGGAAATGACTTATGAAGTAGCTTGCCTTATGAAATAGTTATTTAAGAGAATTAGTCAATACGGCCGTAAGATTTAAATATCGTGATTTAAATCCGTAGTTAAATCGATTATATATAATAGTAGAATTCCCTTAGAAAATAAGAAATCAAGTATTCGAGCATCAATTACTTTTACTCTTATTTATTACTCAATTATCTTTTAATTAAGTGATTTTATTATTATAAGTTCTCACTTATAATATATATATTTATCGGACTTATATTTATAATATTCCGACAATAATAAGTATAGATCTTAAAGAAAGACTTGGCTTTAATAAAGTCTTTATAACTCTTTTACTCAAGGATTTTAATGACTTTTAAACTTATTGACGACCTTTCTTTTATATTATAAACGAAGCTTATTACGTTTATTCTGTCTATAAAAAATTAAGATTTTAGTCTATTAATATTCACGCTTACTCTTTTAATCCGTTTTAATATCTTGTCGAAGTTTTATATATATTTTAATATAAATCGACGAATTTTAAAAAGTGACTCTTTATTATTATAGTCATTATATAACTTCTTTACTCTTATGTCGTTTATAAAAGGCATTACGATATTAAGATTAAAGTATTTTAAAATAATATTAATTACTCGAACGAATTACGCAATTGAATTAGTCGCTCTTTATAATATATTAGTCATTTATAAAAGTTTTAAAGGCGTTTAAAACGCTGTTATGTCTTTACTTTTAAAAGCCAGTTTTAATTAATTATATTTAAAAAAGAAGTCGATAAATAAAGCCGTTATATATTCTATAAATTCCTTTAAGAACTCATTTATTAAAGAAGAGAGATTTATATCTTTAAGCGTAACTTCATTCATTTTCATCGCCGTATTAATAAGCCGATATTCCTTCACTTCTTTTTTAATTATTAAAAACAAAGGGTTTTGATAAGCTCTTTTATATTTCTTTAATATTTTTTTCTTAAGTCAGTCTTTTAATATTTATATAATCTTCGGAATAAAAACTTTAACGATAAGGAAATTAAGAGTCTATTATATTTTATATAAAATAGTCTTAATCTCAATTAAAAGACTAATGTCTTTATAAATCTTTTTATATTTTATTTAATTAAAAGTAAAACTTTCTTTTTAATTAATAAATATTTCGATTAAAAGTTGTCTTTTTTTAAAAAGCAGTCCTTTATTTATATTTATTATAATTACTCTTTTTAATATAATTTTAAATCCTCGAATTAAATTATAAATGCGTAGTAAAAGCAGGTCTTAAAACTCTTTCACTTATATTTAAAAAGTGTCTTTTATTTTTGACCTCTTATATTAGTCTTTCTTTTCTTTAAAAGATAAGTTTATTTTATTAACTTCGTTTATTAAAAGTGATCTTTCTGCTTTATATTTATAAGCTGTTTATATTTTAATAAATATAAGTCTCTTTTTTTTCTTTTCTCTTTTATTCCTCTTTTTTTCATTAATTAATACTTATATTGTCTTCTTTATTATTATGACACTTCTTAATAACTCTTTTCTTCTTTTATTATAAAGATTACGCGTTATAAAAAAGGAGTCAAAACGCTGAAATATATAAAATTAAAGAAATAAAACACTATTTATTTTTAATATATTTGACTTTTATATTCGTAAAAGGCTACTTTTAAACGGTTTAACGTTATTAAATAAAGACTTAAAATAAAAAAAAGAGTTAATAATAATAACGCCGATAAGTATAATAAGAGATTCTTTAAAATAAGGCGTAATAAAAGAAATAATAATAAGAAGTAATTCGATAGTCACGTATAAACTTTAATTATTATTATTAACGTTAATAATTAAAGTTAAGCGAAGAGTCACTTGACTTTTATTTAACTTTTCTTTTTTTAAAACTCTTTTAAAGCGAGAAGAAGACTTAAATAACGCCTTTAAAACGTTTTTAAGAAATTCTGGCTTTAACTTTAAATTAAACGCTTTTAACGCTTTGACTTTAATATATAATAAGTCCCTTTCTTATTCTTTAATATTCTTTTTGTCTTAAGAATTAATAATTAGTTTTTTGAAGTAAAAAGCGGCTTTGAGACTATTATAAATAAAACGGTCTTTTCTTTTATCTCTTTAACGTTTAAAAAGTAACTGTTTATTAATACTGACGCCTTTCTTTTTTTTTCTTTATTAAATACCGTTAAGAAAAGATGGCCGTCTTTTATCGGATAATTTAAAGTTAATTATGTCTTATTAATAAAAGGCATTTTTAAAAGCACTTAGTCTCGCCGTCCGCTGATTAAAAAGAACTTTATATAATTTTAAATTCTTTTAATATTAATAATAATACGGTCGGCCTTCTTTTTAAACTCGAACTTATAATTAATAATAATATATATATTTATCTCCGCTTTTTAAGTGATTAAATTAAAGTCTTAAACGACTTTTAAAAATATTATATTGACTTCAGCTTTAATATCGACAACTCTTTTTATAATAATCTTTTTTTAAAGGCTTAATAATATATAAATTAAGACTAAAGACCGTATTATCTCCTTTTTTTAAATATAGGCTTTTATAGCCGTAAACTTTATATTTATTATTTATTTAATCTTTTGGCCTCTTTTTATATTAATGAAAAAGCCTTTTCATATACTTTTAATATATAATAAAGTTTAAAGAGATATTTTATCTACGACTATTAAAGTTATTAAACGTCTTTTAAGCTTTAAGAATATATTTAATTGAGCCTCTCGATTAAATAACTTCTTAAGTTTAAAAGCGTCGTTGTTTATAAACAGTTTTATTTTAAACTTTTTAATTACTTTTTTATAATCTTTAAAAGTTATTATCGATTATATAATCTCTTTTACTTTGTCAATTTCTATCGCGTTTATTATTAAAATCCGTTTAGTCATTAAGTTGTTTATTTCTATAGTCTTTAATTTGACAAGCCTCTCTTTATAAATAGTTTACTTTTTTAATTTAGTCTTATATTTAATTAAAACAAGATTCTTCTTTCGGCTCTGAGTAATAACTAAGACAAACGCGTAATTAAGCTTGACTATATCTTTTATTAAGTCGTCTTTATCATTTAAAATAACCGCCTTATATTAGCCGACTTATAATTTGAATTACTCTTTTATTATAATCTTTTAAAAGCGTTTAAGAATAGACCTCGTTTAAATAACGGCTTCTCGGCTTAATAACTGACTATTTTGAGCATTTTAATTATAATACTTTAATTATCTGCGATTCTCTTCTCTATATATGATAATAGTATTATACCGGCCTTTTTAACTTATGAATTCGATTTGTTTTCTTTATAAATCCTCTCTTTTAAATTAAATCAAACCTCTTTCTTCTTTAAGTCTTCTTTAATATAGTTTTCTATCTGACTTTATAATATAAAAGACTTTATTATACTTATAAGTAAAGAATCAAACGTATTGAGAACAATATATATAAAAGTCTTAATTATTAACTTTTAGAATATTTTGCGGCTTATTCTTATAATATTAATAATTGGCCTCTTTAAGTGCTTATATATTGTTTCCTCGCTTTTATAATAGCTTGTTCCGAATAGTCAATATTCTCACTTTTATTTTATAACCGTTATTTTTAAAAGTATTCTTTACGTCGTCGTTATAAAGATTAAAACTCGTAGCTCTTTAATTATGTCTCGAGTTTAAGAAGTCAGTCTATTTATTATTAAAGTATTTGTCGTTAAAAGAGACTTATTTAATGTTTATAATAATAATAGAAAGACGTTATTAATTTAATTACGGACACGGTCTTTAATATCTCTTTTTATAGTTTTATTGAAAGTAATTTGAGTTTTATATTAATTATAATAAAAGTCTTAAATAATTATATTCCTTTAGTCTTTAAATAAAGACGTTTTTTAATCTTTGAATTAATTCATTTATAAAGTCTTTTATAGTTTTTATTATAGCTTTCTGAGTTATTCTAATAATATTCGTGAAAGTAATAAAAAGTCTTAAAATTATTAAGACTTCTTTAATCGTATTAATAAACGGGTTAAAATGTTTTAAAGTTATTATTTAAAGGACAAATAATTATTATATTTCTTCTTATATTAATCTGTTTAAAAACTCGTTTCTTACTGGAATTATATTAATTACTTCTTTATTAAATTGCTTTAAGACTTTATACGACTTTATAACTTTTATAACGATCTTATAGAATTTAATATAATTCACGGTTTAAAAATCGGTCACGTTTACTCTTATTATTTTAATTATTCTCTTTATTACTTCTTTATTAATTAATCTTTTTAAGAACTTCAAGCCTTGTTTAATTATACTTAATAATCTTTATTTTATAAGCTTTTTATTTATTCTGTCGAATATTAAACAATATTATTTTAAGTCGGTTAAAGATTGCCTTCTCGTCTTTTTTATAAAGTTATAGAAATATAATCTTGAATTTTAATATTATTCTTTATTAGTCGTTAAATAAACTCTTTATATTATAAAAAAAAAGGCCTTTTTATTATAATTCTCTTTTTATTATTTAAAGAGGACTATAATCTTATCTTTAATTATTATAATATAATACTTTAAGAACTTCTTCTTTTTTTTTTATCGAGAGTTTATAATTATTATAAGCGTTTATTTATTATTTAAAAAAGTCCGAGACATTATAATCGTTAAAAATAAAAGTAAAAAAAGAGTTAAAGAAAGGAAATCTTTTTTAAATAAATATATTAAAGAATCAATATTTAATATTAAGTCTTTATTATATTTTAAAGCTTTTTTAATTAAAGCTTTAGCCTTCTTTGTCTTTTTTAAGACCTTTACTCTTTTCGACTTTAAATATAGTATTTAATTTAAGAGTTTTAATATTATTAATAAAGTCTTTATCGTCGATTCCTTTTCTTTTCTTATTACTCTCTTAAGTCCTTTTCTTTTCTTATTACTCTCTTAAGTCCTTTTCTTTTATCTTCTTTACTTTCTTAAGTTTAATTCTCTTTTCTTATAACTTATTAGTCCGTCGCTTTTTTAAGCTTTTCTTTTCATTAAAGCTTATTCTTTTAATCTCTTTTATTTATAAAGAACTCTTTTAATCACTTTCTTTTAAATTAAGTTTAATAACGAGTTCATATATTTTAAAGAAGTCTTGTCGTTTACTTAGTATTTTATGACTTAGATTTCGATATTGAGAGTTATTTATACTTTAAATATTAAAACTATTATTATTATCTTATATATTTAATATTAAATATAACGCTTTTAAATATAAAGAGTCTTTCGAATTACTCTTTTATAAAAGTATGTTTTATGAATTACTTTATCGAGTGAAGTTTATTACTCTTAAGTCTCTGTCTTTAAAACTGTTTATTTTTTATATATTTCTGAATTCAATTATATTTTTTTATAAAAGAAAAAGCCTCTTCTTTTTTGATTTTCTCTTTTGTCTTTTCTTATTAATATAATATAAGTATTACGAGTCGCTTTAATAATTAAAATAAAGGCCTTTTATAATCACTTTTATTATATTTATTAAAGTACTTAAAATAAAGATTAATATTATATAAAGTCGTAATTTAAAGTCGTTTATATTTATATATACTTTTTTCTACGTATTTTTTAATTTTAATAATATATATTTCTTATAAAAGTGTTTTATTCTTTAGTTTCTGTCTTTATATTATGTCTCTTTTTAAGTTTTTAAACTTAAGACTAAACTCTTTTTCTGTTTTCTTCCTTTTAATATTATATTATTCTTAGTCTTCTTTAATAAAGAGTTTAAAGATATTCTCTTTAATCTTTTTCTTAATATATTAACTCTTTTTTTAGTCTTATTAATATTAAATATAAAGGCTCTCTTTATTTTAAAGCCAACTTCCGCTCTTATATTATAACTTAAAGCGACAATAACTTTATTTCTTTTTAATATTTCCGTTCTTTTATTATTTATCGTAAATACGACTTATTCCGATAAATAAAAGCTCGACCTTTTATTCTCTTTTAAATAGTTTATATAAGTAATAATTGAATATTCGAATTAAGTCATTAATTTTAAAGACGTCGTGTCTTTATTGTCTTTTATTCCTCGCTCTTCTTTTATTATCGTGATAGTTTATCATTCGTTTTTAACTGTCTTTATAATTGAATCCTATTATTCCGATATAAAAAGTCTATAAAAGCCGTATTAATATAAAGAAAGAGAGCCGGGCTGTCGTAAAACCGAATTATATTAATAAGAAACATTATCGAATATATAAAGAGTATTGTCAATTGAAGCTCACGTAGCGTATTATAAGTAATATAATTATAAATCGTATTTTTATAATTAAAGTGTTTAAATTACTAGCTTTGATCGATCACTTTTATAGAAACTTCCCGTTAAAGAAAGCATTTAAAAAAAGTCGAAGCGTTTAATACTACTTTATTACAATATTAAAAGAATAATATATATAGCCGTAAACGGACTTTTTAAAAGATTAAAGACAGTCTTTAATAATATAAATAAAGTTAAAGAAGTAAACATTAATGATTAAATCGCGGTTGAATTAAATTAATTAAAGGCGACTTAATTATAAGACAATAAAATAATAAATAATAAGTTAAAAATATAAAAGTAGTCTTTTAAAGAGTTTAAATATATTAAAGTAGCTTTAATTAAAGTAAAACTTAAAGACTTTAACGAGGCGAATAAAGTTCTTAAAGAGGACTATTATAATAAATTAAAAAAAATCATTAAATACTTTATTATTTTAAAAAGGCTTAAAAGTATATTAAAAAGTACTTTTTAAAGCTTTTTAAAAGGCGTTTTAAAATACGTTATTATAGAGAATTAATTATAGAAAGTCGTTAATAAGAATATACTTTAAAAGTTAATGATTGACTTTTATAAAAAAAGACGAGAAGTTATAAAAGAATATTATAATAAGTTTAATTATTAAAATAAAGAAAGCACTTATTTATAAGTCGTTATAAAGTATTTTTAAAAAAGATGTTTCACGGATTATAAGGCTTATATTAAGAGCTGTTTTAAATATTAAATAAGAGTTATAAATAAATAAAAAAAAGTAATATACTTTTCGACAATTAATAACTTTATATAAAAATAAGCTTTAAACATTATTTATATATTAATAAACAGAGCTTATAAATATATAATAGTTAAAAGAGATGATTTCTTTAAATAATACGAAGTACGCTTTTTATTAAATCTCAAAGTTAAATAAATCACGGACTTTATTTAAAAAGATATTATTTGCCGACACGGGTTATTTAAAAAGTTAATAATAAATAAAAGTATAAAAAATATAAGAGAAGTGATTAATATCTTAAACTTTTATAAGATTTATCGTATTTAAGTCTTTATTTATTATTTTATAACGAATAATATAATTGAACGAAGATATAAGCCTTTAATTAATAGTCTTTTTAAAATAATTAAAAAAAAGAAAAATAAGAAAAAGTAAAAAACGCACTTTTATTCGGTTTTCTTTATTAATTAAATTACGACGAATAATATAATAAAATATACTTTATTCTATTTAATATATAATAAAGAGGTTATTCTTTTAATAAAAAAGCGGTTTTTTATTTAATAAACATTAAATTAAAAAAGTATTAAGACTTAAACTGAATTAATTATTATATAAGTAAGACATTTCGAAATGAGAGTAAAAGACGTAAATAAAACTATAATATAAAAGACAAAAAAGCGTTAAAAGAATAAGAATTACTTTAATAATAATTATATTATTTAAAAGATTAAAATTAAAGTAAAAGACTTAGTTTTACGATATAATATTAATAAAAAAGTCAATATATTTAATAAATACAAGCTCGAATATAAGTAAATAAGTCTTTATAAAGTTTGATATATTAATTTAAAATATAACACGTATCGGTTAATAAAAATAAATGGCATTGTTTTAAAAAAGACATTTTTAAAAAGACGTTTAAAGAAGTTTAAATAATATAGAAATTATTTATTCTTAAACTTTAAAGAAAAAAATAAAAGAAAAAACGAAAGAAGAGTTAAAAAGGATTTAAGTAATAATAATAACCGAGATGAATTAAGTGATTTAATTAAAGAAGTCGAAGTTATAAAAAGAATAAAAGTTAAAGACAAAGTATTAATTCGACTTATTATTCAATTATTAAATATAACGAGTTAATAATATTAAAAATACTTATAAGTAAAACTATTAAAAAATGAAAAGACTTTCGGTTTAAAAGTTAAAAGAGTTTTAAGACTTATAATATAAAAGTCGACTTAAAAGAGTAATTAAAAAAGTATTTAAAAGTATTTAAAAAAAAGAGCGACCGTTTTAATCACTTTCGCTGCTTTAATTACTTTCGCCGCTTTAATTACTTCCGTTACTTTAATCACTTATATTTAAATTTAAATCTCAATGATTTTAATCTCAATAACTTTAATCTCGTCGAATCTTTTTTAATCTCGTCAAATTATTATTATATAACTTATATTTAAGAGTTTAGTCATTTAATACTCTTTTATTTTACTTTTATTCTTTTAATCCGATAATATTAACGCTTTTATTATTCATTTCATCTTTTATTATTAATATTAAAGTCATTGTTAATTATTTTAACTTTTATTAATTTTATAAATCAATCGCTTTTATAAGATCAGTTCATTTTTCTTCTTCGTTTATATAACTTTTCTTTTAATAATAACTCTATCTTTTTTAAATTAATTCTTTATAATATACTCTTTAATCGCTTATAAACTATTTATTTAATAATCACGATATATTTTATAATTATATTTATAAAAACAATTAAATCTTTTTACTTTTAATACGTTTTATTAATCAATAATATAAATCGAATAATAATTTATTAATTATTTTAAAAATTATATTTAAGCCTTTATATATTATTTTCTTATATTATTTTACTTTTAAACTTATAATTATTATATATTTTATATTTCTTATGATTTTTTTTTTTACTTTTATGATTTTCCTTTATTATATTATATTAAATTCGGTTAAAGACGACCTTTTTATATAAAAAGACGAGTTATAATATTTTAAATTACTTGTTTTTAAAAGCCGAGCCGTTAAAGTTTTAATTAAAAATAATAGATTTGAAACGATTTTCTTAAATTTCTTTAATTAAAACCCGGGTTTAATAATAAAAAGCCTTATATTTCTAATTCTCATATATAACTTTATATATAACATCGTTGAAAAGTCGAATTTTTAATAATATTATTTTTAATCGAATAAGAATTGATTATTATATTAATTATAATAACCGAATCTTAATTAATTAAAGCACTTAATTTATTAACGTGAGCTTTAATTTTGAGCTTTATTTTAAGCTTTAAAAATAAGCTTTATATTATAATCGCGTCTTTATTTTAATTAATAAACTTATATATACTTTTTATCACTTTTAAAATTTTATGATTTATACGTTT
>Ga0302221_10002873_pt1 | contig 10585 bp, 8 predicted proteins | sample II_Palsa_E2_1_FD_193517 | JGI IMG/M metagenome (GOLD analysis project Ga0302221, IMG submission 193517) | Peat permafrost microbial communities from Stordalen Mire near Abisko, Sweden - II_Palsa_E2_1 | ecosystem: Environmental > Terrestrial > Soil > Palsa > Peat permafrost | place: Sweden...
ACCCAATCGCTTTCCGGCGGCGTTCTTCCAGCCGCTCTGGACTGCCAGGAGGTCTCATGGCCCCCGGCATAGCAGAATCGGGAATGGTTATCCATTCTTTAGTGAAAGCTCAATAAACTGGCTGGTGGATACGGATCGGCTTGAATCAAATCCACTCTCGAAGATCGATAATGTTGAGACGCGGGGTAAGCAGGTCCGGAATTCACGGGCGTTTACGCAGGACGAGCTGGTGAGTCCGTTCAAGATTGCAGGCCACAGACGGCTTGCCTATTCCCCGATCGCGGCCTTCAACGACACCTGCGCTTCGGGCTCATGGTAGCTCGCCAGCGCGTAATCGACGTAGAAAGCCAGCGGATGCATCTTGCCCGCCAACCTTTGAAAGACCGCCTCCGCTTCCCGGACTTGGCTTTCGGTCAGATGGGTAAGGACGGCTTGATCGCCAGAGTCGATCTGATGGGCTTTGATCTCAAGAGCCGCCTTTTCGGCTGCGGCCTCCTCACGAGTCTTAAAGTTCCTGCGAATCCGAACGCTGCCCAGAAGACCCGACACTCGCCATGACGTGGCACCATTTCTGTTACCGAACCGGCTGACGGAGAAGTTTGTTTTCACGAGTAGGTTGCCACGTCAACAAGGCAACCTAACCTCGGTGAAGAATTAAGCCGCTGAGTTATAGCAGCTTAATTGGTGCCCCCGCCCGGACTTGAACCGGGACATGCGTTTTAGGAAGCCGACAAGCTTCGTTTGGAATCAATCGCCTACGGAATTTCGGATGGAAGGGGGGATGGTTGGTTTCATGGTTGGCACTCGGCGGTCAACCCTTCGGGAGCAGGTCGAGCGTCGCCGCAGTCATCGCCGCGATCCCCGTCCGGATCATGGGCTCTGCGTCCGGCGCGAACTTGCTGGAATGCAGCGCGGGGAGCGGCATCCCGGTGCGGCGGCTCTCCTCGAGCTTCTCCGGGTCGGATGCGCCGACCAGGAAGAAGCAGATAGGAACATGCTCCACGGTGCGGCCGTATTGGCTGAAGTCCTCGCTCACCATGAGGGGCTCGACCGAGAGGACGTTGGCGGCGCCGAGGCTGCCGGTGACGGCGGAGCGCACCCGCGCGGTGAGCTTCGGATCGTTGTAGATCGAATCGGCCGACCCGCCCTCCTTTACCTCTACGACGGGCATCAGGTCCTCGGGCATCCCGGCCGCTATCGCCTCGCCCCGGCAGATGCGCCGGATCGAAGCAACCAGGTGGTGGCGCACGTCATCCGAGTAGGAGCGCAGCGTCAGCTGCAGCTTCACGCTGTCCGGGATGATGTTGGAAGCCGTCCCGCCGTTGATGGAGCCGATCGTGACGACCGCCTTGTCGCCGGGATGGATCTCGCGGCTGACGATGGTCTGCAGCGCGAGGACGATTTGCGCCGCGAGGACGACGGGGTCCTTCGCATTCTCCGGGCGCGCACCGTGGCCGCCGATTCCGCGGACGTCAATCTTGACCGAGTCCGCGTTCGACGAGAAGGCACCCTCGCAGAAGCCGACCGAGCCGGCGGGGATCGCCGGCTCGTCGTGGAGCCCTATCGCGAAGTCGGGCCTGGGGAATTGCCTGTATAGCCCCGCTGTCAGCATGTTCCTAGCCCCGACGGTTATCTCCTCGGCAGGTTGGCCGATCAGGACGATCGTGCCGCTCCACCTGTCTCTCGTCCCCGCCAGCATGCGGGCCGTGCCGACGAGGATTGTCATGTGGGCGTCATGGCCGCAGGCGTGCATGACCGGCATGTCCTGGCCCGAGAGGTTCGTCATGCGCACCGTGCTCGCGAATGCGAGGCCGGTGTCCTCCTTGACTGGAAGCGCGTCCATGTCCGAGCGGATGAGGAGCGTGGGGCCGGGCCCGTTCTTCAACACGCCCACGACGCCGGTGCCCCCGAATTTCTCCGTCACCTCGAAGCCCGCGGCTCGCAGCTCCGCGCCGATCCGGGCCCCCGTCTTTTCCTCCTGGAGCGAGAGCTCCGGGTGGGCGTGCAGGTCGCGGTAAAGGGATTCCAGCGAGGGATAGTCGGCGTCGAGTCGCGCCTGGACGAAGGCGGGCGCGCCGGAGAGCGGAGCGCCCGCAGCAAGGAGGGCAAGGACGAGCGCGGCGGTGTGGAATCGTGGGGGCATGCCCCGAGTGGATACGCGAGGCGTGACCAGTTCAAGGACATCGCCTCGTCCGTTTGGAAGAGCCGGTGGACGAGCTTCGTCCATGCACCGAGCGGGGCCCTGCTCCTGACGGCCGCGGCACCCGGCTTCGCGAATGAGGTGGTCCGTCGCCCCCCTCTTGGGATTAAGATGGTGCCCCCGCCCGGACTTGAACCGGGACAAGCGGTTTAGGAAACCGCTGCTCTATCCAGTTGAGCTACGGGGACTTATGTAAAGACAGATGGGCGATGATTCAACACCATCGTTTTTTTCGGCACACGTGTAAATCGTATTGTTACCGCGGAATTGGGCGCGATCGATGCTTGGCAGGAAGTGTTCGCGCTGGCGTCCGGACCGCCCAACCATTTGGGCTCGCCTGAAATTCGTGTCAGGGGATGGGTCCATCCGGGCGCACATGATCGAGTCTCACCGTCACATTCTCTCCAAGCTCAAGAAAGTCCTCGGAAAGGAACCGGACCCACCATCTGCGGTTGCCGAAACCGATGGGTCACAACTGCTGCGGGAAAGCGAGGCCCGTTTCCGGGGACTGGTGGAGAACGCCTGCGTGGGGATCTATCGGACTTCGACAGACGCCCGCTTTCTCGTGGCCAATCCGGCCATGATCAGGATCATGGGATACACGTCATTCGAGGAACTGGCCTTGCTCAGCTTCGAGGACAAGGCCAACCAGAGGGAATACCCCCGCGAGGATTTCCGAAAGCGCATGGAGCGGGACGGCTTCGTGATCGGCTGGGAGACCTGGTGGACGAGGCCCGACGGGACAAAGATATTCGTCAGGGAAAGCGCCACCGCGATCCGGGACGCCGATGGCCGAATATTGTACTACGACGGCATTCTCGAGGACATCTCCCAGAGCAAGAAAAAGACCGAGCAGGCCCTGGGCGAGAGCGAGGACCGGTTCCGAACGCTGGCGTCCGCCACGTTCGAGGGGATCGTGATCGTCGAGAACGAGCGGTGGGTCGATGTCAACGACCAGATTCTCCATATGCTGGGCTATGGCCGGGACGAGATCCTCGGGCGCCCGGCGATCGACTTTGTGAGCCCGAAGGACCGCGATGCGGTTGTCGAGAGCATGCGGGTCCACAGCGAGGAAGCCTGCGAATTCGAATTGCTGCGCAAGGATGGAACGACGTTTCCGGTCGAGGCGAGGGCCAGGACGGTCCGGGCGGGCGACCGAACGCTGAGGATGACCGCGTTTCGGGACATCACCGAGCAACGCCAGTCGGAGCAGAAGCAGCGGAGCCTCGAGGAGCAGATGCGCCAGATGCAAAAGATGGAGGCGCTGGGCACACTGGCCGGGGGAATCGCGCATGACTTCAACAACATCCTGACCGGCATACTCGGAAACCTGCAGCTCGCGGGAATAGAGATGAGCGGGGACCATCCCGCCTTCGAGTCGGTGGCGTCGGCTGAACAGGCCGCGCGGCGCGCCCGCGACCTGGTTTCCCGGATCCTGTCCTTCAGCAGCCCGAGGCAGGACCGGAAGAGCCTGGGGCGCCTGGGACCCACCGTCATGGAGGCGGTCAAGCTTCTTCGCGCAGGCTTGCCGAGCCGGGTTCACATCCGCGTGAGCATCGATCCGGACTGTCCCGAGGTGGAGTTCGATCCCGGGCAGATTCACCAGATGATCATGAACCTCGGCACGAACAGCTCCCAGGCCGTGGGCGAATCGGGAGGCGTGGTCTCGATAACCCTGCAATGCCTTGAGCCAAGCGTCGCGCTGATCGAACGGCATCCCGAAATCACGCCGGCGCATTCCATTCGCCTGGTTGTCAGCGATGACGGCTGCGGGATGCCGCCGGAGGTGATCCAGCGCATCTTTGAGCCTTTCTATACCACAAAGGACTTTGGGAAGGGCACGGGCCTCGGCCTGGCGATGGTTCACACGGTGATGAAAGGCCACAAGGGGGCCATCATCGTCGAGAGCAAGGAAGGCGCGGGCGCAACCTTCAGTCTATATTTTCCAAGGGCCGCCAACCCGCCCGGGGGCGTCGCCCGGGAGATGAGCACGCCCGAATTGATTGAGCTGGCTCCGTTTGGCAACAGCCGCGCCATCCTGCTGGTCGACGACGAGGACTCCGTCCGCATCCTCGGCACAAGGATTTTGAGACGCCTGGGGTTCATGCCTTCCGGCTATATGTTGCCCAGGGAGGCGCTCGCAGCGTTCAGGGCTGATCCCGGCCGCTTTTCCGCCGTGATCAGCGACATCGCGATGCCCGAGATGACGGGCCTGCAACTCGCGGGCGAACTGCTATCGCTTCGAAAGGACATTCCGATCATCCTGATTTCCGGCAACTTCAAGATCGACGCGAATCGAAACCTTCTGCCGGCTGGCGTCAGGTGCTTCGTGCACAAGCCATTCGATGCCCTGGAATTGGCGAATGCCATCCGCTCCGTGCTGCCATGAATCTCCCCGGGGGAAAGCCGATTCAGGTTGGATGAGACCTGGATCATAAGGGGACGCCTCATTTCCGTCCACGCCTGGCGACCCCCGATGCACCGCGTTGGTTCGCCATGTCCGATCCCGGATGGCACGGCCATGTTGAAAGGGGTGCCTGCAACCATTTCGGCGGCGAAGTCGGGGAGCCTGAATGCCGAAGACGCCCGCTACCCACTTCGCCGGAGAGTGTTAGCCTGGAATCGCGGCACATGGCACGACGGATGCGAGGCCGGGTTCGCGCCGACCCCACAATCTTGACGACACCTTCATCGCTGCGAATTCAGCGCCGTTCCTTTCTCGGGAGGGCCCCGCAGGCTTCCTTGCTGCGGTACGGCTGTCTTATATCCGCGGCAATCGCCGTCCTGCCGGGCCGTGCGCAAACGGTGATCGCCAGCGTCGCCACGGGACCCAATCCCTTCGCGATCGCGGTTAACACCGCAACGAACATCATCTACGTCAGCCACGGCAACGGCGTGACGGTGATCGATGGGGCCACGAATGCCACCGCCACCGTCGCCGTGGGATCCGGCCCGGGACCGCTCGCCGTGGACATGGTGACCGACAAGGTGTACGTCGCCTGCGGGAACAGCGTGACCGTGATCGACGGGGCCACGAACGCCACCACCTCGGTCGCGACGGGGACCAATCCCGTGTCGATCGCGGTGAACCCGACGACGAACAAGGCCTATGTCGCCGACGCGAACAACGGCATCAACGGAAGCGTGCGGGAGATCGACGGCGCCACGGACGCCGTCGCGACGATAGCCGACGGATTCGATGTCGGGCCGATCGCCGTGAACCCCGGGACGAACATGATCTACGTCTGCGGAAACATCCTGGGCGGCGAGGCGACCGTGATCGACGGGGCCACGTACGCCGCATTGCCGCTGGGCAGCGTCCCCATGACCCCCATCGGTGGGTTCCCGGACAGTCCCGATGCCATCGTCGTCGACACGGCGACAAACAGGATCTACATCGGCAACCAGGACCCGAGCGACGTCACGCTGATCGACGGGGCCACGAATGCCCTGTCGACCGCCGGAGTCAGCGAGGGCGTCAGCGCTATCGCGGTGAACATCGTCACCAACACGGTGTACGCCATCATCCAGGGCAGCACCGGCATCATGGTGATCGACGGCGCCACGAATGCCGCGTCCTTCATCGCAACGGCAGCCAATTCCGCCGGGATCGCGGTGAACCCGGCGACCAACAGGATCTACGTGGCAAACCTCGCCGCCATGGGCACCGTGACGGTGATCGACGGATCCACGAAAGCCACGACCACCGTTTCCGTTGGAGCCAACCCGTTCGCCGTCGCGGTGAACCCGGTTACCGACAGGATCTATGTGCTCGGCGAGGACGCCAGCGGCACGGTCACCGTGATCGACGGGACCCCGGTCTCGGTCGCCCCGTCCTTTGCCGGCTGCCCGATGTCCCAGACGGTCGAGGCCGGCACGAGCGTCGTGTTCAACGCCCCGGCGGGCGGCATGCCCTCCCCGGCCTACCGGTGGTCATTCGACGGATCTCCGCTTTCGGACGGGGGCGGGATCTCCGGCTCAACGGGCCCCATCCTCTACCTGCGCGGCGCGTCCTCGGCCGTAGCAGGCGCCTACACGTGCACGGCGACCAACAGCGCCGGGAGCGCGACAAGCGCCGCCGCGATCCTTTCGGTCGTCGGCACGCCTGCACCCGGACGGCTGATCAACCTCTCTTCCCGGGCCTATGCGGGAACGTTGATCGCGGGCTTTGTGCTCACAGGGGAGGCGCCGAGCCCCCTGATCCTGCGCGGTGTCGGGCCCTCGCTTGCCGGCTTCGGCGTCCTCGATTTCGCAGCCACCCCCGACCTTTGGCTCTACGACTCGGCCAGCCCGGCAAACCTGATCACCGGGGATTCCGGCTGGCAGGCGCCGCCTTCGGCGCCGGAGGGATTCTGGGCGGGGAAAGCGGCCCCGGTCGACGCGACCGCGGCCGATTTCGAGCAGGTCGGCGCATTCGCGCTCAGTCCGGGATCGGCGGATTCCGCGGTCAAGATCGCGTTGCCGGCCGGGGCCTATACCTCGCAGGTCGTCGGGACAGGCGACTCGGGCGTGGCCCTTGCCGAGGTCTACCTCGCCGATGCGGGGAACCCGGGCACCCAGCTCGCGAACATATCCTCCCGGGCCTACATCACGGGTGGAGCCAGCATCCTCATCGCGGGTTTCGTCATCTCCGGGTCCACTTCCGAGACGGTCCTCATCCGCGCCTCGGGGCCAGCCCTGGCGCCCTTCGGGGTCTTCGCGCCCCTTCCCGATCCCAAGCTGCTGCTCTTCGATGCCAGCCAGGACCTGCTCGCCTCGGATGCAGGCTGGGCGGGAAGTCCCCAGATCGCCGGAGCCGCGGCGACGGTAGGCGCGTTCGGGTGGAATGATCCGTCGAGCGCCGACTCGGCCTTCCTGGTAACGCTGCCCCCGGGAAGCTACACCGCGCAGCTTACGTCGCTTACCGGGAACCAGGGAACCGCCCTCCTCGAGGTCTACGCCGTGCCGTGACGACGAGCCGCCTTGGCGGGCCGCTGGCTGTCGTTCCAACGGGCTTGAGGGACCCGATCCCGCAAAATGGGACCGTTCCCCGGTGTTCCTTCGACCCGAAAAGCCTTGGCGGCAATTCCTTCTGAAACAGGCCCAACCTCGGCCAGAAGCGCCAAATCGCGGCTCGGGTTCGGCGACGAAATTTTGCGCAACCACTTGGACCGGAGCGCGTAAAGTTAAGTAAGCGTTTATTCGTATCGTGAGTGGCCCCACGAAAGTATTAGGTAAACTGCGCATACCCACTTCGTATATCATACCTGTTCCCATGAATAAATCGTCCCCTTCCCTAACACCTTCAATTTCCACGCCGCCCGAGCCCTGGATCCTCGTGGTGGACGACGAACCCTCCATGCGCCAGCTGATCGAAATCGTGCTCAAGCAAGAGGGATGGCACGTGCGCACGGCGGGCGGAGCCGAGGCTGCCATGGACGTCGTAAAGACGGCGTCAGCTCCCCCCACCCTTGTCATCTGCGACGTCCTGATGCCCAAGGTCGACGGCCTGGAACTGGTCCGGCGGATGTGCGGGCGCCTCCACGCCCTGAACGTCATCTTCATCAGCGGCCACCTCTCCGACGTGTCCTGGTGGCCCACCGACCTGCGGGAGCACCGCTTCCTGGCAAAGCCCTTCGAGAATGCGCAGCTGGTGGCCGCCGTCGGCGAGGCCATAAACGGAGGGAGCGTACCCGGATGAGCGACGAGCACATGGATGTTAATCTGATCCTGTCGGCGCAGACCCTCTGCCTTGCGCCGCAGCTGAAGCGGAGCGGGCTGATCAACGGCCTGTTCGTGCTCAAGAACGTCCCCGCGAAGACCTACCTTCGGGTCAGCCCGGAGCAGTGGGTGATCCTGCAGCAGTTCGTCGTGCCCAGGACCGTGCCCGCCGTGCTGGGCAGCGCGATCCGCAACCGGCAGTGCCTGCGCCTCGGCGAGTTCTTCGAGCTCATCCTGAAGGCCTTGCGGGCGAACATCCTGCTTGAGCCGGGCATCGGCCCGGAACCCGTGCGCGCCCATGAATGGCACTGGGAGGTCCGCCCGAAGTTCCTCGGCATGCCGCTCACCATTCTTTTCATCATCGGCCTCATCCTGGCCCTCTGGTTCCACCCGAAGCTGCCGACGACATTCCTCGACTGGGTCGGCGGAATCCTGCTCGTGAGCGGCGCGCTCAGCTTCGCCGCGTTCCTGGCGGGCTGCATGATCCGCGGCGCGGGCGGCGAGGTCTACCGCCCGCGGTGGAGATGGCTCTCGATTCCGCCGCGCTTCACCCTGGACACGAACGACGCGGTCATCCTCCCCCCGAACGCCCAGACGATCATCGGCGTGGCCCAGCCGGCGGTGCTCGCCATCGCCGCGGGATTCTCGGCCTGGCGCCGGCCCGGCTGCGAGTTCTTCACCCTGCTCGCGCTGATCATCAGCATACGCCCCATCTTGGGCGGCCGCTTCACGAACCTCATCCACGTGGGCAAGAAGCGCGGCCTGAGCGACGCGGAGCAGTCCTACATGTTCCCTCCCAACCGCCGGCCGGAGACGCGCGGCTGGCTGCTGAGCCGCGCCCTTCGCCAGCCGAGCACATGGCTGAGGATGGGCTACGGCGTGCTCTGGGCGATCGCCCTCCTCTACTGGGGCGACCGCCTGATGGACATGCCTCCCTGGACCTTCACGTTCTGGTGGGACTTCCTGTCGAGGTACGGCGTCCAGGTCGTCCTGTGGATCGGCGGGTCGCTGGTGGCGCTGGGCGCGGCCTACCTGTTCTGGGAGATCTATCACTCGCTGCGGGAGCGCGCGCAGGCCCGGCGCAACACGCTGCGGATGTGGCGCGAGCGCTGGTTCGGCCAGAGCAAGATCATCCTGGATGAGTCCAGCCGCATGAAGGCGATGGCTTCGTCGCCCCTGCTGAGCACGCTCCAGCCGCCGCAGCGACTGGAACTCGCCCGCGCCATGGCGATCCGGCGGCACGGCCCGTGGACCTCCCTCTGGGAATACGAGAACCTCCCCACGCAGGTCGCGCTCATCGTCAGCGGGAAGGTCGCGCTGAGGCGCGAGCTGCCCACGGGCCGGTCGGTGGAGGTCCAGATCCTCACCGAGGGGGACATCATCGGCCTGCACGACCTCGCCGACCCCAAGTTCCCGAACTACCTGCTCCGTTCCCTCACGCCGGTCACGCTCCTGTCGATGGATCGCGCGATGGCGGAGGAGCTCGTCGTCCGCAAGGTGCCGCAGGCCACGGTCACCGACATGCTCCTCAAGATGCCTTTCCTGCGCCGGATCTCCCTCTGCCAGAACTGGCACCTGCAGGCCATCAACCGCTTTGCCCGCCTGTCCACGATCATCGGCTATCCGCCGGGAAGCGTCGTCCTGAGCGAGGGCCAGACCGTCGAGGATTTCTTCATCATCTTCCAGGGCAACGCCCGGGTCACCCAGAAGACGCGCCAGGTGGCGGTCATCCGCGCCGGCGAGTTCTTCGGCGAGATCGGCCTTATGCAGAACAGCTCGCCCAACGCCACCGTCACCGCATACCAGGGCACGCGCTGCCTGAGCATCCCCCGCATCGAGCTCCTTCGCTTCGTCACCCACAACTACACGGTCGCGCTCGAGATCGAGCGGGTGAGCTCGGAGCGCCTGGGCAGGCCGCTCTTCCCGCTGGACCAGGGCGACTTCAGCGCGATTTGACCCGCGCAGCGGGCCGCGCGAACCGCCGGTGCGAGGGCGGCGCAGCTTCCCCGCGATCGGGGCCTACTTGTACCTGAACAGGATGTCCACGGCCCTGTGGGTCGCCTGGTCCCTCGCCGGAATGCGAAGGATGTGCTTGCCGCGGAAGCTGGCCTGCGGGATCTCGTCCTGGGTGAGGCCGAGCTGGGCGATCAGGTGCACGATGTCAGGCTGGCCCTTCGTCGGGTTCGGGTCCCTCTCCTGCTCCGACTTCAGGTAGGCCTCAAGCTGCCTGCGCTTTCGGGCGAGTCCCCAGTGATAGCCGAAAAACGCGACCGCGGCCACGGCCGCGGTCATCACCGAAGCCAGGTCCGCCCAGTCGCTCCGCGTTATGCTCATGTCGCTCCCTTGTGGAGGAGGCCCGGACAAGGGTGTGAAACGGGATTCGATAGGTCGAGCGGCCCTTGGTTGCGGGAACCCGCCAGCCGGGGCAATGCGGGGTTGACATCGACCCGCGCGCCCGCACGATCCAGCCCCCTTTCCAAGACATGAGCGCCACCGAACAGAAGCAGCAGACCCCCACTCCCGCGCAGATCCCATTCACGGATCCGCCGGCCTGGGTGCGCTTCGTCACCGACACGGGCAAGATCCTGCCCCGCAAGTACACCGGGCTTTGTGCGAAGCACCAGCGCGCCGTCACGCGCACGATCAAGCACTCGCGCAACATGCTGCTCACGAAGTGAGCGGAGG
>Ga0302221_10002877_pt1 | contig 10580 bp, 1 predicted proteins | sample II_Palsa_E2_1_FD_193517 | JGI IMG/M metagenome (GOLD analysis project Ga0302221, IMG submission 193517) | Peat permafrost microbial communities from Stordalen Mire near Abisko, Sweden - II_Palsa_E2_1 | ecosystem: Environmental > Terrestrial > Soil > Palsa > Peat permafrost | place: Sweden...
AGGGCAAGTTAACTAACTTATTATATAAGAAATCACAATTAGTAATTCAAGCATATAATAATAAAGGGAAGGAAGTGATTTTAACACAATTACTTACGATTTAGCGGGCGAGCTAGAGGCTAATTATAGCACTTGCACTATCACTTGCAAAAATGGATATTAACTTATTCCTCCGGGACATTACACAAGCATATGTCTAATTTACAACGTTCTTAAATCGACAAATCCTAGCATATTTACCTAAGGAACTTAAGGCCCAATTCTTACCTAAAACAATTATAGTTATATAAAAACTATTATATAATATACTAGAAGCTAAAACCTATTAGTAAGCTATATACTACAAACATTACTAGGAAAGGCTACATATAACGACTTTATTGTACAATCCTTGCCTTTTAGTAACAATAGCATATGCGTTCGGATTAGTCAAAATGCAAACGGACGACACTTTAATCTTAGGGGATAGCAAATTTAAGGCCTTAAAGCACGAGGAACTTGCAAAAGCAAATATTATTGCAAAACTTATAAAGCAGTTATTACCCGATATGCTATTAATTTTTAACGGGTGTGTCCTCCGACAAGAAGGGGATTCGATCTTACTAGTGCAAAAAGGCTAAAGCAAGAAAATCGAGCTAGTTAACGCAAAATCACTTGCCCGGAACGACTAATATAAGGAGCAACGAGCCCGCGGAGCATATATTGCAACAATTTGCTAACTAGAGGCTATTTTCGACTTGTCGATTGCAGCTTAGCACTAAGAACCAACTAAAAAAGATATAGCAATGCTAAATAAACGACTGCAATAGTAACTAGATAACCTAAAACGAGGAATTAGATACGTGAATTTAAATTTAAAGCATATAAAGCTATTTATATTTGTCGACGGATTATTTGCAAATAACAAAGATTTAAGCTCTTAAATTAGATATAAAATTATCCTTGCAAACAAAACTACAAGCATAATATCGGACTTATTTAAGCTACAAGGCAACTTAGTGCATTATAATAGTATAAAGAGCAAACGGGTTATTAGAAGTGTCCTTGCATTAGAGGTATACGGAATAGTAAGAGGTGTTAATATAGCTATTGCTATTAACACTACTATTAAAATGGTCACTAACTAACTAGGATTACCTCTAACCCCGATTATTATTTACACCGATTCTTATTTATTATACAAATGCCTTGTCAAGCTTAGAACTACCAAAGAGAAGAGGCTAATAATCGATATTATGGCCATCCGACAATTGTACAAACGAAGGGAACTTATAAAGATACGATAGATTAACGGCCAAGACAACTTAGTAGACGCTATAACTAAGGGGACTCCGAATAAGGCCTTAGAGAGGTTTATCGATACAAATCAATTGGATATACGGGTTAAAGGATGGGTAAAGAGAGCAGATAGCGCAAGCGTAGTTGGGGGCTTTTAGGCTAAGGCACGTGACGCGGTTGATGCCTTAAGTTTAAGGCTGCTCAGAGAGAGGCAAAATTGGCGAGTTGCCCCTCCGGGGGCGGCTTAAGGATTAAGGCTACTCCGGGAGGGGGAATTCCCCCTTTGAGGGCGGCCTGAAAAACAAGGCAGCAACAGCACATGATAGAGGAATTTTTAGGTTCCCCGGTCACGTGAGGACTAAGGCACGTTGTAGCTCTTTCGGGTTTTTTTTTTCTTGTTTTTGATCTATTTGATTACTTGCTTGTTTTATACCTTAGTTTACTTGCTTTACCTTGCTCGTTCTTTGGTTACTTAAGCACGGTTTACATTTAATTCGAGTGCGTTTCGTACAAGAAGAAAAGGTTGCTAGTGTCGGAACATATACTACATTTACCCCTAATATTGCGTTTACTTCTATTCTTGTATAGCCTAACTACCGGCCCTATTCTAAATCCTACTTTCGGGTTTTGGCGGGCCTACTTTTCGGGCCCTAGTTTAGATCTGTTATACGCGCGGGCCCGATACATTTAGTATATCCCACTTCCTTCTATAAGTGGGATATACACGACTCGTATAGTTATACTCGGCCCGTTCGGGCTATGCATGACTCGTACGAATCGGCACTTGCTTTGCGCGTACTGTTTTACTTCTTACGCTTATTATATGTATGTAGCAGTCCCTATTCAACAAGGGACACACATTACAGACTTATTTAATATATTACTTTTGGGGTACTATTATGTGTCACACATTCGGATTACCTGGCTATACCAACAATTATACAATTACGTAATACAAAGCTCGAGGACAAGCTTTCTCGAAAGGGGGGGGTAATGTTACAGTTCTGGCATTCCATGTCACGTGGTCACGTGCACTAGCGCGGCTAGCATAGGCGGTGTGGAGCGGCAGAACTCGAGTATTTATACGAACCAATCCTTTGTAAATAACCTCTTCTTTCCTTAGCTTTGAATAGTCGTAATTGGGACCATTTAACCAACGCTCGTTCCTGGGCTATGAATCTGGCGCTCGTGACAATTAACTAGTCTTCTTAAGCATTTTAAGCGTTTAGCCTTTTAAACTTTCCCGAACTTCCTTTTAGTAATCAAAGTCCATGTATTTGTAATATTTGCATTATAAGATTGTTAAAGCAATATAGTTATTTATGCATTTTATTATACAAGTTTCCGGGTTATTTAAGTCGAAGTCTTTGCCTTAGTAGTCTTTATTTAGCTTGTAGCTTTTTGTAGTAAAGAATAAGAATATATTATTTTTATATAATAAAATTGCCTTTATATAATAGTTTATATATTATAAGAATAGTAAGTTACATGGTAAATATAAAAATAATATAAAAATTAAGCTAACTCGGTATTACTATTTAATCTTTTCTTAAATCCTTAAAAGTCTTTTATACTTTTTAATTTTACTTAATTCAAAAGAAGAGCCGTCGAGTTCCTTTAGCATAGCTTTATAAAGTAGCACAAAATTAGTCCAAAAATCAAGCTAACTTAGTATTGCTACTCGATTTTCTTTTTAACTTATTATAACAAATACAAAATGTCTCTTCTAGTCTTTACTTAGCCGCTTTATAGTTCATTTAACTAAATAAATTAACTACTAATTAGTGTTAGTATAGCCAAGTAATCCGAATATATAATATATAATAGTACTTTAAAAGTAATATATTTAATAAGTTTGTAATGTGTTTGTCCCTTGTTAAATAGGGACTACTATATATATATAAGGAGCGTAAAAAGTAAAATAGTACACGCAAATCAAGTGCCGATTTATATAAGTTATATATAGCCCAAATAGGCCGAGTATAACTATACAAGTCGTGTATATCCTACTTACAAATAAAAGTGGGATATATTAAGTGCATCGGGCCCGCGCGTATAAAGGATCTAAACTAGGGCCCGAAAAGCAAGCCCGCTAGAACCCGATAGTAGGATCAGGAACAGGGCCGGCAGTCAGGCCGTATAAGAATAGAAGTAAAAGTAATACTGGGGGTAAATGCAGTATATGTTCCGACAAAAGGCAAGCGTAACAAAGTTTTATTTTAGCGATAATTGTAAGCGCTAACTTGCTTAAAGGGAAAAGTATATAAGCATTAAAATAGCGTATTAAGTTTTAAACTATGCATTTACTTGGCCAAGTCAAGAATTAGATATGTACAAGCAGTTTAATAGCAAAGAATTGCTGGAAATAGGAAATGGAAATAGGAAATAAAAATAGGAAATAGGAAATAGAAATAGTCGAGACTAACTATGCACTTTGCAGGCCTTCGAGACACTTATTAGTGCATTTTGGCTTAATATAAATCTGTGCTATACTTAACTTTAGATAATCCTAAATCTAGAAGTATAAATAATTATAGTATCACCTCAATTTTAAGGAGTTGCAACTTAGCCTTTTAACTACTTGGCTAAAGAGACTATTTATATTATCTTATCCTTTTTATTAGCTTAAGAGGAGCCGATTTATATTAGTATTTAAGGGGTATATTAGCTATTCTTTAAAGTTTATTCTCTTTTTAGAGTATCTTATTGCTTTTATAAGATTGCTAAGTATATAATCTATAATTCTAACACTTTTAAGGTCTAAAGTTCGGACATTTGGCTATTTAACTTTTTTATTAACTTAAATGTGCTTAGATAAAGGATAATTACTAAGTTACAAATTTAATAGCTTAACTAAATATGCTTAAAGGCTTTACAAGAGATTCTAAAGCTTATTGCTAGTTATATAAGCTTAACACGAGTTAAGTTCTTTTGTTTTTTAAAGGATATTGCTTTGCTAATTATAGCAAGCATTGCATTTCTTTAAGTTAATAAGATTTAATTTAAAATAATCTCTTACTATACTCTTAACTTAACAATATTTAGATGCATTAAAGCACAAGAATAAAGGGTTATTATCTAGCGCTTAAATTGAAGAGTAATAGTTACTAATAATTAGTGTAAGTAAAATGTAAATAAGTGGGATATACTAAAGTATAATAAGGATAAAGCTTAAAGTTACTAGTAGCTAAAGCATTTAGTAGGGTGCTTTCTTGTTTTGCTAAGCTAACTTGGAAGGGCACTAGGGGGTGCTCTAATTGATAAAATACTAAAAATAAAGGCTCTAGTTTCTCGAGCTAATTATAACACAAGGTATAAAAAGTAAATAAAAGTGTAAAACTAAACGCAACAATATTTTTTATTAACTTGAATTTTTTAAATTGTGTTATATTATAAAGTTGTATATAATAAATTTTTTGGATATTTTAACAATTAGCGCACCCTCTTTATAAGAGTATCTAAGCGCAAGACAAAATCTGTTAAGCAATAGCTATTGCATATAATGTGTTACTAACTTGCGCAAAGCTAGTATAAACGCTTCTTGCTAGCAAAATCTTGTCTTTGCTTAAAGTTTCGAATACAAGAACGCGTTAAAGCTATAATACAAGGCACACGCAAAACTTTATTCTTTATAGCAATAACTTCTACTATCTATTTTGCTTTCTAGATTAATATAAGGATAAGCACTAACAAGGCATGCTTAGAAAAGCTGCTAGCGTTAGCAAAGAAGTAAGCAAGCGTGCTAAGTTAGAGATACTTTCTTAACTATATAAATAAGGAGAAAGAACGGGCAAGGAAAACAATACTTAAAGCTAAATAGTTAATATATATGAATTTAGCCCAAAGATCGGAAATTAATATAAGTTAAAAATGAGGAATTTATTAATAAATTAGAAGTTTAGCTTATAAAGATAATAGAAGACTAGACTCTTTTTAAAGTAATATAAAGCACTACTTAAAATAGAAAGTGGAAGGAGGCTAAAGGAGATAAAGCAAGGATAAAGGAGGCAATAAAATAGCAAGTTTATTACAATTTATAAGGTAATAAATGCTAATTTTTACAAGTTTATAACAAGTCTACAAGATAGATAAACTTTATAAATTAAAAGAAAAGCGATAACACAAAGTAGTATAAAGCATTGCTTGTAGTTGGAAATAAAGGGCTACTATAGCAAAACAAGCATTATATTAAAAAGCATTAAAATTATAAACTATATTTAAGGCAAATGTAAATTTAATTTAATAGCGCCTTTTCTACAATTATTACAAATTAAATCTTAAACAAATACTAGAAAGCAGTTTTACTAGTACTTTTATAGCAAATATATTTCGGGGTTCTTTAGCATTATATTAAAGACTTACAAAAGACTTTTTTGCCTTAAATTCCTAGTAACTCTTAAACTGCTTAAGATATGCTAAGGAACTTGAGCTATTATTGCTAGTTAATGCTTAATAATTTAAAAGCTAACTATTTTTACCTTTAAACAAATTTATAAAAAATATTTTAGATATTAAAATTAAACTTAATTATTAAAAATTTAATCTAAAAATGTTAAAGATTAAAATAAAGATCTTATTGCTTAATTACTTGCATCTTACTTTACATTATTTGAGGGAAGGATTAGCTTAAGTCCTTAGAACCTCTTTAATCTTTTGTGCAAAGCAAAGGGACTTGTTTCTTTAGGTCTTGCAAAATATTATAAGCTTCTTTTAAAGGCTTATAAGGTAGTTGAGGATAAATTTATTGCAAAAGTTTAAAGGAAACTTATATATAAGATAGTTTAAAGGGATATAAGCCTTAAGGGGTGCCTTCGATTTTAGCTATACAAATAAGCAAGTTTTATTATAAGATAGTATATAGACTATTATAAAGTTATAACTTAAGTTATTATTAAAGGGAATAAGCTTAAAGAGCTTGCAAATAGTGTCCTCAAATACTAGGCTATTATAGTCCTTTACTAATTAATACTTATAAATAAGCAAGCTATATTAGACAATTTTGCTAAGCTTAGCACTTGCTAAATACTAGATCCTTGCTAAATCCGAGTATTTTCCCTTATCTAAGAATATACCCTTATTATGCCTCCTAATATTATATATATACTAATTAATTTTACAAATTGCTTAATGCAAGGGAGCATATACTAAAATAAAAGATTTTTTATTTCTTATTACTTGCTAGCTTAAATATATACGTTAAAGTATTAAGATATTATTATTAACAAAGACCTTGTAAACTAAATTTACTTTATCCTTAAATAGTTATATAATAAAGTTCGGAAATACTTAAATAAGTATTAAATTGACATATTTAAAATGTTAAAAGTTAAGTAGCATTTTAAAGTAATAAAAGCTTACTTTACACTATATATATATATAACTAGTATATGCTACTCTTAATGTTAATGCAAGAAACTCGGGCATAAATGTTAAAAGGAGTGCAGTTGTTATAAAAAAGACTATAAGAATATTATAAAGCCTTTTAAATAAAGGGCAAAACCCCCTTCCTAATGTTAAAAGCAGCTAAAGCAACCTTTTTAGGGGAATAATTATAAATTCCCTTTTATAGAGCTTTATAATACCTCTAATCTAGTTTATAATCTTAGCCCCCAAATCGACAATAAAGATTTTAATAGCAATAATAGTAAAGTGAGCTCCTTTACTCTTTAGCATAGTGCCGCTTTAGACCAAGTGCTGCCACAACTAATAGCACTAACACTATCCTAGACGCAAGGCCCTATTATGTCGCGCAAGTCGAGGGCGCTTCTATAATTAAGAATTTTATAATATTATTAGCAAGGAGTATATTAATAATAAGGACTATTACTTAAGCACAAGCATAGGCCTTTATTAGCTAGTTTAAAGATTAATACTAAGACTAAAAGAGGAAGAGGGAGGTGCAAGATAAGTAGTAGCTAAGTTAGCTAAAAGACTTGAAAAGATAAAAAAAAGGAAATATTAGCACTTTGCTATTATAGCTATTATAATATACTTAAGGGCTTAATTGTCTAGTAGCTTTAATTAATCACTTTGCAATTGTTATACAAGTTATACTTGCATAGCAATAGCCTTTATCTTAAGCACACTTTAAAGCTTTAACTCGGAGAGCTTAGCTTTTATTAGCCATTACACCTAATATTAATAATAAGCAATTGCAAGCTAATAACAAATGTTTGTCGACTTTTATTAATAATAGCTATTATTATATATTACAAACTTTTTAAAGTTTACTTATAGCAAAAGAAGTAGTTTTAGTTGCTAAGTATTAGGAATTGCTCTTTTAAAGCTTCTTTAATACACTAAGATTAAGCATAATATAATGTAAAATCTTAAGTTTAAATTGCTATTAATCTCGGAGCGCTTTTATTAAGATTATTCCCGAAGCATTAAACACTTGTTTTAGCATAAGAGCCCTTAACAAAAGTCTCGCCTAATTATAACACTATTACATATTCTAAGATATATTAAGCACTATTATAGCTTAAGAAAAGGTATATTAAATAGATATTAAAAAGGAAGCAATGTTACTTTAAATAAGGAATAGTAGCTATTTGTAAAAAGGGGCTAATTGCTTTGTTAGCATTTGGGATTATTATAATAGTAAAAGTTAAGCTATCAAGTAATAATAATAATAATTCAAGTAATAAAGGTTTAGACTTTTAGCAATAACAATTGAGATTCGGGTAAAGCTAAGTAAGGGTGCTAAAAGCTTAATGCAAAGTTCTTTTAAAAACTTGCTAGTTAGTAATTTACTTAAGATTAGAAATCACAAAAAGGTTAATATAGCTTGCTTAATTAATTATCTTGCATTTATTTGAATATGCATTTACTTGCCTTTAACTATATTATCTTCCCTTTAAAAGGAGAGACTATTATATAGTTCTTATACAAATATTAATAAACTTTTAAAGGCAATACTAGTTAATGCTATAAAGAAACGAACTAGCATTTTTTATTTAATTTAAATAATGTCACTTTTAAGGAAAATGTTAACCTTTTAACTTATTTGGCAATATATTATAGTTTACTTAAAATATTGTCTATACTCTTAATTGTCTATATTGCTATCTTTAAATCAAATCTTCCCTTGTCTTGTTATTCTTATACTTCTTTTATTAATTTCTTTGTAGCTTGCTTTAACTTTAAGCTAAATATAATTATATAAATTGAGAAATTAAGTGCTTTTGTTACGGTTCTGCGCTAGCACGTGCAGCGCTAACCTTGATCGGGCTAGGGTTGGCGAACCTAGGATATTTAAGCATGCAATGCTTCATGTTTCCTACTTCCTTCTTTAGCTTTGTATAGTCGTAATTGAGACCCTTCTACTTTTGCCTTCCTTCCCAGGCCTTGAAGCTGGCGCTCGTGACAGCTTTTAAGTTAATAGTGTTAGTCTCCTTTAAACTTGCTAGCATCTTGTTATTATTTACTTTTATTTTTAACTATTTACAAGTTTTATAAAGAAACTTCTAAATAAATTCGATATTTAGGAATAGCAAGTTTAGAATGGCTTCGCCGTTTGCTTTACTATCTAGTATTTCTTATTACCTCTTTAATTGTTTAAGAAAGATAACTATTTTATACTAGTAAAATTGGGAGTATAGCTTTAAAAGATTAAAGACTTTAAGCACATTGCAAAGCCGAGTCTAGTTTTAAAGAAATAGGCTTTAAGGTCGAAATGAGGTTATAGCTATTAGTTGCTTTATATATCCTTTAAACGCTTTAATAGCATGTTTTATATAATAACTTTAAAGGAGATAAGCAAAACCCTTGCTACTATTAAGTTTAAAAAGAGATTAAATCTTAATTAAACTTACTATCTTTAAAGGATTAAGGGCTAAAATCCTATTTCCCCCTTTTAATAAGATTTAACCTTTATTTATATTAGATATATTACTTAGCTTAAAGATGCAAATATATAAATAGTTATCTTAGTATTACTTAATAAGGTATTTGTTATAATTGCTATTATTGCTTTCGAGGATATTAATATAAAAGATTTTTATATTTATAACCGGGATAAGGTTAATTCTAGTAACTCTAGAGATAGTAGCAAGTGTGTTTAAATAAGTCTAAGCATTATATATAAACTTAGTATAGCTAATAAATAACTTATTAGTTATATTTCTTTTTTTTAAAATATAAAACACACTTAAGCATTATCCCTTTTAATTGATAATTAATAATGCGTTTACTCTTTTAGAACTTTTGTTAAACTTCCTCGGTAAAAAGCTCTTCTTTTATCTTTTTAATAGCTATTACTATAAATAATAAAAAGTTCTTCAATATTGTAAAAGGAGTTGTTATAATATTATTATTTAGCCTTATATTTGCTAGGGTTAATATGACTATTAAAAGTAAGAAGGTAAGGTGTTTATCGCTGCTAAAGATATTATAATCTTAGTTTTAAGGATAAAAGGGCTTTAAAGCTTTAAAAGCTTTTAAGAAAGCTAGTTAGCTTGCTTTGCGTTATTAGTATTGCTTATTGCTCTAGTATTATTAACACTTGTTCTTGCAATATAAGTTAAATGCGTTTTATAATAATATAAATCTTATATATTATAAGATTAAACTATTTTAAGTTTTTGGGAGTCTTGTTTTATAGCCCTTTTGCTAAGATATTTACAAACAATTATAAAGTAAAATATTATTGCAAACTAGACAATAACAAATATTAGGACAAAGAAGATAAGATCTCTTTTACTAAATACTTAAAAGTTAATATAATATAAAAATATTATGCTAAGACTTGCTCTTTATAAGGACTACTTAAACTTTAAAAACACCTTGCTAAGTTGGGTTTAAAGTAAAGTTAATATAGCTTGCATATTAATACTAAATCTAAGTTTTATTAGGTTTATAAAGCAAGTCTAAGGCATATTGCAAGTCTTGTCTATAAACTTTAAGCTTTTACCTTATCGAGTAAAAGAGCAAGAAGCTATACTAGCAAAGAAGATAAGTTATATAACTAAATCACACTAAATTGCATTATAATTTTTATTTAATAAGATCTTAATAGAATTTAATTATTTATAAAGTTAATATCATATTTCGACTATTTCTTGCGCTTTCTCCTTTAAGCCTTTAAAAAGAGCTTTGCTTTATCTTATATTAAACTAATTGCTTAAGCTACCGGAGAGCTAATGCTTATTAGCTTTAAATATAGCCTCTTTTAATAATTATAAGCTCGAGTTTACTATTACTAAATGTAGTATCGAGAAGTGCAAAGTCTTAGTTAACTTAATAATCTTTAAAATAAGCGTAGCTAAATTTTACAATTTCCTCTTTTGCAAGTTTAAGCTTTT